>Ga0209512_1001335_pt1 | contig 30878 bp, 27 predicted proteins | sample frozenSSSSmetaG_FD_184142 | JGI IMG/M metagenome (GOLD analysis project Ga0209512, IMG submission 184142) | Glacier valley bacterial and archeal communities from Borup Fiord, Nunavut, Canada, to study Microbial Dark Matter (Phase II) -... | ecosystem: Environmental > Aquatic > Freshwater > Ice >...
GACAGTAAATTGTGCACTATCGGCGAAGGAACATCAGAGATCCAGAAACTGGTTATTTCCAGGGAAGTGCTGAAATAATCTTAATTAATAATATTTCTGTATGACAAAGATCAAACTGAGCGATTTAAGCACCCGCGCGCCGAAAGATTTTGATAAGGCGGCGACAAAAGTAAAAATAGAAGACCTGCTCAAAGAAGTAGAGGAGCTTCAGAATTTACTCTATGCCTCATCAAACCATGCCCTGCTGGTAATTATCCAGGGAATGGATGCCAGCGGGAAAGATGGCGCCGTGAGAACAGTATTCAGCTCATCAAATCCCCAGGGCGTAGCGGTAAGATCATTTAAAGTGCCCACTGACGTAGAGGCCAGTCATGATTTCTTATGGAGGATACATCAAAATGCCCCTGCTAAAGGAATGATACAGGTATTCAACAGGTCGCAATACGAAGATATTCTTGTCACCCGCGTTCATAAATGGTGCGATGATCCAACCGCAAAAAAAAGGATGAAAGCCATTAATGACTTTGAAGAATTATTGCAGGAACACAACAACACACGGGTACTTAAATTTTTCCTGCACATATCAAAAGATGAACAGAATATGCGGCTCCAGGAAAGAATAAAAGATCCATCCAAACAATGGAAATACAATGAAAATGATTTCAAAGAAGCGGCGCTCTGGGATGACTACATGAAAATGTACGAGGACTGTTTCGAGAACTGCAACAATGTGCCATGGATAATTGTCCCCTCTGATCAGAACTGGTACAAGGAATATTTAATGCTGAAGCATCTGCGGGACACGCTCAGATCTTTTAATATGCAATATCCGGGGATTAAAAAATAATTACGCCAGGAAATCATCTTTGTCTTCAGGCTTGTACTTTTTAAATACATTTTCAATAGCGCTGCCGAACATTGGAAATTTTTCCTTGGTATAATTTTTAATGACCTCAATAGCCTTCAGCGCCTGCTCGTCAGTGATGCCTGCAGATAATTTAAGCTTCTCTATCAAGTCGTTCATAAATATGTTTTAAGCTACTTTCAACAAACTTATTTTACTCTTGCTGAATTTCTTTTCAGCATATTCTATGTCTACATGCAATGAGGTAAGCTTGGAAGAGGGCATTTCAAACATCGCGTCTGTAAGGATACTTTCGCAAATACTGCGCAGGCCCCTTGCGCCAAGTTTATATTCAAGCGCCTTTACCACCATGAAGTTCAGCACCGCCTCATCGATGGTCAGCTTGATACCTTCCAGTTCGAATAATTTGCTGTACTGCTTGATCAATGCATTTTTAGGTTCGGTAAGTATTGAGCGCAATGTGTCCTGGTCCAGTGGATTTAAATAGGTCACTACCGGTAAACGGCCGAGCAGCTCCGGGATCAGACCGAAACTTTTAAGATCGCGTGCATTTACATACTGAAGAAGATTCTTCTTCATATTTTCCTGTAACTCTTTATTTACATTGAAGCCGATCGCATTGGTGTTCACCCTTCTGGCGATCACCTTATCGATGCCATCGAATGCACCACCGCAAATGAATAAAATATTGTGCGTATTCACTTTAATTAATTTCTGCTCCGGATGTTTTCTTCCGCCTTGTGGTGGAACAAGCACATCAGTGCCTTCCAGTAATTTTAGTAATCCCTGTTGCACACCTTCTCCGCTCACGTCGCGGGTGATTGAAGGATTATCTCCCTTGCGGGCGATCTTGTCAATTTCATCGATATAAACTATTCCTCTTTCCGCCGCAGGCACATCGTAATTACAAACCTGCAGCAGTCTTGTAAGGATGCTTTCCACATCTTCTCCAACATATCCGGCTTCAGTAAAGACCGTGGCATCTACAATTGCAAAAGGCACATTTAATAACTTGGCAATTGTTTTAGCAAGAAGGGTTTTACCCGTGCCGGTTTCACCGACCATTACGATATTGCTTTTTTCGATTTCAATATCGCCTTCCAGGGGTTTCTGCTGAAGTCTTTTGTAATGATTATAGACGGCAACCGCGAGAACTCTTTTGGCATCGTCCTGTCCAATCACATATTCATCCAGGAATTTTTTAACTTCAACAGGCTTCTTGACATTGAGCTTGAACTGCGCAGGGGTAGGTGAATCGGTTCTGACCATAAGTTCCTGGTCGATGATCTCACGTGCATGCTCAACGCAATTTTCACATATGTGACCTTCCTGTCCTGCAATCAGGATCTTTACTTCGTCGCGGCTCCTGCCACAAAAAGAACAATGTAATGTTGTTTTCGCCATATATTTCTTTATCAGTTCAGCAACAGTAAAGGTCCCGAACTTTTCTAATACCTCCAAGGATTATTGAACCCCGTTATAATTTCTCTATCAGGTGGTCCACGATGCCATATTCAATGGATTCTTTTGCATCCATCCAGTAATCGCGGTCAAAATCCTTCATTATTTGGTCAAATTTCTTTCCACAGTTTTCAGCTAATATCCTTGCGCCGATTTCCTTTACCCGGCGTGTCTGTTTGGCTGTGATTTCCAGGTCAACGCTCACCCCCTGGATACGTCCGCCCAGGCTTGGCTGGTGGATCATCACTTCTCCGTGGGGATAGATAAATCGTTTTCCTTTTACTCCGCCACTGAGCAGAATCGATCCCATGGAAGCGGCAAGGCCCATGCAAATGGTGCTCACGGGGCTTTTCAGCATTTTCATAGTGTCGTAGATCACCATACCGCTTGTTACCACGCCGCCGGGACTATTGATGAAAAACTTAATTTCTTCTCCGGGTTTGTCGGCATCCAGCAGCTGCATTTTGGTAGTAACATCCTTTGCGGTTCTGTCATCTACGGCGCCCCAGAGGTAAATCGCCCTGGTTTCGAAGAAATATTTTTCGAGTTTCTTCATCAGCATGCCCATCTCGGGGTTCTTGGGCTCTTTTTCCTTTTCTTCTTCTTCCTCACCCTCATCATCCATTCTGAAAGGCTTGTGTAAATATTTCGAGTCGATATACATGTTCGTCGTTTGTTATTTGAAATAAGGGGATTAGTCTTTCTTTTCTTTTCTGGGGTTCATGATAAGCACTTCATCAACAAGTCCGTATTCTTTGGCTTCTTCAGCAGTTAGCCAGTAGTCACGGTCGCAGTCTTTTTCTATCTGCTTAAGCGTTTTGCCGGTATGAAAGGCGAGAATATCGTACAGGTTCTTTTTCACTTTCCTGATCTCATTAACTGTGATATCGATATCACTGGCCTGGCCGCCGATGGCGCCGCTTGGCTGGTGCATCATTACCCTAGCATGCTTCAGGGCGGTGCGCTTGCCGTGTCCTCCTGCCGTGAGCAGCACTGCGCCCATGGAAGCGGCCATACCGATACAGATGGTTGAAACGTCAGGTGTGATGTATTGCATAGTGTCATAAACGCCGAGTCCGGAGTAAACGCTGCCACCCGGAGAGTTGATGTACATCTGGATGTCCCTGGAACGGTCAGTGCTTTCAAGGAACAGCAACTGCGCGGTGACGATGTTCGCCACTTCATCATTGATAGGATAACCCAGGAAAATGATCCTGTCCATCATCAACCGGCTGTAAACGTCCATTACTGCTACGTTCATCGGCCTTTCTTCAATAATATTAGGAGTGAGATTTGTTACCTGGTGCCTGGTGTAGGCGTTAAGGGTGTTGGAGGATATTCTTTTATGCTTAATTGCGTATTTTTCAAATTCCTGCTGTAGGTCCATATTGTTAATTTTCTATTGTACAATTTCCGTTTACTTCACCAAATCTCCGTCCAAACTTTTAAACTGCCAAAAAACTGACATTTCTACATATTTCCCGCAAAGACGCTGAGAAAACACAAAGGCGCAAAGAATCTGTCTTTGCGCCTTTGTAAGAATCCTTGCGTTAAGTTTAGTGCTGGTGCTGGTGTTCCTGGATCATCTTTGTGAATTCCTCCACGCCGATCGGCTTCTCTTCCTTTTGTACCTGGCTGTCTGCCCAGTCGAATAATTTTTCGGTCCTGATGCGGTTATAAGAATCATCAATGAATTTCTTGTCCTTCATCATCTTGTTGAGATATTCTTCTACCCAGGGCTGTTCTTCACCGAGGGTTTGCATGCCCATATACCCGAATAACTGCTTCTTCGCAAATTCTTTGATGTCATCGGGTGTCACATCAATCTGCTGATCTGCGCCTATCCGGTCATTGATCAGCGTCCATTTCAGCTGATTGGCAAAATTTGGGTATTCTTTTTCTACTTCTTCAGCGGATTTTGGAGTTTCGGTGCTGTTTTCCAGCCATCTTTTCAGAAAATTTTCCGGGAAGCTCATCTCCGAATGCTCAAGGAGCCTATGGTATATTTCATGCTGCATCTGGTTGCGTGACTGGCCTTCCCAGTATCCTTCGATCTCTTTTTTTATTTCTGCCCTGAATTCCTCCTCGGTTGTTAGTTCCTTTCCTGGATACGCACTTTTGAAAAACGTTTCATTCAACTCTGCTGGTTCAACCTCTTCTTCTTTAGTCGCGGGGTCAGCCGGATTGTCCTCTTTAATGCCAATATCATGCGACATATCACTTACTATAGAATTTGCGGGGTCAGCCGGATTGTCTTCTTTAATACCTTCAATATTTGCTTCTTTATCGTCTTTTTCAGTACTGACTTCCTTTTCACCTTCTTTTTTCTTGCCGTAAGCCTTTCTCAGCCTGTCCACCTGCTCATTGATCAGGCCCTCTGTCACCTCTACCTTATAGAAAGGGATTTTTTCATTGGCGAGATCAGCCACTTTAAAATCCGGTTTCAGGCCTACTTCGAAGCCGAAAGTATATTCTATAGGATTATTTACATCCAGGTGCCTGGCATCGTTTTCTGCCAGCGGAAGAGGCTGAGCGAAAATATCCAGCTTTTCAGTTTCCATGAACTTCGTCAGTTCTTTTTCAACCGTTCTCAGCACTTCGTCTGTAAATACAGACTGGCCATGCATTTTCTTTATAATGCCTGCGGGAACCATTCCTTTTCTAAAGCCGGGTATGCTGGCGGACTTGCTGTAGCTTTTCAAAGATTTTTCAAAGGAAGGCAGGTAGTCTTCCTTTGCGATCTTCACTATGATCTTATCATTCAGCACGCCAATATTTTCTCTCGTTATCGTTGCCATATTTTGTTTATTCAAAAATTCAAAAGGGGTCACAAAAGTAATGGATTATGTTTAAACGGAATCTTTGATGTAATGCGTGGAATATCTACCCACATGACATGCCTGGGGCTTGTGCCGCCGCATACCATGCACGGACTGCTTTATATATTATGCCGCCTTGAAATACACGGCCTGGTAAAAAAGTGAATATTCCGACTTCCCCAGCATGCCGTAGGCATGCCATGTGTGTAGAAGATGCATATAAAAAACGGTTACCCATAGTAATGAATAACCGTTTTTTATCGTGCGGGTGGAGGGACTCGAACCCCCATGCCTCGCGGCGTCAGATCCTAAGTCTGATACGTCTACCAATTTCGCCACACCCGCGAAATTATTAATCGGGTAGCAAAAGTATGTGTTTCTATAAAACGAACCAATTTATGTAAATTCGTAGTAATGGATACTGTTGTAGCACAACCCAGGTATAACCTTAACCCGGAACAGGAAAGAAAGCTGATCATAAGGGAATATCGTGCTTTGCTCCGCTCGCTTAAGCCCAAGCTGAAACCCGGCGACAAAGAGCTGCTCCGCCTTGCTTTCGAAATGGCTGCAGACGCGCATAAAACCATGCGCCGCAAAAGCGGTGAACCTTATGTCCTTCATCCCCTGGCCGTTGCCAGGATATGTGTGGAAGAGATAGGACTCGGCGTACGTTCCACCATCTGCTGCCTCCTCCACGATACCGTGGAAGATACCGATATCACCCTCGACGACATTGAAAAAGCCTTCGGTCCGGAAATAGCCAGAATCGTCGACGGGCTCACAAAAATATCAAACGTCATAGATGTCAGCGCTTCCCAGCAAGCTGAAAATTTCAGGAAAATACTGCTCACGCTGACAGACGACCCGCGGGTTATTCTCATCAAACTGTCCGACAGGCTGCACAACATGCGTACACTCGACAGCATGAAGCGTGAAAAGCAACTGAAAGTATCGTCAGAAACCGTTTATGTGTATGCGCCGCTGGCTCACCGCATGGGCCTGTATACGATTAAAACAGAACTCGAGGATCTGGCTATGAAATACCTCGAGCCGGAGGCTTACAGGGAAATCGCCCGGAAGCTCGCCGAAACCAAACGGGAACGCTCCAGGTATATCAATGAATTTATCCGGCCCATCAAGGAAAAACTGGAAAAGGGTGGCTTCGATTTCGAGATATACGGCCGTCCGAAAAGTATCCATTCCATCTGGAACAAGATCTCTAAAAAAGGAGTGGAGTTTGAAGAAGTGTACGACCTCTTCGCCATCCGGGTGATCCTGAATTCTACCCCGGAAAAAGAAAAGGAAGACTGCTGGAAAGTGTATTCTTTTATTACGGATGAGTACAACCCGTCGCCGGAGCGCCTTCGCGACTGGCTAAGCAACCCCAAATCGAACGGGTACGAAGCCCTGCACACTACAGTGATGGGCCCGCAGGGGAAATGGGTGGAAGTGCAGATACGCACCAAACGCATGAATGAGATCGCCGAAAAGGGCCTGGCCGCTCATTGGAAATATAAGGAAGGCGCAAGCGATGAGAACCGCTTCGACAAGTGGTTCCAGCAGATCCGGGAAATGCTGAGCACGCAGGACACCGATTCAGTGGATTTTCTGCAGGATTTTAAAACAAGCTTCCTGACAGAAGAGATATATGTCTACACGCCAAAGGGAGACGTAAAAATGCTGCCGGTTAATTCTTCAGCGCTGGATTTTGCCTTTTCCATTCATAGCGCAATAGGATCGCAGTGCATTGGCGCCAAGGTAAACCACAAGCTGGTGCCTATCAGTCATAAATTAAGAAGTGGCGACCAGATAGAGATCATTACCTCGGGCAAACAAAAACCAAACGAGGACTGGCTGAACCTTGTGGTTACCGCAAAGGCCAAAACCAAAATAAAGGACGCGCTTAAAGAAGAAAAAAGAAAAGTGGCAGATGAAGGAAAGTATGTTGTTCAGCGCAAGCTGGAAAATATAGGCGCCGCCTACAGCCAGCATAATGTAGAAACCCTGGTGACCTTTTACAAGCTTAATTCTCCTTTGGATCTGTATTACCAGGTTGCTATCAAAACGATCGACCTTAAAGAACTGTCCGAGTTCCAGGTTCTGGGTGACAAGATCGACCCGCCAAGGGTCGTAAAACCGGTTATAGAACACAGGAACGATTCTTCGGTGCCTAAAAAGGATGCCGAACTGATCATATTCGGGGAGAGCAGCGACAGGATAATGTATCATCTTGCCAATTGCTGCAAACCTATTCCGGGTGATGACGTGTTCGGATTTGTAACCACCGGAAAAGGGCTCACCATACACCGTATCAATTGTCCCAATGCCGCCAGACTCATGGCCAATTACGGGCACCGGGTAGTAAAAACAAAGTGGGCGCGCAATAAGGAAATTTCCTTCCTCACGGGCCTTAAGATCGTAGGGCTGGACGATGTGGGCGTGATCCACAAGATCACTAACCTGATCTCCGGCGAACTGAAGATTAATATAAATGCCATGACCATCGAGGCCAAGGATGGATTGTTTTATGGAAACGTGAAGATATATGTGCACGACAAAGAAGAGCTCGACGACCTGGTTGACCGCCTGAAAAAACTTCCCGGAATTGAAACGGTGGACCGGTACGATACGGAAACAGTTGAATAAATAAATGTAATCCACTTTCCATACTTTTGCTCCTTTTGCAAAAACGAAACAAATGGTTGATGTTATTCTAGGCCTCCAATGGGGCGACGAAGGAAAAGGAAAAATTGTGGATTATTTCGCTCCCCGGTATGATATTGTCGCCCGCTTCCAGGGAGGCCCCAACGCAGGACACACGCTTTATGTAAATGATAAAAAAATCGTTCTTCACCAGATACCTTCAGGAATATTTCATGAAGACAAAATCAACCTTATCGGCAATGGCGTGGTTCTCGATCCCGTGACCCTTAAAAGAGAATGCGAGACCGTAAAGCCGTTCGTATCCGATTTCAGGAAGAACCTTTACATATCGCAGCGTACGCATGTGATCCTTCCTACCCATCGCGCACTCGACAAGGCCTCGGAGCTTTCCAAGGGTAAAGAGAAAATAGGCTCGACCCTGAAAGGTATCGGCCCCGCATATATGGACAAAACCGGCAGGAACGGCATCCGTGTAGGCGATCTGCTCGACAAGAATTTTACCTCTAACTATATCAAATTAAGGCTGAAGCACCAGAAACTGCTCGACAGTATGAACTTCAATGAAGACATTTCAGCATGGGAAGAAGAATTCCTTGAAGCGATGGACTTCATGCGGCAGTTTAAGATCGTTAACGGCGAATATTTCATCAATGACAAGATCAGCCAGGGTAAGAAAGTGCTTGCAGAGGGCGCTCAGGGCTCCATGCTTGATGTGGATTTTGGCACCTTCCCGTTCGTCACTTCATCCAATACGATCTCCGGAGGCGTATGCACAGGCCTTGGCATCGCCCCACAGAAAATCAGGGACGTGATGGGGGTAACCAAAGCTTACTGCACAAGAGTAGGAAGCGGACCATTTCCAACGGAACTATTCGGTGCGACCGGTGACGAACTCCGGAAAGTCGGCCAGGAGTTTGGCGCCACTACGGGTCGCCCGCGCCGCTGCGGATGGATCGACCTTGTTGCCCTGAAATTCACCTGCATGATCAATGGCGTGACTAAGCTTGTCATGACAAAAGCAGATGTGCTGGATTCTTTCCAGGAACTGAAAGTGTGCACCAGCTATAAAATAAACGGAGAAAATACAGACCAGGTTCCTTTTCAGATGACGAAGGTTGAAATAGAACCGGTACTTCAGGCATTTAAAGGGTGGGACAGGGATATCACAGCCATTAAATCACCTGAAAACCTGCCTGGAGAAATGAATTCCTATGTAGATTTTATTAATGAATACCTTGGTGTAAAGGTGCACTATATTTCAAACGGGCCAGGAAGGGATCAACTGATCACTGTTCAATAAAAAAAATTGATAAAAAGTTTGGCGGATTAAAAACTTCGCTGAATTTTACATTACAATACACCATAGTATGGCAGCAAAAAAACCCACGGGTAAATCTGAACCGAAATCTTCCAAGGAAGAGCCAAAAAAAATTGTTTCTAAACCAAAGAAAGAGGAAGATGATGATCTGGAAGACGACGATGAAGAAGTAGAAGAAAAGAAGTCTCCAGCAAAAAAATCTTCCAAGGGATCGTCTAAAAAAGACGATGATGAAGATGGCGAAGATGCAGAGGATGAAGTGGACGAATGGGAAAAGCCTGAGGAAGATGATTCCTGGGATCCCGATTTCGAAGAATTCGATCTTCCCAAGTCGAAGACCAAGAAAGCAACCGGAACAGGTGGCACTGGCGGTAAGAAGGCTGGTAAAGGCAACGAGGACGATCTGTCAATGGAGGAGGATTTTAAAGACATGGATCTTTTTAATGATTCGGCCGGCGGCGGGGATGACGAGGATGATGATTATTAAATAATAAAGTGTCAAGAAAATTTGTTTCTTTTCCCATAGCTGATTTTCAGCAAATCAAATTACAGATGTTGAGCTGGGGTAACCGGTTCAACATCTGTTGTTTTCTGGACAACCACCAGTATGAATTTTCTCACCACAGCATAGAATGTATGATGGCGGCAGGTTCCATCGGCAGCGTATCTGCCCGCGCAGACAATGCGCTTGCCAGTTTCCAGGATTTTTATGATAAGGCTAACGACTGGATCTTTGGTCATTTCGGCTACGACCTTAAAAATGAAATTGAAGCCCTGAGCTCCTCAAACAAGGATGGACTGCTTTTCCCGGATCTCTTTTTTTTCGTTCCGGAAATACTGGTGCAGCTCAGTACAACTGAAATAACCATTGGAATGCCCGGCGAAGGACATGAAAATATCTACCAGGATATTATTCAGGAGGAAGACAGGCCTTCCCCCCGCCAGCCAGTTACTATCAACCACCAATACACGAAGAAGGAGTATGTTGATATAATTGAAAAATTAAAACTACATATCCTCAAGGGCGATTGCTATGAAATTAATTTCTGCCAGGAATTTTCTGCCACTGATGTTGTTATTTCGCCCATAGCCGTATATAAATCGCTGAGCGCTTCCTCTCCGAATCCTTTTTCGGCTTATTATAAAACTGGTGACAAATATCTGTTGTGTCTCAGCCCCGAACGGTACCTGAAAAAGGAAGGGACACATATTATTTCACAGCCGATAAAAGGTACTTCCAAAAGGGAAAAAGTCAGTGATACCACAAATATTAAAAAGCTGGGTGATGACAAAAAAGAACGCGCGGAAAATATAATGATCGTGGACCTGGTGCGCAACGATCTTTCTAAAATATGTAAAAAAGGCTCAGTGAAAGTAGATGAGCTGTGTGCTGTTTATGCCTTTCCGCAGGTCTACCAGATGGTGTCTACGGTAAGTGGGGAACTGGAAGAGGGTATTTCCATGAAAGATACGATAAAGGCGACTTTCCCTATGGGCTCCATGACAGGCGCCCCTAAGAAAAAAGTAATGGAACTGATAGAAAAATATGAGAACAGCAGACGTGGTTTATTTTCAGGTTCGGTGGGATATTTTACTCCCGATGGCGACTTCGATCTGAATGTGGTGATAAGGAGTGTTCTGTACAATGCCTCAGCAAAATATCTTTCCTTTCATACCGGCTCCGCGATTACTTTCAGAAGCGATCCTGAAGCGGAATACGAAGAATGCCAGCTAAAAGCAGAAGCAATAAAAAAAGTATTGGGTTAAGCATGCCGCGGTTTGCGGCATGCTTATTATTCTGCCGCAACTATTTTTTAGCGGTCACCTGTATCTTTTCACCCGGAACGTCTGCTTCCACGCTGATGTTGTTTTCCAGAAGCATCTGCACTGATTCATTCAGAATTGGATATTTATTGGCGATAAATAATTCCATCTGACTCACAGGCAGTTTGAGGGTATAGGTGCCATCTGCCTCATCCATTATTTTATCAAAATAAGGATTGTATTTATTAAAATTTTCAATATCCATATTTACATACTTAGAGATCACTACCGCCCGGTATTTACCGGAGATAGTAGTGGTAGAAGAGTTATTGAGCTCTTCGCCTGTCAGGTTCCTGTTCTGCATATACCCGGCGAGCGCACCAATCTGTTCGGTAGCCTCATCCCGGGTCAGCGTTGTGATGCCACCCTGCCCTTCAAAAATATAATGGGTGCTGATGAATTTCTTTACATGGTTCCTGGATTCGGCAGGCAGGTAATATTGGAGGGCCCAGAAATCACGGCTCTTACTTTTTTTAATGGCACTGTACACATAACCCGGTCCACCATTATAAGCAGCGATCACTAACAGCCAGTCTCCAAATTCAGAATACAAAGCTTTCAGGTATTTTGCCGCTGCGTTGGTGCTTTTGTAATAATCCCTGCGTTCGTCCTTTCCCTTTACTACTTTAAGTCCGAGTCCTCTTGCTGTGGCCGGCATCAGTTGCCAGGGACCAACTGCACCTGCACTGGAAAGTGCCGCTGATTTGAGCTGAGATTCTACAACAGCCAGGTATTTAAGCTCCACCGGAAGGCCATTTTTAGCTAAAACCTTATCCATCATATTAAAGTAGGGCATGCCCCAGTCTTTAATTTCTTCAAGATCCTTGCTGTTCCGGGCCATGTAATCATGTACAAAGCTTATTGCCCGAGGATTTAACCTGATGAGTTTTGCAGCATAAGCCTGGTTGGACATCACTGCTTCAAGGTCATTATTAAGAATAACAGGATTTGTAATAATCTGTGCGGGGGTAGGCGTCTGGGTGGTGTCTTTCACCAATTTTAAAGACGTGCCGGGCCTGAAAAGTCTTTCGCCTGCGTTGGCCGATCCAACTAAAAATACAGACAGCATGTAGAAAAAAATCAATTTCCGTTTCATCATCTTTGTTTTTGTGAAAACAATTACGACCGGAGGATTAGGATTAAGCGATGATGGTTTTAAGGATACTGAGAAATGCAATCAGTAGGTTGTCGGGGCCGAAGGTTTAGGTTTTTCAAGTCCGCTTTCCTTAAACTGATGCATCCATTGATTGGAGAGGCTGAGTAAAGATAATTCGCAAAATCGGTTAGTCATAATCTGGACACCATACGGTAATCCATTATTGTGCCAAAAAAGCGGAATAGAGATCGATGGAAGTCCGGTCAAATTAGAAAAAACTGTAAAAATGTCAGCCACGTACATTTCCAACGGATCTGAAAGCTTTTCGCCAAGTTTAAAGGCCGTTGAAGGACTTGTGGGAAAAAGGAGCACGTCAAACTCTCTGAAGATCAGATCAGTCTTCCTGGCAAGCAGCGTCCTTACCTGCTGGGCCTTCGTAAAGTAAGCATCGTAATAACCCGCACTCAGCACGAATGTTCCGAGCATGATCCTCCGCTTTACTTCCTTGCCAAACCCCTTCGAACGGGTCAAATTATAAAGGTCTGCCAAATCAGTTTTTTTATCCACATACCTGTATCCATAGCGGATCCCATCGAATCGGGAAAGGTTGGAAGATGCTTCTGCGGTAGTAAGTATATAATAGGTAGGGACAATGTAGTCCAGGTAATCGAAATCCACTGCTTCTACTGTGTGTCCGCCAGCTTTTAATTTGGCAATCAGTCTTAAAAGTCCATTTTTAATGCCTTTATCCAGCGCCGGACTTTCAAGCGCCTGCCGGAAATAGACGATTTTAAGCGGTCTTGTGGTGAAATCATCAGTAGGTTCAATGAGTTTGGCCGGATGGGCGGTGCTGTCAAATGCATCCGGTCCGCTGATTACCTGCAATAATACCTGCACATCAGGTATGTTTAGGGCAAATATTCCAATCTGGTCAAAAGAAGAAGCGTATGCTATAAGCCCATAACGGGAAATTGTTCCATAGGAGGGCTTGAATCCGATGATGCCGCAGAAATCAGCAGGTTGGCGCACAGAGCCGCCGGTGTCGCTTCCCAAACTTACCATGCAGAGGCCCGCTTGCACCGCAACCGCGGAACCACCGGATGATCCTCCCGGCACCCGTGATTCATCTATGGCATTCAGGACAGGTCCGTAAACTGAATTTTCGTTGGAGGAACCCATAGCGAACTCATCACAATTGGTATGGCCTATGATTATTGCTTCTTCCGCCAGCAGTCTTTCCACAGCGGTGGCACTATAAATCGAAATAAAGCCCTTGAGAATCAAAGAAGAAGCGGTGACCGGATGATCCTTGTAGCAAATCACGTCCTTAATAGAAATGACTACTCCATGAAGCCTGCCTAATGGAGCACCTGCTATCCTGGAGGCATCCAGGTTACGTGCAGTGGAAAGTGCTTCCTCATCATAGATCCTCACAAAAGCGTTCAGGCGGTTATTATGTCGGATAACTTCAAGATAGTGTTCAACGGCAGCCAGACAGGTAGTGCTGCCATTCAATAGATCAGAATGGTATTGTTGTATTGAATCGAAGATGAACACAATGGGTGCGCGCTTTGAAGCCGCAAGGGAAGTTGAATAAATTAAGGCTGAACCGGAGTTGAACTTGTATTGGTAGTAGTTGGTCTTACTACGGTATCCTTGTCATTCATTCCATCTTCAATTTCTTTTCTTACATTGGTTTTGGCATCGTTGAATTCACGTATACCTTTACCTAAACCTCTCATAAACTCAGGAATCTTACGTCCACCGAAAAGGATCAATACTGCCACAACGATCAGTATCCATTCAGTTCCACCAGGCATAGAAATCATCAGGAGGCTATTGCAAACAGATTGTAACATAACGAACTATTTTAGTACTAAGATTAACGAAATTAAGTCTTTTTTAGTTTGATATACTTTGTTATTTCATTCAAAGTTGCCAAGATTAATACAAAAGGCCGCAAAGAACTTTCTCTGCGGCCTTAGTACCTGCTTATGCGGCTTTAATAATATACTTAACGGGCAAGTGAAACTGCCATTCTTTTTTCTTTGATCCTGGCGCTTTTTCCACTGCGGCTGCGAAGGAAGTAAAGCTTGGAACGGCGTACACGGCCACTTTTATTCAGTTCAATTGAATCGATATTCGGAGAGAACAACGGAAAAGTTCTTTCAACACCAATGCTGTCAGAGATCTTTCTTACCGTAAAACTTGCAGTGGCCCCTGTTCCCTGGCGCTTGATCACATCACCCCTGAAACTCTGGATACGTTCTTTACCACCTTCTACGATCTTATAATTCACAGAAACATTGTCTCCGGCTTTAAATTTCGGAAACTCTTTCCTGCCTGTTAACTGATCGTGGACAAACTGAACTGCCTGGTTCATGACATCTATTTTTAGGGATGCGAAGTTAAGGATAATTACATCAAATTATTGTAGAATACGCGAATCTTATTTAGCGCGCGACATTAACGGCTCTTTTTTCCCGGATTACGGTTACTTTAATCTGTCCTGGAAAGGTCATTTCCGTCTGAATCTTCTGGGCGATTTCGAATGAAAGCCTGTCGGAATCGGAATCGCTCACCTTATCAGCTTCGACAATTACCCTGAGTTCACGCCCTGCCTGTATAGCATACGCTTTTTCTACTCCGGCGTACGCCATTGCCATGTTTTCCAGGTCCTTGATCCTTTTCAGATATTGCTGCATGATCTCCCTTCTGGCTCCTGGTCTTGCTCCGCTGATGGCGTCACACGCCTGGACGATAGGAGAGATCACATATTGCATTTCCATTTCATCATGATGGGCGCCAATGGCATTCACCACCGCGGGATTTTCACCATATTTCTCCGCCAGCTTTGCACCAAGCAACGCATGGCTCAGCTCTGTATCTTCATCAGGAACTTTTCCAATGTCATGCAGCAGCCCCGCACGCTTTGCCAGCTTCGGGTTCATACCCAGTTCGGCTGCCATGATTCCGCAGATATTAGCCACCTCACGACTGTGCATCAACAGGTTTTGACCGTAGCTGGAGCGGAAACGCATCTTGCCCACTATCCTCACCAGTTCTTTGTGCAGTCCGTGAATACCGAGTTCGATTACTGTTCTTTCACCGATCTCTATCACCTGTTCTTCTATTTGTTTCTTAGTTTTTTCCACCACTTCTTCGATACGGGCGGGATGGATCCTTCCATCGGAAACAAGTCGCTGCAAACTCAGGCGGGCTATTTCCCTGCGCAATGGATCGAATGAGGAAAGGATGATCGCTTCTGGAGTGTCGTCCACTATCAGGTCAACACCTGTGGCGGCTTCGATGGCTCGGATATTTCTTCCTTCGCGGCCAATTATCTGCCCTTTTATTTCGTCGCTTTCCAGGTTAAATACGGTAATTGAATTTTCAATAGCCTGCTCTGCTGCTGTTCTCTGGATAGATTGAATAATGATCTTCCTGGCTTCTTTGTTCGCCCTGGTCTTGGCATCATCCACAATTTCCTGCTGGATGGCAAGTGCCTGCGTATGCGCTTCCTGCCTCAGTCCTTCGATCAGTTGGGCCTTTGCTTCTTCTGCACTCAATCCCGCGATCTTTTCGAGCTTTCGGATATGCTCTTCCTGGTGTTTTTCCAGTTCCGTACGTTTGAGATTCACCACTTCGATCTGGCGGCTGAGGTTGTCCTTGATCACATCTGTATCTTTCGACTGCTTGTCGAGCTGTTCGAGACGCTGGGTGATGGTCTGTTCCTTCTGCCTGGCGCGGTTCTCGCTGTCTCCGATCTTTCTGTTTTTTTCCAGTACTTCTTTATCGTGGTCCGACTTCAGCTGAACGAATTTCTCTTTTGCTTCCAGTAGCTTTTCTTTCTTTAATGTTTCCGCGTGCAGCTGAGCCTCTGATATTAATTTAACGGCCTGTTGTTCCGCGTCTGCCAGTTGCTGGCGGGTGTTTTTGGCAAAAAGCAGCTTCCCCGCTATTACCCCGATGATGAGGGCAATACCCCCGATAATATAAGTTAATACGTTCGTATCCATTGATTTGATCTGTTAAATTGTTCTTTTATATTGTTCTAAGCTTGCGAAAATACAAAAAAACAGGCGCGCTTGCGCCGGTCATTTCAAAAGCGCCCTGTCGAGCAGAGACTCCAGGACGTCCATTTTTTGGGTGATTTCCGGTGAAAGCGGCGCTTCTTCCATAGCATTGGTTGCATACCAGAGTATCACCATGGCGATATAATCCTGCATATCTTTTCCTGAAAAATTGATCTTGAACTCTATGAGTTTGTCACTGATAACCTTCACTGTCTTCCTTACGATTTCTTCGTTTTTCTGCTCTATTTTAATCCTGTAGCTGCGGTCGCCCACCACAACGTTTATTGGAATAAGTGTCTCCATGGTTGCAAGTTTGAAAAGGTTTTATTATATTTATTCACAGAACATTAACAGCTTTTACTTAATCCAGTATTCCATATCAACGGTTCCTATGAACTCTAAACCAATTTAAGCACAATGATTGCCAAAGTCAAGTCAGCGACATTTATCGATTCGCTGCAATTCGAACTGATCGCCGCATCACAACTTTTGCTGAAAGCCGTTCTCCGGGATGATAAAGGCAGTGTCTGCGGACAATTAGAAACAGTATACCTGCAAACGGAACCTGAAATCACCTGGAAGGGATTGAACGATCTCCCTTACGGTGTATATACGCTGGAACTGTCGCAGGGTGAGGAACAGGTAAGACTCCGGATGGTTAAGCGCGTGTAATTATTCGCTCAACATGCTGATACACCTGTCAATTTCTTTCAGGTATCCATGAAGCTTTTTGTCCAGTTCTTTCCTGTCCGTTTCGTCCATCTTGCCTACATTGGTTTTCATCACCATTATTTTTTGCTCCAGGATGGAGATCTGTTCCATGAAACCAATCTCCCGTTGCTTGGCAGGCAGCAATTCATTCCTGAGCTTATCGTTCTCCTTCTGTAACAGTTCATACTTTTTCAGTAAGTCCTGCAATTTGTCATTTATCCTTTTTAGCTGCTGCCCTGCATCCATGTGTTTGAATTTTAGGAGCCTTTTCTTATTTCCGCACTCAAATCCTGTTCCAATGTATGCATGATCTTGTTCATCATTACATCAATTTCTTTATCTGTAAGCGTTTTTTCATCATCTAAAAAAGTAAAGCTAACGGCAAAAGATTTTTTGTCCGCTCCCAGCTTTTCACTTTCAAATACATCGAATAATTGTATGGAGCGCAATTTTCCGAGCCTGATCTTTTTTACCGCCGTTTCCACTGCATGGAAAGGTAATGATCCTGAAACAACCATCGCCAGGTCGCGGTGTACCGGAAGCTGGTTGGGCAACGCAGTAAAATGAACATTTTTCGTTGCCGCGATTGATTGCACGGCGTTCCACCGGATATCGGCGAATAATACTTCCTGCCTGATGTCAAAACGAGCCAGTTGCTGCTTTTTCACTACGCCTGCTTCCACGATTAGCTGCTTTTCTGAAGTTACTGATAATACACCATTCAGTTTCAGGCCTGATGTGGTTTCCCAGCTTTGGTCATTTATTCCAAGAAGTTTCAGCGTCGATCCAATAATTCCTTTTAAATAATAAATGTCGGCCGGGATAGCTTTTCCTTTCCAGGAAGCATCGGTTTTATTACCTGTAATGTATAAACACAAATGATCTTCTTCCTGGTATTTACCCGGCCCCGTTGTATGATATGTTTTACCGAATTCAAAAAGCCGCAGGTTATGGTTCTTGCGGTTCAGGTTATAGGAAATGGATTCGAGGCCTGTTTCCAGCATAGACGGCCGCATCACATTATGCACAGCACTTAAATTATTAAGCAGCTTCACGCTGGTATCTGTTTCTTCTTTTTCGAAATAAGCCAAATTGGTAATAGAGTTGGTGAATATTTCATTAAAACCCAGACCTACCAGGCCGGCCGCTGTTTTTTCCTTTCTCACATGCAGCGGATTGTTGGCGCCGGCAGACGGAGTAATGGTAATAGCAGCGGGTATTGGAATGTTATCATATCCGTCTATGCGCATGATCTCTTCTACGATATCCGCCTGAAGGGTAATATCCGGTTTGCTGAAGGGCACCGTAACGCGCAGGTCGTCAGGACCTTCCTTAAGAATAACAAACCCGAGCGACTGCAGAATGTTTTTAACCGCATCTGCGTGATAGTTCTTTCCACTTAATTTTTTCAGGTAATGATGCTTCAGCGTCACTTCTGTTTTATCTGCCCGGGAAGGATAAAGGTCGGTAATATCGGATGCGATCTCTCCACCGCAGATCTCTATAATTAATTGCGCGGCGCGTTTTAATACATTTACGGTGTTGCTGATGTCTGCATTTTTTTCAAATCTTGTAGCCGCATCTGTGCGCAGGCCATGCCTGAAAGATGTTTTGCGGATATCTACCGGATTGAACCAGGCGCTTTCTAAAAATATGTTTGTGGTTGATGGATTAACTCCACTGTCTGCCCCGCCATACACTCCTGCTATGCATAATCCATTTCCATCGCCATCGCAGATCATGAGATCCTCGCTGCTTAATTTTCTGTCTTTGCCGTCTAGCGTTTTGAATACCGTATCCTGGGGAAGATTGCCGATTACAATTTTTCGGCCATTGATTTTATCCACATCGAAAGCGTGCAGGGGCTGACCCGTATCGTGCAGTATATAATTGGTGATGTCTACAATATTATTAATGGGCCGGTGGCCGATGGACCTTAATTTATTCTGCATCCACTCCGGTGAAGGACCGATATTAATATTGCTGATGCTGATGCCGCTGTATCGTTTGCAGGCAGACGCATTTTCAATGGTTACACTGAATAATAAATCGTTAGTGGCGGATTTGATATTGTTATTGTAAACATTTTTTATCCTGATATCTGTTTTTTCGTGATGACTAAGATAGGCGCATACATCTCTTGCCACGCCAAGGTGGCTCATAGCATCCATGCGGTTGGGGGTCAGGCCGATCTCGTATATCCAATCGGTGTAAGGCTTAAAGTGATCGGCGAGAGGTGTTCCAGGGATAAGTGAATCGGGCAATACAATGATCCCTGCATGAGATTCACCCAGGCCAATTTCGTCTTCCGCGCAGATCATGCCAAAACTTTCTTCCCCCCTTATTTTAGCGGTCTTCATGGTTACCGGTTCGCCCTTTAGCGGGTAAATAGTAGTGCCCACTGGCGCTACGACAACTTTTTGCCCTGTTGCAACATTCGGTGCGCCACAAACGATCTGCAGAAATATGCCATTACCTACATGTACGCTGGTAAGCTTTAATTTATCAGCGCCGGGATGCTGCAAGACTTCCCTCACTTCTCCTGCCACCAACCCTTCCAGCCCACCCCTGATGCTTTCATAGCGTTCCAGCGATTCCACTTCAAGGCCTATGGAAGTGAGAATTTTGCTAATGCGTTCAGGGTCGGTCTTTTGCGGAATATATTCACAGATCCAGTTATATGAAATAGTCATTTTGAGATTTTCTTTACTTTTATTAATTGGCAAATATAGCTGTTTGGATAAAAATCTTTGTCTACACCAGGATGTGCATTACTAATGTGTAATTGGCTGAAAACTTTATTAAATTGTGTATAAGGAGTGCTGTATGGTGAAAATATCAGCAGAAAGGATGTTAATAACTTTGTTAACAGGGTATCAGCAACTATAATCAAGTTTATTATCACGGTAATAAAAATTATGACTTTATATTCGCTCCCCTTCATTCTGATAACATTCGCGTAACATTAGAAATACATGGATCTGACTAATATAAATAAAGACCGCAAAGGAAGAAGAAAATCTGCTCCGGACATCAGCACAATGGTGTACGGGAAGGTGCCACCACAGGCAAAAGAGCTGGAAGAAGCGGTTCTGGGCGCAATAATGCTGGAGAAAAGCGCCTTTGATACGGTCATTGAAATCCTTAAGCCCGAATGTTTTTATGTAGAGTCGCACCAGCGTATTTACAAGGCCATGCAGGGCCTGCAGCAGAAGAACCAGCCTATAGATATTCTGACGGTTGTGGAAGAACTGAAGTTTCGCGAGGAGCTTGACCTGGTGGGTGGTCCGTATTATGTGACCCGCCTGACGAACTCCGTTATTTCATCTGCCAACATTGACGCACATTCGAGGATTATTTTACAAAAATTTATTCAGCGCGAGCTCATCCGCATCAGTGGGGAGATCATCAGCGACGCATATGAAGACAGCAGCGATGTGTTCGACCTGCTCGATGACGCAGAAAGCAAATTGTTCGAGATCACAAATAATCACCTTCGCAAGAACTTTGACAGCATCGATACCGTACTGGTGAAAACGGTGCAAAGGATAGAAGATATGCGGCACAGGAATGAGGACATCACCGGCGTGCCGAGTGGTTTTGCCTCTCTGGATAACGTTACTTATGGTTGGCAGTCCACTGATCTAATCATTCTCGCGGCACGCCCCTCGGTAGGTAAAACGGCTTTTGCCCTTAATCTGGCCAGGAATGCGGCGTTACATCCCACGAAACCTACCCCGATTGCGTTTTTTAGCCTGGAAATGAGCGCCAGCCAGCTGGTGCAGCGTATCCTGAGTGCGGAAAGCGAGATCTGGCTGGAAAAGATCGCCCGCGGAAAGCTTGAAGAGCATGAAATGAAGCAACTGTATGCAAAGGGCATTCAGCGCCTGGCTACCGCGCCAATTTTCATCGATGATACTGCTGCGCTTAATATATTTGAATTGCGGGCCAAATGCCGCAGGCTCAAGAACAAGCATAACGTAGGACTGATCATCATCGACTACCTGCAGCTGATGAGCGGCACCAACGACAGGAACAGCAATCGTGAACAGGAGATCAGCCGGATTTCCCGCGACCTGAAAGGGCTTGCCAAGGAGTTGCAGGTGCCAATTATCGCATTGTCGCAGCTGAGCAGGGAAGTAGAAAAAAGAAAGGAAGGAAATAAGATCCCGCAGCTGAGTGATCTGAGAGAATCCGGTGCAATCGAGCAGGATGCGGATATGGTTATGTTCCTTTACAGGCCTGAATATTACGATATAACCGCCAATGAACATGGCGAAAGCAATAAGGGCGAAACGCATGTGCGCATCGCCAAGCACAGGAACGGGTCGCTGGAAAACATCAAGCTCCGCGCACTGCTGCACATTCAGAAATTTACCGATATGGAAAGCGACGACTTTGGTGGCGTTGGCCTGCCGAAAGGCGGAAGCTGGAAGCCTGTTCCGAATAATGACATGGGCGATCAGGGGAATGCCCGGCTATATATTCAGACAGGGAGTAAAATGAACGACCTGCCGCAGATGGATGACGAAGAATCTCCATTTTAAACATTAACCGGCAATATGTGCCTGAGATGGATATTGCGTATGAACCCAGGCCTGAATTGGTAGAAATCTTAGCCAGCATGATGATGTTTTTTTCTGAAAATATTTCTTCTGTTAAAGCCGGGATAATTCTTGATGAAGAAAACTCAAAACATATCGTGCAGGTGCTGCGCATGAAAGCCGGTGAAAAAATATTGCTGACTGACGGAATCGGGAACCTGGTAAATGGTGAAATTGCCGATGCGCATAAAAAACACTGCACTATAAATATTATATCTACTTCTTTTAAAAACAGGCATAAGCCTGCTTTAACCATTGGGATTTCATTAATTAAAAATACCGGGCGCTTCGAATGGTTCCTGGAAAAAGCAACTGAGCTCGGCACAGCTGAAATAATTCCTATGGTGTGCGATCATACGGAAAAGCAGCATGTGCGGTATGACAGGCTGGTGAGTATTTGTAAAAGCGCGATGCTGCAGAGTTCGCAAGTGTGGATGCCCGTAATGCGGCAACCGGCATCATTTAATGAAGTGGTAAAAAATGCCGGACAGCAACAGAAATTATTCGGACATATCAGTAAGGCTACAAATGAATCAGGACCAGCCGGTAAATCTTTAATTTCCGGAGCTGAGAGGACCTTGAACGCAAGTATAAACAGGGTCCTGAATTCTCATATTATTTTAATTGGCCCGGAAGGTGATTTCAGTCAGTCGGAAGTCGCAGCTGCAAAATCATTGGGGTTTGAAGGGGTATCATTTGGAAGTACTATACTAAGAGTGGAAACTGCGGGAATATATGCAGCGGTTGTTCACGCAGCGGGTGCTTAGGACCATTTTGCAGCGATTCTCTTTGTTTCGGCAATTGACAATTATTTCAGCAATCCCCTGCAGATATTTTTTACGATCTGAGGTCCCTCATATATTAATCCTGTCCACACCTGGATCAGCGAGGCGCCGGCAGCTAGTTTTTCTTTAGCATCTGAAGCTGTAAATATTCCTCCGGAAGCGATGATCGGGATGCGGCCATTTGTTTTATTATGAATATAGCGCACAATTTCTGTAGATACGTCCTTCAAAGGAGTTCCGCTTAATCCACCCGCGCCGATCGCATCGATTTTTTTTTGGGAAACGTCTGTAAGTTTTTCCCGGCTGATCGTAGTATTTGTCGCCACAAGGCCATCTAGTTTTATTTCAAGTGCAAGCTCTATTACGTCGTCGATCTGATCAGTGCTCAGATCAGGAGCTATCTTTAATAAAATAGGTTTTGGAAACGGTTGCTGACGGTTGATCGTTTGCAAATGGCTTAATATTTTATTCAGTGAATCTTTTTCCTGTAACTCACGCAGCCCGGGTGTATTTGGGGAGCTTACGTTCACCACAAAATAATCCACGCAATCAAATAATTTACGGAAACAGATCTCATAATCCTTCCAGGCCTCCTCATTGGGGGTAATTTTATTTTTGCCAATATTTCCCCCGATAATTAATTGGTCATTTTTATCTCCGGACTTTTTCCTGAGCCGTAGTCTTTCCGCTATAACATTAACGCCATCGTTATTGAACCCCATGCGGTTGATGATGGCCCCGTGTTCCGGAACCCTGAACAGCCGCGGCTTTTCATTTCCATCCTGTGGCAGCGGAGTAACCGTGCCTATTTCAATAAATCCAAATCCCAGCATCTGCAATTCATCAAGATATACTGCGTTTTTATCAAAACCGGCTGCCAGTCCGACCGGGTTCATGAATGTTAACCCGAATAATTCTTTCTTCAATCCCGGATCGGCAGTAGTGCGTGTCCGGAAAATATTTTTTAAGCCCGGAATTTTACCAGCTAATGATAATCCGTTCATCGAAAAATAATGCACATCTTCGGGCGGGAACCAGAATAAAATCCTGCGAATAATATTATACATAGTCCATGCGAAGATAAGTTTACTCAAAGGTTTAATCGTAGTACCAAAGAAGTATGTGTTGTAAATTATGCTTTCAGCCAGTATCCGGATTTTGACGCTGAATAAATCAACGGCACATGTTTCCTTAGTGCTTGAGCAAGCACGCAGCATCTTCGGTGCAAGCCGAAAATCGATTGAATTTATGCGATATAATTTTTAACTTTGATGCACAAGGTTGCATAAACAACTAATAACTTCATCTATGCAGGAAGCCTATATAGTCGCGGGATACCGCACAGCAGTAACAAAATCAAAGAAAGGCGGCTTCAGGTTCTACCGGCCCGACGACCTGGCCATTGACGTTATCAGGGGATTGATGGCCACTGTACCCCAGCTTGATGCCTCCCGGATCGATGATGTGATTGTGGGCAATGCAGTTCCCGAAGCAGAACAAGGCCTGCAGGTTGGAAGAATAATAGCTGCTTGTGCACTTGGTATTGGCGTTTCAGGAATGACTGTTAACCGCTACTGCGCTTCAGGCCTGGAAACGATCGCCATCGCTACGGCAAAGATCCGGATGGGCCAGGCAGAATGTATTATCGCCGGCGGCACCGAAAGCATGAGCCTTGTGCCTACAGCGGGTTGGAAAACGGTGCCGGCTTATTCGATTGCCAGGGACGAACCTGATTATTATTTAAGCATGGGCCTCACCGCAGAAGCGGTGGCGAAAGAATATAATGTGAGCCGTGAGGACCAGGATGAATTTTCATTTAATTCTCACCGGAAAGCAATCACCGCAATCGCCAGCGGTCATTTTAAACCTGGCATATTACCCGTGAACATTGAGCAGGTATATGTAGATGAAAAGGGAAAGCGAAAAACTAAAACATATACAGTAGATACCGATGAAGGTCCGCGTACGGACACTAATATTGAAGCACTGGGAAAATTAAAACCTGTTTTTGCCGCTAATGGAAGCGTTACCGCCGGCAATTCTTCACAGACCTCCGATGGCGCAGCTTTCGTAATTGTCATGGGGGAGAGGATGGTTACTGAACTTGGCCTTAAGCCAATCGCGCGCCTGGTGAACTGTGTTTCCGCTGGTGTTCACCCACGGCTGATGGGAATCGGCCCTGTAGAAGCAGTGCCCAAAGTGTTAAAGCGCGCAGGAATGAATCTTGGGCAAATAGACCTGGTGGAACTGAATGAAGCCTTCGCTTCCCAGTCCCTCGCGGTGATAAGGACGCTAGGCATAGATCCTGCAATAGTAAATATTAACGGGGGAGCGATCGCCCTGGGGCATCCGCTGGGTTGTACCGGTTGCAAGCTTACTATCCAGATCACACATGATATGAAAAGGCTGAACAAAAAATACGGTATCGTGACGGCCTGTGTAGGCGGGGGGCAGGGAATAGCGGGTATAATTGAGAATATTAATTGATTTCAGTGATATGATTAATGGAAATATCAGCGCCCTGATAATAAATACGTTAATCCTAAATAATAAATACTTTAATTCTTCGTTTAAATATACTTACTAACCCTTTTCACATTTATATTAAGCCGGAGTTTGCTCCGGCTTAATTATTTTACACCACTAATTATCAAACTTCACCACCGGATCAGTTTTGTAATTCTCATTGTACTTGACGAAGAAATATAAATAAGCCGACCTGCTGAACCGCATCAGCCATGGCTGTAATATTATTAAAGAGATCACCGCAAAACCCATCCAGCCAAAGAAACGGTTATCATCCACCGATAATCCGATTATTATCCACCAGGCCACAAATGTGCCAATAAGATAAAGCACTGAAAGCAGGTAGCTCACATACCCGGTGCCATACCAGAATCCAACTTCCAGTTCAAACGGCTGCCTGCATACGCTGCATTTCTGCGGCATGGAAAAAACTTTTTTCAGATTCCATGGATTGTTACTGCTAAACATATGGCCGCGCCTGCACCTTGGGCACTTCATTGTAAACAAACTCCATAAGTAATTTGGTTTTTCCATGTTTCAAAATTAAACTATACAATTTCAGAACCCTCATTCAAAACAAATGCCATTGGCGCCGGTCATTTAATTCCCTACACTTCCGATGGCGCTCCTGTGATCAGCTCTTTTTTTCTTTCTCCTATCTGCTGCCGCCACATCGCGTAGTACAATCCTTTTTCCTTCAGCAAGCCCTCATGTGTTCCTGTTTCTACCACATCGCCTCTTTCGAGCACATATATACGGTCCGCATGCATAATAGTAGAAAGACGGTGCGCGATAAGGATGCTGATCTGATACCTCATCGAGGATACCTTTATAATCGTGTTGGTGATCTCTTCTTCCGTGAGAGAATCCAGTGAAGAGGTTGCCTCATCAAATATTAGCAACCTCGGCTTTCTTAATAAAGCCCTCGCTATGGATAACCTTTGTTTCTCTCCCCCGGATAGTTTCAGGCCGCCCTCACCGATCATTGTTTCCAGACCTTTTTCAGCTCTTTGCAGTAACCCCTGCACAGAAGCCTGTGTCAGCACATCATTCAGGTCTTGTTCAGAGGCATAAGGATTAACAAACAACAGGTTTTCTTTTATCGTTCCTGAAAACAGCTGGGTGTCCTGTGTCACAAATCCTATCTGGTTGCGTAGATCATCGAAATTAATAGAGGTTTCATCAATACCGTTATATAATATTTTTCCTTCCTGCGGACGGTAAAGTCCCACCAATAACTTCATCAGTGTCGTTTTCCCTGATCCTGACGGTCCTACAAAGGCAATGGTTTCTCCGGTCTTTGCCTTAAAACTGATCTTATTGATCGCACGCTGCTGTGCGGTCTGGTGCTTAAAGCCCACTGAGTGAAATTCCAGTGTCTGTATGGCGCCAAGATGTTTTGGGTTGGCAGGCTGGAGTTCCGGTGCCTTTTTCATCAGGGTATTAAAATTATTCAGCGAGGCTTCCGCTTCACGGTAGGAAAGGATGATGTTTCCGATTTCCTGCAAGGGCCCGAATACAAAGAAGGAAAATATCTGCATAGTGACCAACTGGCCCGCGTCCATTTCATTTCTGAATATCAACCACATCAATAAAAAAAGAATTACCTGCCTCAGTGTATTCACAAATGTGCCCTGAATGAAACTGATGCTGCGGATGCGTTTAACTTTAGTAAGTTCCAGCCCAAGTATTTTATACGTATTCTTGTTTAATCTTTCCACTTCCTGGCTTGTAAGTCCAAGACTTTTAACCAGTTCGATATTTCTCAGTGATTCAGTTGTGCTGCCAGCAAGGGAGTTGGTCTGCGACACGATAGCTTTTTGAATGACCTTAATTTTTTTGCTGAGCAGGTTGGTGATCGTTGTCAGTAATAAGATACCTGTGAAATAGGCCACAGGTATCAGCCAGTTAATATAAATGCCGGCATATACGCATACAAATACAACGCCCACCAGTACGCCGAAAAGAATATTTATGAAGTAGTTCATAAATTTTTCCGTGTCTGTCCTTACTTTTTGGAGCACGCTGAGTGTTTCGCCACTTCGCTGGTCTTCGAACTCCTGGTAAGGAAGTTTCATTGCATGCTTCAGTCCGTCGGTAAATACTTTTGCTCCGAATTTCTGAACTACCACGTTCAGAAAATAATCCTGGAAGTTTTTGGCGATGCGGCTGATCATCGCAACTATTATGGATAGCGTAAGCAGAAAAGCTACTCCCGGAAATTTTCTGTTAAACGACCAGAAATAACCGCCATACTTGTCCAGCTGTGCGGAATTGTATTTGAAATCCGTCGCCAGCCTTATCAGCTTTCCAAATATGATGGGGTCCATCAGTGAGAACCCGGTATTTATAGCAGCCAGCAATAGCGTAAGCGCCACGAGCCACCGGTACGGTTTAAGATAAAGAAGTAAAATTTTCATAACTAGCCCGCAAGTTCGTGAAAAAATCAACCCGCCCATCCTTCCCTGTCAAGACTGCGGTACTGGATCGCTTCAGCAATGTATTCGGGTCTGATATTTTCACTTTTTTCCAGGTCGCCGATGGTTCGGCTCACTTTCAGTATCCTGTCATATGCCCGGGCCGACAAGTTCAGCCTGTTCATGGCATTTTTTAATAAGTTCTGACTGGGAGCGTCTATTACGCAGGTTTCTTTAAGCATTTTTGATGTGATCATGGAATTAGAATATACCCCGTGGAATGATCTATATCGTTGTGCCTGTATTTCTCTTGCTTCAATCACTCTTTGCCTGATAACTGCCGATGATTCGCCGTTTTGTTTGTCTGTCAGTTCCGAAAAACCAACGGGCGTCACCTCTACATGCAGGTCGATCCTGTCCAGCAGGGGTCCGGAAATTTTGTTCATATATTTTTGCACCATTCCCGGCGGGCAGACGCATCTTTTTTCCGGATGATTATAAAAACCGCAGGGACACGGATTCATGGAGGCCAGCAGCATGAAACTTGCCGGAAACTCAATGGCCACTTTTGCTCTTGAAATGGCCACTTTTCTTTCTTCGATTGGCTGCCTCATCACTTCAAGAACGGTTCGCTTGAATTCCGGTAGTTCATCAAGGAATAAAACACCGTTGTGCGCCAGCGATATTTCTCCCGGCTGAGGTATACTGCCACCTCCTACTAATGCGATATCGGAAATAGTGTGGTGAGGCGCACGGAATGGTCTTCTGGAAATCAGTGATGCATTGTCCGGTAATTTTCCAGCCACAGAATGGATCTTCGTGGTTTCCAGAGATTCAGGTAATGTCAGAGGTGGAAGAATTGTTGGCAGTCTCTTTGCCAGCATGGTTTTTCCAGCTCCCGGCGGACCGACCAGTATAGCATTGTGTCCACCTGCCGCGGCGATCTCAAGCGCGCGCTTGATGTCTGCCTGCCCCTTGACATCGGAAAAATCAATGTCGAAATCCGTCTGAGAATATAAGAATTCTTCCCGTGCATTAACGACAACAGCCTGCAGGGTGTTGTCGTTTTTAAAAAAATCGATAACCTCTCTGATGTGCGTGACACCGTAAACGTTCAGGTTATTAACCAGGGCTGCTTCACGGGCATTTTGTTTTGGAAGGATAAGACCTTTGAAGCCGTCTTTCCTTGTGGTAATAGCGATAGGCAGGGCGCCTTTTATAGGGTGGATGCTTCCGTCAAGGTTTAATTCACCCATTATTATATAGTCGGTAAGTTTTTCCGGCTTACTAAGTTGTTCGGTGGCGCCAAGAGTGCCCATGGCAATGGGAAGGTCAAAGGCGGAACCACTTTTTTTTATCCCTGCAGGAGCAAGGTTTACGACAAGTTTTGTTCGTGGCATGAAGTAACCATTCGTTTTGATGGCGCTCTCCACGCGCTGGATGCTTTCTTTTACTGCACTGTCAGGCAGCCCAACAATATAGTATTCCCGACCGCTCATCACGTTGACTTCTATAGTTATGGTGATTGCTTCAACACCGTATACCGCGGAACCGAATGTTTTTACAAGCATGAAGCAAAGTAAAAACAGGAGGAGGGTCAAGAGATGAGGAAATGAGCAGGTTGTAGACGTATTTTAACGGTACAATAATTTATTTTTCTTCAAATAATAAAAAAGTAAATGGATCAAGTATAATGCTTGCGGGGACACTTTCCATTGGCACCGAAAAGCTCACGGTTTTTCTATCGATCTTCAGCGCCTTTGTCAGATCGCCCTCATTGCCGGTGCCCCTGATCATAATTGTTAATGGGAACTCGAAAATATAGTCCTGCTGTTGTGTAATAATTACTGTTAGCATTTTATTGGCAGAACTATGCTCTACATGTAATACAGGGAGCCCTGCTGTATATAACCACTGCTGAAAAAAATGTTTCAGTTCTTTGCCTGAAACCTCTTCCATTACTTTCCTGAAATCATCCGTTACTACATTTTTACCTGCATATTTATTATAATATAATTGTATGCCTTTCCTGAATACTGAGTCTCCCAACTGCTTGTGCAGCATGTGTAAAACCCATCCGCCTTTCTGATAGGAATTCTCATTCAGCAAATCCAGATAGTTCGTAACAGAACTATCAACGACAGGCCTTTGTATTTTTTTATCAAACTCAATAACTTTAGCACGGTCATTTTTCAATTCTTTTACCAGCGTGTCACTACCATATTTGCTTCCCAGGTATAATAATGAAAAATAAGTGGCGAATCCTTCGCTCAGCCACAAATGCGCATAGTCGCTTTCGGTCACCATGTTCCCAAACCACTGATGCGCGATCTCGTGTGCAATTAGCTTCTCCATTTTATGGTTTCCTGTAATAGTGTTTTCAGCATAAAAAATAGCTCCTGCATTTTCCATGCCGCTAAATATAGTTTTCGACTCTACGTTTGCCAGCTTTTTATAAGGATAAGGAGCAATATTGTTAATAAAAAATGGTAATATCTGTGTAGCCAACGCATAGTCACTGAATCCTTTCTCCCTGTCTCCCGGATACACCCAGCTGTAAACCGGAACTATTCCAACATCACCTGCATAATTTACCGCAAATTCGGCAACGCCGATACCCATCACCTTCATTGGCAGATCAACGCTTTCATGCCAGTGGGTTAGTTTAAACTTATCGTTAATATTTGTCTCTTCCGTCTGCACCCCGTTCGATACTACCTGGTACCTTACAGGCGCGGTAACGATAAAATCTACCGAAGCTTTATCGGACGGATGGTCATTGCACACCAGCCAGTTTCTCGCACGATCGGGCCAGTTATCGCTGAAGAAAGTCCGCTGGCCGAATTTATTTTTAGATATAATTAAGCCATCTGCGGGGATACCCCTATAGTTAACCCTTATCGTTTTAAGGTGTTTATTGTTGTTGTTATTGTCTATTCTCAGCACATCATTTGAGTGAGTATAATTAAGTTGCTGCCTGGTATCTTCATCCCATACGCCGTAAACTTTCATTCCTTTGCCTGCAGCGTTCCTCGAAATTAAATCAAGTTGAATTTTATTATTTACGTTTAAATTAATAATTGCCGAACAGTCGATGGTGTCATTTGCATCATTAAGCCCGATAGAAAACTGATAACTTACCACATCGGTTTGCTGCGCGGACAGATTAAAATAGAAAATAACCGCTGTTATTAATAGTATTGTTTTCATCATAGCTTTTCAAGCATCTCCACAACTTTTTCACGCTTCAGGATCAGGTATCCGATTCTGTCATTGCTCACGCCTTCTTTCAGCTGATAGCTGAATGCAAGCTCGTCTTCCTTTACGTCAGTTTCAAAATACCTGAATGAAATATTCGGATATTCCTGTAGCTCAGCCCCTATCTCATATAAGTGTGTGGAAAGAATAAACAGTGAATTGCTAATCTTTATTAATCCCTTAATAACGGTTGACGAACATTTCATAGCGTCCTGCATATTAGTACCCTTGAATAATTCATCGATCAGCACCAGCCATTTACGGTTGTCATTTATTTTTACAATGGTGTTCTTTATCCGCTGCACTTCATTAAAGAAATAGCTTTCACCTTTAATTATATTATCCACCACATTAATATTGCTCAGCAAACCATCGAATACTGTCAGCTTCATGGATACTGCCGGCACACCCATTCCTAAATGCGCAAGAAAAACCGTACTGCCGACTGCTTTAA
>Ga0209512_1001336_pt1 | contig 30878 bp, 25 predicted proteins | sample frozenSSSSmetaG_FD_184142 | JGI IMG/M metagenome (GOLD analysis project Ga0209512, IMG submission 184142) | Glacier valley bacterial and archeal communities from Borup Fiord, Nunavut, Canada, to study Microbial Dark Matter (Phase II) -... | ecosystem: Environmental > Aquatic > Freshwater > Ice >...
TCGAGTGAATATCTCGATAAATTATCTGCCGGACTGAATAAAATAGAACGCTGGATAATGTTGCTCATGCGCCGCTTCACTCGGCTAGGAATACCATACCCAGATATCACATGTCCTTGTCCGGCTAAGACGATAATTTGCGTGTCTGGATTTGCTTGGGCATATTTAGCAATGGATTCTGCCATTGTTTCATCCCATAACACTTGTGCTAAAAAGAACTTTTCGGCATCAGCACTACTACCATGACCGGCGGCTTGATGCTGCGTAAATGCGGCTAAAGCGATTTGGCGATATTGGGCATTATCTGTGCGAATTTCGGAGAAGGGAGGTATAAATTGCAGCTCTTTTGCAGTTAAACTTGCTAAACCTTGGCGAGCGACTTTGCGGGTGATTTCACTTGGGGTATTGGCGGCGATTACAGGAATTTGTTTAGCGCGTGCATAGCGGAGAATCGGCGCGTAATATTCCCAAGGAAAACCCCAACGCTGTTCGTATTCGGTTTGTTTAACCAGTCCTTCCTCGGTTATCTTTCCTGCTAGATATTGATTGATAACTTCTTGGTAGGGACGTTGGAACATTTCCATTGCGATCGCGATCTTGGGCTGACGCGCTGGCAATTTCTGAATAATTTCCAATTGTGCTTGATGGTCGCTCAAGCGATCGTGGGTTTCGGCTAAATATACTACATTCGCTGTAGCTATTTCTGGTAACACCTGTTCAGGACTGAAGAGGCGATCTTCACAATTTCGTTCCGATTTCCAAGCGATATTTGTGGGGATAACTAAATTCAGGCGGCAAGTTTCTGTTTGGGCATGAGCAGGTAAGCTATACAGTAAAAATAACAGCGACCAGCCAAATAGTGGCAATAAATTGAAATGGCATAACAGCTTTTTAATAGATTGTTTCATCTTCTTGCCGCCATGCGGGGTCAACAATACAGCAATTCGCACAAAATAGTCCTGTCACCAGCAATAAATTCGGGACAGTTGAGCAGCTTTTGAATTAGCATTCAGGCATTTTCAATTGGTGGATTGCTTAATAATATAAAGAATTAGTTTTCGCCTGATAATCCATACAATCAATCGCCGCTTCTGTATTTGCTACAGTCGGTCGCACGGTGCATTTGAGACGATAATCGTTAGTAAAAAATTGGCAGTTAGTACAAGGAATTTGGCGCATTTGCTTGGCTATAGTTATGCCATCGCGATATACACTCCAAAGGCTCGAAGCGACAAGTAAAACTAAACTCCAAGCACAAACAAAGCAAATTGGGACTAAAAGCGGTGTAATTGTTTGGATAAATAAGTGCAGAAATAGTAACAAGGTGACTCCTTAGATGAATCAGGTTGGAGACGCGACATTTCACGCCTCCACAATTAGTAACTCTAAAATTATCACCTTTTCCTCTAACTACAGAGGTAAATCTATACCCCAGCGTGACCTAAGGCGATGCCTGCTACAAGCATTCCCAGAACTAGAAATGGTTGGGCGCTTGCTTGGTACTTGACATCATTCTTCAGCGGATCGCGCAGGAAGTACATATCCTGGAAGGTAATTTGCGGGATGATTAGCAGGAGCAAGATTGCGCCATATAAGTTTTGGTGAATCGCGATCAAATAAGCGGCGATTCCAGCTTGAAACACGTCGATAGTAGCGACACAAATCCAAGCGGCGGTGGAGACACCAAACATTACAGGTAGGGATTTCATGCCTAGCTGACGATCGCCTTCCACACTCTTGAAGTCATTGACAATGGCAATTCCCAATCCTGCCAAACTGTAGAACATGGTGATGAGGACAATTGTCCCATTGAGGTCGCCGAATAAGGCGTGACCGGCACACCAAGGCAAGGTGATATAACTTGCACCCAAAGCGTAGCTACCTAGCCAGCCGTTTTGCTTGAGTTTGATTGGTGGGGCAGAATAAATGTAGGCGAGGAAGGAACCAATGACAGCGATCGCGGTAATTGTGGGAAATTCATGACCAACCCATTTATCTAAAGCGAAGGCGATCGCGAGTCCAGAAAATAGCAATACCCAAATCTGGGTCAGCACTTGGGGAATGGTAATTGCGCCGGAGGGAATCGGGCGATACGGTTCGTTAATGGCGTCGAGTTCGCGATCGTAATAATCATTAACGATTTGGGTATAACCTGTTAGCAATGGTCCTGAGAGCAACATGCAAGTCGCTGCTTTCAGGACATTTTCCAAACTCCAAGTGTAGTTACCAGAAGAAGCCGCACCGCACACGACACCCCAAATCAAGGGAATCCAGGTGATTGGTTTCATCAACTGGAGGCGGATTTTCCATAATGAGGTTTCTCCTGATGCTGCGCCTTTCATCCCTAGCAGTTGTCTAGTTTGAGTGCCACGGCTAGCAGCCAGCGGAGAGGGTTCGCTAGGATTAATTTTGATAGGTTCTGGCGTTACGGCGTCTAGCGCCTCAGATGGATCGGTGTTAGGAGTTGATGACATAAGTCTTGATCAATGAGGAGTGTGGTAGATCTGCTATTTGTCGCGTCTGGAGTTATTAACCGCCTACGGTTCAAACCACAGGCGGACTATCGGGCTAATTTATCTCCTTATTTCTTAAAACGAAATTATCAAATAGCCATTTTGAAATTTCGCACCAGTAATCGGTTTGCCGCTTAAAGCTGGTGGGAGAGAGATATTACGACGGTGATCACCAGCTTCTACAGTCACTTCTGGCCCATACTGAGTCAATTTGACCTGCGTTTTGTCAAATCCGGGTAAGAATAACCGAACTTGGCGACTAGGGAGATCAACTTCGATTGGTTTTGGTGCTTGGACAGCTTGAGCCATAAAGTCGGGTAAGGCGTCAATTAGAGGTTGCCAATCATCTTGATATTCCGGGACAACACTGACCTTAAGGGGAGCAAATTCGTCTGTGAGAGCAGTACTTTTATTAGATAAAAGGATTACACCACCGACGGTGAGACCGACTTGTTGAGCACTACCCCAAAGATGACGTCCGGTATCAATGTCGATTGGTTCGTTGCTGGTAACTAAGAAGGCGGCGACACGTTTGGGGTCAGCTAATGCGGCTTTACCTTGATCCAACAAGTTGTTGACTTGGCTGGTCGGCTGATTAAAGCTATCTGGCGTCCAGCTAATGTTCAAGAAGGTACTAACTAGTGGTGGAATTAGCGGCGATTCGGAAATTGTCCGCCCTAGGTCGGAATTGAGAAACAATTGTCTAAATCTCCGCACGTACCAACTGAGAGAATCTGCCATTCCCAACACCCGCAAGGTGGATGCGTCGCCACTGCTATCGTAGACAATTACGTCATATTTCCCACTCGCATCATATTCGCGCAAAGCATAGAGAGCTAAAGCGCTATCCATTCCTGGTAATACGGGCAGTTCTTGACCGAAAACGTCTTTGATAATCGGTGTGCGGAGGTATTGCGCCTCCAGTTTTTTAATTTCGTCCCAACTGCGTTCTAGCAGTGTCCCGGTTTGGAGTTGCAAAGCTTGCAGGTTGAAGGCGATTTGCTGCGGTTCTGCAGTTAGCTGAGTACCTAGTAGCATTGACAAACCTGGTTCCGGTTGTCCTGCTAAAAGAACTCGTTTTCCTTGGCTTGCCAATTGCTTGGCAGCGGCGATCGCTATTTTCGTGCGCTCAATACCACTTTTGCCCAAAAAAGTCAATATCATTCCCATTATCTAATTCCTATATTTACTGCGCTCACTGTTTCACTCCAACTTAGCAAAGGCACAGGAGCGCAACACAGTTTTACTGCACAGATTTGAGTTCGTCTTCAAAAAACCAAGTGCTCGAAGTGTCGTCAAACTCGACTACGATCCCGACGCCACTGCCATCGGTCATTCTATAGCCCTTTATTGTACCAATTTCGCCTAACCTCTTGACGATTGCCGGAGACACGCGATCGCGCAAGCGACAGATTTTTACCTTTTGTCCGATTTCCATTCCAATTCACAAGTGCAATAAACCAAGACCCAGTGTACCGGAATTAAGTGCTCATCTTTAAGTCTTTACGTCTAACGGCTGACAGAGTAGCGCCAAGAGCGGGATCGCTAACGGCTAAAGCCTTCGCTTCGCTAGCGCTGACGCTGAGACGTGAGACAAAAAATTCGGGAAAGCGAAAGAAGCAATGGACTATAATATCCGCAAATTGTGTTATCTTATGCCAGTATTTTGTCTGGATTTGGATCATTTAGTCTAAACGGAGTTATTTAGTAAGTTATGCCTGAAATCATTACTGCTGTATATGAAAATGGTGTTCTACGTCCCTTGACTCCCCTGCTTCTGCAAGAGCATCAAACTGTGCAAATTCAAGTTATTCTTACCTCACCCCCTTCAAATGGAAAAATTGCACCTATTTCTAAACTAGAACGTCAGGAATTGGCCAAACGAATGGGGGAACGACCAGGTTTACCTCTGTCAGAAATCATCATTGAGGATCGGGGCGAGTTGTGAGTGCTTATTTCCTCGCTCTTCAGTGCGCTAGTCAAACGTTATTCAGGGAAATTTACTAATTAATGACTAAAACAGCTCTAATCACCGGATTAACAGGACAAGACGGGTCATATTTAGCCGAAATCCTTGTAGAAAAAGGTTACAAAGTATTTGGTCTAGTCCGACGCTCTAGTTCGAGTAACCTTGAACGGATTAACCACTTGTCAGGTGATATCCAAATCCTTTCTGGCGACCTCCTAGATCAATCTTCTCTGATGGATGTGATCGCCGAATCCCAACCAGATGAGATTTATAATCTTGCCTCACAAAGTTATGTTCCTCTGTCTTGGACACAACCGGCGCTGACTGCTGAGTATACTGCCCTTGGCGTCTCGCGTCTTCTGGAGTCAATCCGTCGCTGCAAAAGTGATGCCAAATTTTATCAAGCGTCTAGCAGTGAAGTTTTTGGACAGCCTCACCAATCGCCACAAACAGAACTTACTGCTTTTCGCCCTCGCAATCCTTATGGTGTTGCTAAAGCCTATGCTCATTGGATGACTGTAAATTATCGCCAACAATACAACCTCTATGCCTGTTGTGGCATTACTTATACTCATGAATCTCCCAGGCGCGGTACAGAATTCGTCTTTCGGAAAATTACTCACAGTGCGGCGATGATCAAGCTGGGTTTGGCTAGTGAGTTAAAACTAGGCAACTTGGAAGCTCGTCGTGACTGGTGCTACGCCAAAGATGCTGTCTACGCGATGTGGTTGATGTTGCAGCAATCTTCACCAGATGATTATATTATTGCTAGTGGCGCAACTCGCTCTGTGAAAGAGTTAGTTGAGTGTGCTTTTAACTGTGTGGGGCTGAATTGGCAAGATTATGTGACTGTCGATCCGGCGTTCTACCGACCAGATGAACCAGTACAGTTAGTTGGCTGTATTTATAAAGTCAAAGCCGAATTGGGTTGGAAGCCTCAGTACTCGTTTGAGCAGTTGGTCGAGTTAATGGTTGATTATGATCTTAAACAGTTGAGCGATCGCGAAGCGCTATTGCCATTGGCAGAACGTACTTTTTAAGCTATTGTTATCCTTGCTAAGTTAATTTTCTATAAAAAACTACGTAATCTAAGGTGAGTACGCGAGTATATGGAAATTTATGACCTATACCAGCCGGAGTCACTTTGCTTGCAATTTTAAAGTGAAATTCTACGTTGTTATGGGAGCTTGATATACAATAATTAACTTAAAACTATTGTATTTTTACACAGGCAGTCTGAATAATCAATAATAAAACGGGAATTTGGATGGATCAAAGAGCTTTATTAGAGAAAATATAGCCAATACCGTCTTACTGAAAAATACTCCATGTTAATATAATTTATGAAACTGTCTGTTGTGATTCCTTGCTACAACGAACTGGGAACAATTGACCAAGTTGTACAAGCAGTTAAAGCATGTCCAATTAAAAATTTAGAAATAATCATTGTTGATGATTATTCCAAAGATGGGACAAGAGATCTATTGCGCTCTAGATTAGAACTAGAAGTAGATCAAGTGATTTACCACCCTAAAAACCTAGGTAAAGGAGCAGCATTACGTAGTGGTTTTGCCGCCGCAAGTGGAGATATCGTTATCGTTCAAGATGCAGATTTAGAGTACGATCCTCAAGAATACCCGCTTTTAATTGATCCAATTATTAACAACAGAGCTGATGTAGTTTTTGGTTCACGCTTCCAAGGCGGTAGACCTCATCGAGTAGTTTACTATTGGCATCGGCTGGGTAATGGTTTTTTGACAATGATGTCTAATATGTTTACTAATATCAACCTCACGGATATGGAGACCTGTTATAAAGCATTTCGTAGGGAGATTATTCAATCTGTCAAAATCGAAGAAAATCGGTTCGGTTTTGAACCCGAAATAACAGCAAAAATTGCAAAAATGGGATGTCGTATTTATGAGGTTGGGATTTCGTATTATGGGCGGACTTACAAAGAAGGTAAAAAGATTGGTTGGAAAGATGGAGTTAGGGCGATTTTTTGTATAGTGAAATATAACTTATTTTAATTTAGGTTCTTTGGTGCCTTATATGCTGAAATTTTAATTAAGCATCATAACTAGGCTGTAATATCAAGGTTTCTAGCCTGAATCTTGCCCTAAAGCCGCAAACACTAATAATAACGACTAAACTTATTGCCCAGTAAGAGTATCAAACTAGTTTACAGAAGTATGAGTGCATAAGGAGTAATTAAGAGCCTTAATTTATAGTGATTTTACACCAGCAAGTTACGCTGAATACCTTTACAGTTGTGCTTTTCATATTTAAGAATGTACCTTATTTGACTAAGAAGCACTATATACTTTCAGCTCCGTTAAACAGTTTAAGTACCCTCGATCAAGGAAACTATGAATAGCCATGTAGCAGCCTTAACGCAGACTATGATAATTTATCTAATTTTGAGTGTCTCATATTTTGGATGGGGTATAGCAGCAATACGTATACTAGGTATAAGTGAACAAATTAGCCGTTTCGATATTTCTCTTATTTGGCTGGGATGGGCAGTTACGTTATCAATTTTTCAAATACTGCATTTTTGCTTCCCCTTAGAAGCTTACATTGTTGGTCTAATATTCTCGATTGGAGTTGCTTTCTCTACTCCTCAAATAGTTAAGGGATTTTACCGCTTTCACTCAAATTATTCACATAGAATTAAGATATTTTGGCGATTAATTATTGTGCTAACTGTTATCATTTGGATTGCTTCACGGGCGATGATTACTCCTACAAACTATGATTCGGGGTTGTATCACTTTAATGCCATTCGTTGGATCAACTCCTTCGCCATTGTGCCTGGACTTGGTAATCTTCATGGTCGTCTGGCATTTAATCAATCATTTTTTACATATGTTGCAGCACTCAATTTTTATCCATTCTTTGGCTATGGGCGTTCTATTGCCAATAGTTTCTTACTTATTCTCACAATTGCCACTTTTGTCTCCTGGCTGCGCCCTGTCTTTAAGCAACCATTAATACTGGTAGAATCACATCCCTTTCAATATGCTTCTATCTTTTTCGCATTCCCATTTTTGGGATATCTTGCATTATCTCCAACTAATCTCGCATCCCCTTCGCCTGATTTGACATCGACGCTGCTCCAACTCATCCTGTTTATTATGTTTGCCCAAAGTATTGCAGAATGGACGAAAGGTAAAGAACCGAATACTTATAGAGTTGTAGTTATGAACATATTAGCCGCAACTGCCATAACTATTAAGTTGAGCAATCTAGCGTTTGCAGTAGTCATCATTGGGTTTTCACTAGCATATACATGGAAGACATCACGCCTAATGAGGCAGGGTGCTATTCGGATTATTCTGCCGATTGTTTTGATAATATTGATTTGGGGAATTCAAGGTTATATATTGTCTGGGACGCCACTCTATCCCTCAACGATTGGGTATATTTCTGCTTTCGATTGGGCTGTACCGATCGAGAGCATTAAAGATGAAGCAAACTGGGTATATAGTTGGGCTAGACAACCAGGAGTTCATTGGCGAAAAGTACTAGCTAATTGGGATTGGTTTGCTCCTTGGAGTCAGAGAATTAGTCAAGAATTTGAGGTCATGTATCCCTTATTTGTATCAATTATTTTTGGCATTTTTACCATCATAATTCACCGATTATCGCGGCTGAAAAACGTTAGACCTCATCTTGATTTGGTGATTCTATATCCCGCTCTTCTTGGGCTTATTTATTGGTTTTTGACAGCCCCAGATCCCCGCTTTGCCAATGCTTTGTTTTCATGTCTTTCACTTAGTGCCGTACTCCTATTTTTGGCAGCAGTTCAACCGTTAATGAAGAAATATTTGTTTGTAGCCATTCTATGTGTTTGTTCGAGCGTCGCTAATGTTCATTTTATTGCTTACATAGTTAATCATCATGATTATATTCAGGCAATCTCAGCTTCTGGATGGTATCCAGTCAAAACTGTTCCCTTAGTACAGAAAACTACCTTATCTGGCTTAGTTATTGCTATCCCAGCACAGGGCGATCAATCTTGGGACTCTCCTCTACCTGCGGCTCCACAGTTTAATGCTAACCTTCGCTTGCGAATTCCAGGACAACTGGCATCAGGTTTTACTGTAACAAAGCCTTAGTGGGCAGTTTAGTTACTTTACTTATAGCGTTGAATTAGGTCGACGGAGAGTATGATCTCCCGCCCCTTACATTTAGAACCGGACGTGCGGTAGGGTAGGGTAGGTATCCAGCAAGTTACCAGTTAGACACTTTCCCAGCCACCCCCTCTGCAAACTAATCATGACTGTTTCTGTATCAATCAGCTTTCCAGTAAACATCTCCGAAAATGATATAGGGGCACAATCGCCGCTACCAAGGCTTTCGGGTAATGCATAATTAATTTCTGGAGATGTCTAGTAATAACTGGAGTTTAGACTTAATTTGATTTTTAAGGCTACAAGCCTTATTTGACAAACGTTTTTAGCTTTGGATTCCAATCACTTCTAAAAATCATCAAAGCCTATCTGGTTAAGGCTTTGGTGTTTAAATGGGTATAACTACTCAAAACTTCAGTGCTGGTGAACAGTTGAGAGATCACTCTTTTTGAGCTATTGTTATTGTTGCCTGGTCAATTTTCTTTAGAATACTATGTAATATGGGGGCGATCACTTGATTGTGTGGAAAATTCTGACTTATACTTCTAGAGTGAAACTCTAGAACACTAGAGCAATTTGATATACAATTTTTAATTTCATAGTATTGTATTTTTACAGAGGCAATCTGAAAAAGAAAGAGTAAAACGGGAACTTATACGATTTAATCAGCTTCGTTAAGAATAGATTTTGCGTTTCAGTTATTGGGCTAAAAGATGAAAATTGTTTTAATTGAGATTGAAAAGATATATTTACGAAGTTGATAAATATGAGACTTTAGCTTAGTTTCCCAAGATCACATGTGGAAAAATATCTAGTAAAATTTGATTCTAATGGTGTTTTGAGATGAAGATTTTTTTAGAAAACAAGTCAGTCTGGTTGCCAGTACAGCGTTACTACGAGTTAATGCACGTTTTAGTTTCTAGAAACATCAATGTTCGTTATCGGGGATCGTTTCTAGGTGTATACTGGTCGCTGTTGAATCCATTAATAATGACAGGTTTATACTCAGCAATTTTTGGAACAGCTTTTGCTGCTTATTATAATAATTCGATCCTGAATTATATGTTGGCAGCATTTACAGGTTTAATAGTAATTAACTTTTTTTCCGCTGCAACAAGTCAAGCATTAACAAGTGTTGTTGGAAGTGGAGGCTTATTAAATAAAATTCGCTTACCGATTAGTGTTTTTCCTGCATCGATGATCGCGGCAAATGTATTTCAATTTACAATTGGAATTTTACCTTTATTGGTAATTATAACTATTATCAATTCAAAGAGTTTAATAAATGTTTTAGCGTTGCTGTTCCCTTTTTTAGCATTAATATTGCTTCCGCAGGTATTGGTTTTCTTGTAAGCGCTTTATTTGTATTTTTCAGAGATCTACCATACTTCTATGAGTTAGTAGTATTTGTCTTTTGGGTCAGTACTCCTATATTTTATCCGGCAGCAATTGTGCCACCTTCAGTCAAGCGTTATTTAGAGTTAAACCCTTTAGCTCCAATTATTGAGAGCTTCCGTCAAATTATTTTGTCTGGTAATCCTCCTGATTTAAACTTAATTTACGGAGCACTGTTGAGCGGTGTAATTATGATGACATTAGGAATTGTTTGTTTTCACTGGTGGCGTCCTCAGTTTATGGATCTATTGTAAATGGAAGCGATTCGTTTAGATCAAGTTTCTTTGTGGAGACGTACTCAAGAAGAATTTTCTTACGATCTCAAAAAGACAATTTTGGCAGTTTTTGAGGGTAAATACCGTCAACCTGCGAAAAAGTTAGTTTTGGATCAGATGAGTTTCGTGATTGAAGGTGGCGAAAAGATTGGGATTATTGGAGCAAATGGCTCAGGTAAGTCTACACTACTAAAAGTAATTTGCGGGATTTTGCAGCCAACAACTGGCTCAATACGTGTACATGGCGATATTGCACCCTTAATTGAACTAGGAGGAGGATTTGATCCAGAAATTTCAGTAATCGAAAATATTTTGCTGTATGGGGTGTTGCTGGGGTTTTCTAGATTTCAAATGCGGACTAGAGTGCAATCAATTTTGGAATTTGCAGAACTAGAAGATTATGCATCGGTACCTGTGAAGGCTTTATCGTCAGGGATGGCAGCAAGGCTAGGTTTTTCTATTGCCACAGATGTGCAACCAGATATTTTGATCCTAGATGAAGTACTGTCAGTTGGAGATGAGAGTTTTAAGAATAAGTGCAAACGTCGGCTCGATCAGTTTTGGGATGACAAGGTAACAGTTTTAGTCGTCTCACATGATTTAGATTTTATTAAAAAATCATGTGACCGAGGTATTTGGTTAGATAAGGGTCAAGTCAGATTTATCGGTTCAGTTCAAGAAGCAATAGACTATTACCTTGAGCAGGTACAATAGAAACTATTATGTTACGTACTGGAAAAGTTATTGCGAATATAATGTTTAAAAATAAATAGATAAAAGACAAAAAATATTCTTGCTTATTCTCAACAATTAAATTTTGATACTATATCTTCAGATTGTATTTGTAACTAGGTATTTTTATTGACAATATGTTTTGAGCCTGTTAATATAGCATACGGTAAACTAGATCCTGCAAAAGTAAGTAATTAAAGTATTGAGTTTTTTATGAAAATTGCAATCTACAATAATTTTTTTGGTGAGGCTTGTGCGGAAACAGAACTATCTCAAAGAATTCGTATAGCTGCAAAGAACTTGAATTGGGAAGCCATTGAGACAAATTCATCTGTAGAGATTAAGTCTTTTAAACCCGATTTTGTACTCATGCTTCATTTTAGATCTGGAAAAATAGCTGGCTTTCCCACCTACGGATGCATGTGGAACCCTCCAGTTTTTTTTGAGCAATATAAATCAGTAATGAAAGAAGAACTAGTTATAGAAAATATACTTAGCTATGATGCTTATCTATCTTCCTCTAAAATAATAGATTTATGGATTAAAGATGCTTTGTTTGATACTAATAAACAAACATTTATTGCCCCATTTTATACAAGTTCCCAACAAACTTCTTACGAGCCAGCTTGCATCGAAAATCCTCGATTAGCATATATGGGTACGAATTGGGATGGTTCACGTTTCAAAGAACTGTTTGAAAATTTAGATTCTCATGACTATATGGAAATATATGGTCCTAGTAATGCTTGGAAATACCTTAATAATTCATATTGTGGAACCTTACCTTTAGATGGTGTTAGTGTTTTAAAAACTATAAATAAAGCTGGAGTGGGTCTATGCTTACATCGACAAGAACATTGTGAAGCAGAAGTTCCATCTATGAGGATATTTGAGATAGTGGCTGCTGGTGCAGTGGCTATTTGTGAAGAACACCCTTTTATTAGAGAAGCATTTGGCGAAAATGTACTATACGTAAATTCTCACTTAAGTAGCAAACAGAAAAGTATTCAGATATATAGACACATGCGCTGGATACAAGATAATAAACAAGCAGCATTAGAGATGTCGAGAAAAGCTCATGAAATTTTCTCACAAAAATATAGCTTAGAAAATTTGCTTTTGGGAATAGTGCCTTACCATCAAGAGTTAATTAAAAAAAAGGGTTTTATTTCTGTAGAATCTTATCCAAATCTCAAATATGTTCAGATTATTGTGAGAGTTGGAGGTCGAGATATATCAATGGTGAAGCGAGCTTTAGATAGTATTGCTAATCAAAGCTATCGCAATCTTAGTGTAATTATAGTCAGTTATAAAAAAGTTTTGGGATTAGATTTGCTTTTAAAAGAATATAAAGACAAAATTTCGATTAAAGTTATAGAAAGTAATTATTCTGGATTCAGAAGTACTCAATTATGGGATGGAATGAATGCTGTCTCTTCCGAATACTTTGCAATTTTGGATGATGATGACATAATTCATCCTAACCATATACATTCTTTAGTATCTATACTGGATAATGCTGAAGATGTCGGAGTAGCTTACTCTGGCTCTATCCGTGTTTGGGAAAGTATTACTAAAAATATAGATTTGCCTTCTAATCAACTTGAGTTGATTTCAGAAACAGCTAAGTTAACTTACTTTCAGCCTTTTGACATTAATAAAATACTCGACTTTAAAAATTTTATAGTTTCTAACGGCTTCTTAGCTCGCACCTCTTTAATTGCAGAAATAATTGGAGAAGATCCATTATTAAAAGTTGCAGAAGATTTCTTTATAATTCTTAATTTTTGCAGAAAAACAAAACTTGCTTTTAGTTACGAAGCAACTTGTGAATATTATTGGAGAAATTGTAAATCAGAGAATTCTACTTTTAAAGAAATTCAAGCATGGGAAGAAAGTGTTAAGCGTCTTAAGCTAATGTTTTGGCAAAAAAACTTTCCTCTATCAAAAAATATATCTATTGAACATAATTTAGAAATTAATGAATTAAATCCAAAAACACAAGAGTTAGAAAGAGAGCTTCACATAGCTCAAGAAATCATATCGGCTATGAAAACTAGTAAATTCTGGAAATTACGAAGAATGTGGATTGGACTAAGAAAAATTCTGCGGATATACACAAGCAAACAAGTTGTTGATTAGATTTACTTTAAAAAATCATTAGAATAGAGTAATCTAATGTCAATGAAATAGGTAAAAATATATAATTATTAGCATATGGAAATACACCACCAGGTATAATTGGAGCGATCGCAAGAAATAATTTCAGCAATCCAAAGCAGTATTTTTGGAAGCTGACATTAGCCAGGTTCCGCTTGCAAAGAGTATTAGGCGTACCAAAAAAACAGCAACTTTGTAAGAGATTAGGTAATTATAAGAAATTAATTTGCCGTTATAAATGAGTACAAGGGTATAAATAAATGTTAAATATACTATTTGTTTTATATGATAATTTTTTCTCGAATAGTGCTATACATGTCCATTATTTGGCTAATAACTTAGTTGATTTAGGCTTTGACTGTGTGGTTACTATTCCAGGTGATAAAAATACTATATCTGCTTTGAGCGATCACTTGTATAAAATAGCAAATTTTAGGGAAATTGATAACTTAAAATCTTTATTTAATAATCAAGAAAAACCAGACATTGTACATGTGTGGACACCTCGTGAAGTAGTTAGACAGTACTATGAAAGATTAAAGGAGAAATATAACTTCAAATTAGTTATACATTTAGAAGATAATGAGGAATGTATCTTAGAAAGATTCTTAAAAAAAACATTAGTAAATTGCCTGAATGAAAATGATATTTTAGTCCCAGAAGGTCTTTCCCATCCCAAAAAATATCGAGATTTTTTAGCAAAAGCTGATGGTGTCACTATTATAATAGATCAACTGAAAAAATTTGTTCCTAGCAAAACCCCCACTGTAACACTGTGGCCTGGTGTAGACACTAAACTATTTTTCCCCAGAAAGTCTGATCCAACTTTAGCTGCGAGTCTTGGTGTACCGTTAGGCAGTATTGTCATTTGCTACACAGGTAACGCACATCCAGCAAATGCACATGAAGTGAGAAGTATTTATCTAGCGGTGGCGATGATGAATCGAAAACTTCGACCAACAATATTAATTCGTACAGGTAGAGATTATTGCGACTTTCTAGGGTCAGATGATAAATGGGCAAAAAAATATTCTCTAGAGTTGGGATTTGTGGAGCGGGCAAAACTTCCAGATATTCTAGCTTTAGCTGATGTGCTAGTGCAACCTGGACAAGGTGATGATTTTAATAATTATCGCTTCCCCTCAAAATTACCTGATTTCTTGGCAATGGGAAAACCTGTAATATTGCCAAAATCAAATATTGGATGCTTTATGGAGCATGGGAAGGATGCGTTAGTTCTTCCTAGGGTTGATGCTTTAAGTATTTTTGATTATGTCAATTTATTGTTAAAAGATCAAGAGCTATATCATAGATTAAGCAATAATGCATCTTATTATGCGAAAAATAACTTAGATTGGGATAAAACCACTAAACAGCTTAAGTCGTTTTACGAAACTATTCATGCTTCTAATTCTCAATTAAAAACAGCATTGAAAATAGATTCAAAGCCGAAAAGACAAATAGAATTGGAGCCACTTTATTTATACAAGCGACAAACTCAAATAGAACTAGAGGAAGCTCATTTCCAATTGCAACAAACTCAAATAGCACTAGAGCAAGCCTATTTTCAGTTGCAGCAAACTCAAGTAGCAGTGGAATATGCAAAAGAAAGGATTAAAGCCATCGAAAGTAGCAAATTCTGGAAGATTAGAATGATTTGGCTGCGACTTAAACAATTAGTTGGGTTAAAGGTAGATGAGTAATTAAGAGACTATGACAATTTCAACTGTATCGGACTGAATTATAATTATAGACGAAGCTTTGACCAGCTAAAAATTAGACAGATTATTTACAATTACATAAATAAGCTTCTATTTACCCTGAAACTTAAGTATATGAGGAAAAATGCAAGAAACGCAGGCAGAACTAGAACAGTCACGAGCTAAACTGCAAGAAACGCAAATAGAACTAGAACAGTCACGAGCTAAACTGCAAGAAACGCAAATAGAACTAGAACAGTTACAAGCTACTATTACCGCAATGTACACCAGTAAATTCTGGAAGTTGCGAACATTCTGGTTTCATGTCAAAGAACTTAATTTTCGATCTTTATTTCGCTTATTAAATAAAGTTAATTTTTTTGTAAGCCCTAATCCAATTTATACTAAAAGAATATTAATAGAGGAAATATCGTCGCCAGACCCATTAGTCAAACATTCTGCCACTGTAGACATAATTGTCTGTGTCCATAATGCCTTTTATGACGTTAAGCAATGCTTAGAATCGGTAATTTGCTACTCATCTATGCCATATAATTTAATCTTGGTAGATGATGGTTCTCAAGTAGAAACTTGCAAATATCTTTCAGATTTTGCCAACTTACAGCAAGCGAAACTAATTAGAAATGAAGTAGCTAGAGGCTACACCTTTGCCGCCAATCAAGGACTCAAGCAATCCGCAGCAGATTATGCAATTCTGTTAAATAGTGATACTATAGTTTCTCCAAACTGGTTAGATAGAATGATTGCTTGCGGAGAATCAAATTCTCAAATCGGCATTGTGGGACCACTTTCTAATACAGCTTCATGGCAATCTATTCCAGAATTGACATATCTTGGAGATTGGGCAGAAAATAAGCTACCACAGAGTATGAATGTAGCTGATATGGGTAGATTAGTAGCTAAATACTCTGCTCGTCTTTACCCGTGCATCCCATTTTTAAATGGTTTTTGCTTGATGATTAAACGTAAAGTAATCCAAGAAATCGGTTACTTTGACGAAGTAACCTTTGGCGCTGGGTACGGAGAAGAGAATGATTACTGCTTGCGATCACGTCAAGCTGGTTGGTCTCTAGCTTTAGCTGATGACGCTTACGTCTACCACAGCCAGTCACGTAGTTACTCCCACGAACGAAGGAAGCTCTTATGTGAGCGTGCAGACCAAGCCTTAATAGGGAAGTATGGTCAGGAGATAATCACTAATGGCGTCAGCGTATGCCGCTTTAACCGAGTTATAGAAGGTATTCGTGCTCGTAGTCGAGTTATGACTATTCGCCAACAGTTAATCGCAGATGGAAAATCCCAGTGGGAAGGTAAAAAGGTTTTAATTATCCTCCCAATCCGAGAGCCTGGTGGTGGTGGTAATGTAGTGTTTCAGGAAGCCATAGCCATGCAAAAAATGGGTATAGATGTGACAATTGTCAATTTTAGTAACAATCGAGCTATATTTGAACGCAGTTATCCTTTCATTGTTCCTAAGAAAATCTGGGCAACTACTCCCATCTATGCGTTTGTTGCGAAAATCCTGGGCAAAATGGTGGCATCCATCCGTAAATTGGTTCAAGTTGGCGCGATCGGGAATACCATCTCGCAACGCTTTCCTAGTTTATTCGAGTTTTCTCCCGATCGCATTAATTTTCCAGTTATTTACGTAAATGATGAAAAACAAATTTCTAGATTACTACTCAACTATGACGCAGTAATTGCCACCTTATATAAATCTGTGTATTGGCTTGAAACTCCAACACACCAACAAAAACTGCCTATAAGAAGTTACTACATTCAAGATTTTGAACCATATTTCTTCGCCAAAGAGTCTGAGGAATATCAAACAGCTTGGAATTCATACACTTATTATCCTGATTTAGTGCGGCTTACTAAAACTGAGTGGAATCGTAATGTAGTCCAAGAAAATATAGGAGCCGAGTGTACTTTAATTGGCACCAGCTTGAACTTAGATTTATACCGTCCTCGACCGCGAAAGGATATCGATTGGCCACAGAGACCGTTAAAAATTGCAGCGATGATTCGCCCTAGCACCCCACGCCGAAATCCTAATTTGACTATGGAAGTCTTACAGATAATCCATAACATTTACGGCGATTATGTAGAAATAAATATTTTCGGATGCGAGCCAGAAGATGCTGCTTTTCTGGAGCTACCCCGTAATTTCCTACATTGCCATTACGGAATTTTAACTCAGTCAAAATTGGCATTTTTTCTGAACGAAATCGATATCTTTGTTGATTTCTCCACTTTTCAAGCTATGGGTTTGACTGCAATGGAAGCGATGGCTTGTGGTGCTGCGGTTATAGTACCTGAAAAAGGAGGTGCTTCCAGCTTTGCCAAACACAATGAGAATAGCCTGATGGTAGACACTAGCTCATTCAACACCTGTTTGGACGCTCTGAAACAATTGATTACCGACGACCAGATGCGGTCTCGATTACAACAGCAGGCAATTATCGATGTTTGCCAATACTTTCCTGAAAAAGCAGCCATTAACACTTTAAATGCTATCTTTGCCACTTAAATCTAGAGTATAAAACTGACGACAGAAGTTCACATTGCCTTTGAAGACAAGTTAAGGTTAAAAATAGATGATTGAGCACGAAAGTCTACTTAATAAAACACCAAAAAACAAATCAGAGTTAATAGAATTAAAGTTTAAATTAGAAAAAACTCAGATGGATTTAGAGCGATCGCAAGCGACAATCGCTTGGATGGAGACAAGTAAATTTTGGAAATTACGAGCCAAAGTAATTAAGTTTAAGCAAAAGCTAAAAGCACTTTTATCTGCTACTCCTAAAATCCGAGAACTGCCTCAAACTATTCATCATGCTTCAAAATTTTTACTACCTGTAACTCATTCCCTCAAAGTACCTCAGCAACCGACGATATTAATTGTTGGTGAAATGAGTATACAACAATGCTTACGCTATCGCATCAACCAAAAAATAGAACAATTACAGTATATTAACTATCAAGTTAGCTCAATCACTTGGAATGATTATTTATCTGTTCGTCAGCAACTTCATTTTTGCCATGTTGTTATCTTCTACAGGGTTCCTGCCTTGCCAGAAGTTATTGAACTGATTGATTATGCCAATCACTTAAAAAAAATCGTTTTCTTCGATATAGACGATCTGGTTTTTGATTTAGACAGCTACAGCTTAATCATAAACTCTCCTCAGCAGCAACTTTCATCCCAGGAAATATCTGGATTAATTAATGGTGCAAAGCTTTACCGGCAGGCGATGTCATTATGTAAATATGCAATTTCCTCTACACCTACTCTTGGCAAAAAAATGGCAGAAGTAGTCGGTACGGATAACTGCTATATTCATCGCAACGGTTTAGATTCTATCATTAAAAGTTACTTAGAATTTAAATTACCAAAGCTCCCAAGAAATTATATCTCTATTTTTTATGGTAGTGGAACAAAAACACATGATGCTGATTTCCAAATTGTCAGTTACAGTTTAGTAAAAATATTAGCAAAATATCCAAATGTTCGCCTCACACTGGTCGGTTATCTTAATTTACCTGAGTCGCTTTTACTCTATTTGGATAGAATTGATCGCATCCAATATCTGGAAATAGAGCCATATTTTGAGTTTTTATCTCAAGCAGATATTAACATTGCTCCTTTAGAACCTGGACTTTTTCCAGACTGCAAGAGTGAAATAAAATGGTTAGAAGCCGCCTTATTAAAAATTCCTTCGGTGGTCAGTGCTACTCAAACATATATTGAAGTTACAGAGGACGGAGTTGATGTATTTCTCGCCACCACTACTCAAGACTGGTTTGACAAGCTTGATGCTTTAGTAAGCAACCCAGATTTGCGTCATCGAATGGCAGAGCAAGCTTATAATAAAGCCACAACTAAATATAATCAGGTTACATTAGCAGATAATCTCAAGTCAATCTTTAATGATGTAATTAAACGCTCTGTTATTCAAGGTACAGCCATACTTGAGGACAGAGACAAGCGCAAAAAATTACTATTTGTGAATGTGCTATATCCACCTCAAGCTTTAGGTGGTGCCACAGTAGTCATGAAAAATATTGTAGATACGCTAAAAAATAAACGTGAGGACTACGATCTGTATGTCTTTACCTGCGATGTCAAAAATCCACAGCCATACCAATTAACTGAGTACACTCAAGATGGAGTTAATGTTACATCTTTAAGCGTTTGTATTAATGCTGATGTCGATTTACGTTATCAAGATGCGGCAGTTTACGAAATATTTAAACAGTATTTAAATTTTCATTGTCCTGACTTAATTCATTTTCATTGTATTCAACTCTTAACAGCATCCACTTTGGTAGCAGCCAAAGAATTAGGAATTCCTTATATTGTCACTGTACATGACGCCTGGTGGCTTGGCGATCGTCAATTTCTGATTGATAATGATGGTCAGGAGTGCGATTCCCAATTAAACGATCCACTAATTGCTGCTCGCTACACAGAAAACATTAATAACTCAATTCTCCGCCGTCGCTATTTAGCAAAATATCTGAATCAAGCAACAGCTTTACTTGCCGTTTCTAACTTCCAGGCAGAACAGTATCGTAAAAATGGCTTCAACCAGGTAAGGATAAATCGCAACGGTATTAAATCTCAACCGCCATTACCGCGAAAACTAGTTTCTCCCAACAAAGTTCGATTAGGTTTTGCTGGTGGTATCTGCACGCACAAAGGCTATTACTTTCTGAAACAAGCTATCCTCTCTGCTGGTCTGCGAAACACAGAACTGACAATAATTGTAGTTGATTTAAATACAATTGAAGGCTCCATCAGGCAGGAAAAATGGAGTTCTACTCCGGTGAAATTTATATCCAAACTTCCACCAGAAAAAATGCCCGAGTTTTTTAGTAATATTGATGTTCTGCTAGCTCCATCTTTATGGACAGAAAGCTTTGGGTTAATTACTCGTGAAGCTGTTCAAGCAGGAGTCTGGGTAGTTGCTGCTAACAAAGGAGGATTAGCAGAAGATATTCGCCCTGGAATTGATGGAGATATATTCTCACCTGAGGGCACTGATGAGTTAGTTGCTATTCTTCAAAGAATAGATCGAGAACCAGGAAAATATCATCAACCTGTGCCGCCAGCAAATCATATTAAAACTATTGAGCAGCAAGTAACTGAATTAGAAAGTCTGTACGATGACATTTTAAATAAATTTGTCTAAATAAATGTTTATAGCGCTAACGACGCCTCCTGTTCCAGAGCGCTAAAGCGCTACTATTAACCAGTACACTGATTTGCCTACTTACTTAAAGTATTTTGATTGAGCAAAATTAAAAAGCTAAACAATGAATTTGTCTACTATTACTGAGAAGTTTAATAAATTTAAGCGTATTTGGCAAGAACAAGGAACGCAAGGAACTGTGTTTTTTCTATATAAAAGCATCAAATCAAAATTGAAGAGAAGAATAAATTACCAAAAATGGATTGCTAAGAGTAATTTATCTCCTAACGATATTGCCTCTGCTCGTCAACAAATATCCCAATGGTATCAGCCCAAATTTTCAGTAATTATCCCTGTTTATAATGTCGAGGCGAAATGGTTAAAGAAAGCTATTGAATCTGTAATTGCTCAGATATATCCAGAATGGGAAATATGTATTGCTGATGATGCTTCTACTCAGCCCCACATTCGCGATATTTTGAGCCAATACAGTCAAAAATACTCACGGATAAAAGTTACATTTAGATCAGAAAATGGCAATATTTCCGCTGCAAGTAACTCGGCTTTAGAGTTAGCTACAGGAGATTATGTAGCACTTTTAGATCATGATGATGAATTAGCAATTAATGCTTTATTTGAAAATGCCAAATTAATTAATATTTATCCTGATGCTGACTTTATTTACAGTGATGAAGATAAAATAGATCCTCAAGGTGAACGTTGCGATCCCTTTTTCAAACCTGACTGGTCGCCAGAATATTTTCATGCATGCATGTATACCTGTCATCTAGGTGTTTATCGAACTAGTTTGATTCGGGAAATAGGTGGTTTCCGCAGTCAATATGATGGTTCACAAGATTACGACTTGGTATTACGAGTTATCGAAAAAACTCAAAATATTTACCATATTCCTAAAATTCTGTATCATTGGCGGGTGATTCCCACCTCAACCGCATCCAATTTAAACGCCAAACCGTGGGCATATGTTGCCGCCAGGAGCGCTTTAGAAGCTATGCTAGAGCGCAGCCCATATTCAGGCATTGTTGAAGAAACACCAAACCCAGGTTTCTTTAGAGTCCGACGAAATATCGTTGGCAACCCTCTAGTTAGCATTATTATTCCCAGTGCTGGTAAAACAATTGGTAGTCTAGAGGGCAGTTTACTACAAAATTGTCTCCGCAGTGTTCAGCAGCTAAGTACCTATCGCCATTTTGAAATCATCGTTGTTGATGGATATGATATCTCAAAAGCAATTTTAGACGCGATCGCGTCTCCAAATCTAAGTCTAGTCCGCTGTGCTGAACCATTTAATTTCAGTGCGCGGATTAATCAAGGGGTAGCGAAAGCCGAAGGTCAATTTCTGTTAATGTTGAACGATGATACAGAAGTAATCACTCCCGACTGGATTGAGTCAATGCTAGAACTCGCACAACAAACTCAAGTGGGTGCAGTCGGAGCAAAACTATTATTCCCAGATCGGAAAATACAACATATTGGTGTAGCTTTAGTAGAAGGTGAATTTTATCATACTTCTCACGGTAAAGATGGCAATCTTCCAGGTTATTTTTGTGCAAATACTGTTAACAGAAATTGTTTAGCTGTGACTTGTGCCTGCTTAATGATCCGCCGGGAAGTATTTCAGCAATTAGGCGGACTTGATGAAAATTTTCCAATTAACTTTAATGATATAGATTTATGCTTAAGATCCTATCAAGCCGGATATCGTAATGTAGTTACCCCCTTTGCTCAACTCATTCACTACGAGTCCGCAAGTCGGGAACAAGGTTTAAGATCAGGAGAATGGCAACAGATGAATAATAAATGGCATAAATATTTAAATTTATTAGAAAAAGATCCTTATTATAATCCTAATTTATCTACTAAAGCTGCCAACTTTGAATTATTTTAATTCTTTAAAATTATGAGCATTTACAAATACTCCCCTTTCTATAATATTTTATGATTTCGTTATAGGTTCAATGTTTAGTAAGTTCCATAAACCAACCAGGTGGGTTGATCGGAATCATCATTTTAGCGCCTTGAGGTGCTGTAGTAAACTTATTAGCATAGGTTTTAAATTCTAAATTAACAAATGCTGGATGACGCCAGTCAAGTGGAATTCCGAAAACCATCATAGACAAAGTAAATGCAGCCGCTATCCGGAGTAAGCGTGGTTGTTTTTTACTTAATAGCCAAATCAGCAGTACGATAAAGCTAAGCATCGGGATAAGCCAGTATCGACAGCCAAAACCTGTCATTGAAAGAGACAGCCAAGCAGGAATAGTTCCACTTTCTACAGGCGACAAAAGTGATGCAAAGAAAACAAGTGTCGCAAAACAATTAAACATTTGCAGTTCCAAAGGAGCTTTCACAAAGCTTTAGAGGAAAGCAGTAATTCCAAGAATTGCTGTTAACATCAATAGTAATTTGTATCCCCAGAAGTGAACTGTCAGCCATTCCAAACCTTGCTGACCTAACAAAGCACCTAAAAACAATTGACCAGTAATCTTAGTAAATAATGCAGGTGTTGCCCCCAGTGATATCTGATGTCTACCATTATAAATGGCTAAGGCTTGCACCAAAGCACCTATATATAGAAAAGCAAGAAGCATTAATAGAAACTTTTTCCGGCGTACAAACCAAATTATTGTAGCTATAGGAACCAACATTATCGAAAAAGGTCCACTTAAAGCTGATAATACGATGATTCCAACATCAAAAATCTGCCATGTAAGTATAGTACTTGAAGTTGCCAAAAATACCATACATGCTAGTATCGCTTAATACCAATGACTGTTGGTGATGTTAGCATGTACCTCAAAGGAGTTGGGTAAAGCTAAATACAGCCCTCCTATAAATAACCGATGATAAAAATTAGATATTAAAAGTGCAAAGCGTGAGGAAATGAGCAGATTCACTGGCAAAATCATCATCAGAATTGCCGTCAAGTTAAAAATCAACGGTGCCCATATAAATGGAAAAAATTGGGCTATTCCCGCTGTTAGCCTTGAAGCTGTCTGGAAGTAACCAGTATGAAGGGTAAACAACGAAGGCATCACTCCTAAGCGGTAAGCCTCTGCATACCACACACGCCCATCTTCAGCCCAAAACTGTGCATTTAAAAGTGCATCCGGTCTCCTAGAAATAATAATTGCGAAAGCTATCATAAAAACTAAAAGGTGAATCCGCCAGTTAATCAAATCTTTTCGTTGATATTTGTCTATATTCTCTGCTTGCATCATTTTAAAACTACGTAACAAATCTGGCTCAAATATGAAAAATCATACATTAGTTGATTTATTTAGTAAAGTATGCATCTTATCCCAAATATGCGTATATTTTTTAACTTAAATAGTTACTAATGCATGACATAAAGCAAATACTTAAAAAAGTAAGTGAAAATCAGTCAACCGTTTTGAACAAATATTATCTCTCAAATTATAAGATAATAAGTTATCCATATCGCCGGAGTAATGAGTACGTGAATGTCCTACCCACTGACATCCCCGATGTCTTACTACTCGAACCCCAAGTTTTTCAAGACGATCGCGGTTTCTTCCTAGAATCCTATAATCAACAAAAGTTTACAGAGAAAACAGGCGTCAACCTCAACTTCGTCCAAGACAACCATTCCTCGTCTCGGTACAATGTCTTGAGAGGACTACATTACCAAGTCCAACAACCTCAAGGTAAACTAGTCCGCGTTATCATCGGCACAATCTTTGACGTTGCCGTAGATATCAGAAAAAGCTCACCCACCTTTGGGAAATGGGTAGGTTACGAACTCAGCGCCACCAACAAACGCCAGCTTTGGATACCCCCTGGCTTTGCTCACGGCTTTGTTGTCCTTTCCGCTACAGCCGAAGTTCTTTACAAAACTACAGAATATTATGCACCTCAAGGCGATCGCTGCATTCTCTGGAACGATCCCGACTTAGCAATCGATTGGCACCTTAGCGCTTCGCCAATCTTATCCGCTAAAGACCAAGCAGGTAAACCTTTCCACATGGCAGAAGTGTTTAGCTAACTCGTGATAAGTTGGCATTGGTCGCTCTCCGTAGCAATAGCTCAACCTTGAGACTGTTCCTGAGCAACACGCCTGACAGCCTCAAGCTCCAAACCAAGTTCAGCCGCAATTTGCTCCACGCTTAGACCTAATCGCAACAACAGCGGTATAGTTTCTAACTTACCTTGTTGCTCACCTTGTTGCCTTGCTTCCTCAGCAACATCTTGGAAATATTGTGTCTGTTTCAACTCATCTAGCCCAAACATCGCTTCTAACTCCTGACGTGTTAATCGAGGAAACTTATAGACTAAAACCTTCTCAACTAATTCTATAACTTTTTCTTGAATTGCCTCATCCGCAATTTCTTGCTTTGCTTGGGAAATCAACAGACTAGCTTGTTCACCGGCTGTCTCCTCCGCCTCAACTACCAACTTTACCATCCCGATCCCAATCGACTGGCTACTCGTTAGTTCTAACTCATCTAAATACACGCGCCTCACACGCCGACTGGCAAATAACTCCTCAAACTGCACCAACTCACCTGGGTCTAGACTCCGCTTGCTAAAAACAGCTACAGCCAACCAATTCTGCTTGGGTTTGTATTGCTTCAAACATAAATATATCTCCCCAAATAAATCCCAGTAGAAATCATCAGTTTTCTGGAACTGGACTTCTACAAAATAAATGCGCTTATCCAGTGCATCTTCTGGTGGTACAAAAACTCCATCAAAGCGAAAAGCTAATTCTTTAACTTCCTGAGAATCAAATTTATAATCAAGTGCTTCCGAAGGCGGTTGACCTAAAAGTTCAAACAGAATGTTGGGAAAAGTCTGAAACAATTGATAAAAAATCGTGTCTGTTTTCATCGCTACAAGTGGGAGATGAACAGGGCTATTTTATTATTCTTTGATTCAGAATGAAATAGCCCTGGTAACTGCTAGACTTTGATGGCGGTATTGCTTAAAGCTTCGACCAAACTACGAACAGCAGCTATAGCCGCAATTTCGCTGTTGAGTTGATTAATCGCCGAACCAACACCAACTCCCGCAGCACCGGCGGCAATAGCGAGGGGTGCAGTGACGCTAGAGATGCCACTGGCGCAGAGAACGGGTATGGAGACAGCGCGGGCAATTTCGTAAGCTGCAGCTAAGGTAGGACCAGCTTTTTCAATTAAGCCGAGAGTACCGGGGTGAGTCGGGTAGCTGCTAGTACCACCTTCAGTTTGAATGATGTCGGCTCCGGCGAGAACTAATTCTTCGGCTAGTTGGACTTGTTGGTCTAAGGGGAGAATGTGAGGAACTGTAACAGAAAGAGTAATGTGAGGAAAGAGCGATCGCGTGGCGCGAGTCAGTGCAAGTACTTCTAGAGCCTCAAATCTCCGCCCTTGAGCGTAGAAACTATCAAAATTCCCAATCTCAATTAAATCAGCACCAGCCGCGACGGATGAGACAAATTTCTCTGGTTCTACTGCCGATACACAAATTGGCAAATTTGTCAATTTTTTAACTAATTGTACTAAAGCTGGATCAGCCGCAATATCAACAAAAGTTGCACCACCGAGATCAGCCGCTTTCACAGTGCGTTCAACACTCTCGTGGTCAAAGTTATTCAAGCCAGAGATCACTTTTAGAACACAGCGATCGGCAAATGCGCGTTGAAGTGGAGGATGCATGGTCATAATTTTTTCGGTAGGCGATCAAAAGTAGGAATATTGTCACATTACTATGCGATCGCCCGCTAGTGGCTGAAGTAAAATCAGAAAATAGTCTCTCTTCCTGCCCTCAAGAGCAATGTAAACCAATGACTCCTCTAGTTTTAGAAACCCCGGCTACCCCTAAAACTTCATTTGTGATACTTTCTCACGTTGGTTGGGAACAACTGGAAAAATTGGATGTAGACCTAAAAAGCACAGATGCAAGACTAACATATCTAGATGGAATCCTAGAAATTATGTCTCCACTGTCTGATGAACATGAAGACTCGAAGACAACTGTGGCGATGCTGCTAGAAGCTTACATGCGAATTAAGAATATTCGATTCTACGGTCGTGGGAGTGCCACCTTAGGCAAAAAAGAAGACGGGGTGCGGCGAGAACCGGATGAATCGTATAACTTGGAGAAAAAAAAGCCGATTCCTGATTTGGTTTTAGAGATTACCGTGACCAGCGGCGGGATTAATAAACTAGAGGTTTACAAACGTTTGCAAATACCAGAGGTCTGGTTTTGGGAGGATGGAATACTCGCGGTTTATGCTTTTCAAACAGATGGGTATCAAAAGGTGATGAAAAGTTTTTTGCTGCCAGACTTAGATCTGGAATTGCTAGCGCAGTATTCGCGCTATAGCGATCAATATGACGCCGTGAACGAATTTAGTCAGGTAGTGCGCGGTAATCAACCATAAACTTCACGATGCTGCCCTTAGCCACCTATGATAAAAATATCACGAAAATATGAAGTAGCCGCGCGGCAAAACATGGGCAGTATCTGGGAAATTGATTTTTATTCACGTCCGATTCTGGACGAAAATCAGAAAAAAATTTGGGAAATCTTGGTGTGCGAAACCCCTTTGGATACTCGTACTCAGATGGATGGGTTGTTTCGCTACTCTCAATATTGTCCGAGTACGCAAGTCAATTCTGTTTGGTTGCGAACAGCATTACAAGAGGCAATTACGGCTGCGGGAGGTGCGCCATTAAAAATCCGTTTTTTCCGTCGCCAAATGAATAATATGATTACCAAAGCGTGCCAGGACATTGGAATTCCCGCAGTCCTGAGTCGTCGGACATTACTACTCAACCAATGGCTGCAACAGCGGACAGTCGAGGTATATCCACAAGAACCAGGATATCAAGCAGGTACTAACCCTTCCGTGCGGATTGAAAATCCTGCGCCTCAACGCTTACCAGATGCCTTGGAAGGACAGAAGTGGGCTTTTGTCAGCTTACCAGCTGCCGAGTTGAACCAAATGTCGGAGTGGGATATTGCTTTTAGCGAAGCCTTCCCTCTAGAACTAGTCGGAGTAACGCCAGAAACCCAGATCCCCGGAATTCTCATCTTTTCACCAAGAGCATTGCCTTTGGCAGGATGGATGTCAGGTTTGGAGTTAGCTGGTTTGAAATTTGACGAAAGTATTGGGGCAAGATTGGTATTAGAAACAGGCGGGAGTGATAGTTGGATTTTGGAGAATATCAAAAATCCGGCAACGGCAATTTCCGCCAAAGAATTTGCCAACGCTAAGCAGAAAGCTGGTGGAGTGCATTTTTTAGGCGTTCAGTCCGATCCTCAAGCAGAATCCTTTGCCGGCTTTTGGTTAATGCAAGATACCGAATTGCCGTAAATTGATGCCCAGTTATGGGAGAGTGAGGAGTAATTATTTACGAACGTAGAGGCGAGCGCGTCTCTACAACTCCTAACTTTATTCAGCAAAGGTATGGGTTTTGAAAATTTGCCAGAAGATACACTAGCAGAGCAGCTGTTAGAAATAGCCATCAAATCTGGAGCAGAGGCAGCCGAGGTGTTTCAATCGCGATCGCTGTCCCGACCAGTATTTTTTGAAGCCAACCGACTCAAACAATTAGAAACTTCCCAATCACAAGGAACGGCACTGCGGTTATGGCGAAATGGCTGTCCAGGGCTATCGGTAGCTTATGGCCCAGTAGAAGCGACCGCAATGGTGGAACGTGCTCTCGCCCTCAGCCACTTGAACGAGAGTGAACCAGTAGAGTTAGAAAGTGACTCCAAACCGTCCTACCCAGATTTAGGGGCAGATGTGTCAGTAGATGTGTTAGTAGGGTGGGGGAGGGAAGCGATCGCTCTCATTCGGGAAGCTTATCCGGAGGTTCTTTGCACAGGGGAGTGGGACAGTGATGTGGAAACTACGAGGCTTGTCAACACTAGAGGCTTAGATTGCTACTATACCGACACCACCTTGAGTTGCTATATCTCGGCAGAATGGGTACGGGGGGATGATTTTTTAAGTGTTTCCGACGGACAAACACAACGTTATCAATTAAATCCCCAGCAGGTTGCCAGCCAAATATTGCAGCGGTTAGATTGGGCAAAAGAAAATGTCACGTCTCCTAGCGGTCGCATCCCGATATTATTTACTTCTAAGGCGGCGGATATGTTCTGGGGAACTGTACAAGACGCTTTGAATGGCAAGCATGTGATGGAACAATCATCGCCGTGGGCAGACCGCCGAGGCAAGCTGGTAACTACTGATACCCTGACTGTCTATCAAGACCCACAGGCGGGTCCTTTTAGTTGTCCTTTTGATGATGAAGGTAAGCCGACGGAAAATTTGGTTTTTATCCAAGATGGAGTGTTGCAGAATTTTTATAGCGATCGCACGACAGGACGCTTGCTAGGTACTGGGACAACAGGTAATGGTTTTCGTCCGGGTCTAGGTAGCTATCCGACACCGGGTTTATTCAATTTCTTGATTCAACCAGGATCAGGTTCTTTAGAGGATTTGATTCGCTCTCTAGGGAATGGCTTGATTGTGGATCAGATGTTAGGTGACGGTGGCAGTATTTCGGGAGACTTCTCGATTAATGTGGATTTAGGCTACCGTGTCCAAAATGGCGAAATTACAGGACGGCTCAAAGATACAATGGTCGCGGGTAATGTTTACACGGCTCTGAAGCAACTAATTGCTATTGGTGATGATGTTGACTGGAACGGAAGTTGTTATACTCCCTCACTAATTGTGGAAGGGCTATCCACCACAGTTAGACAAAATTGAAAGTTCTCAGGAGAACTAGGGAATAATCAATTGAGATGAAGTAGATTTTGGGCTGATGTTCAATCCAAAATTCCAATTTCCCAGATCTAGCCTGGGAACGAGTAAAATATCAAATCTTATGGTGTCTCCCCATCTCAAAGAGCGCTTTCGCCAATGGTGGCAACCCAGGCAAGCAAACGCTATAGCGGAAGCTTGCTTGATTGGTCTAGTTGCAGCCCTCTCTGCTGTTTTCCTGAAAGTAGGATCGGGATGGTTGGGAACATTACGAGTTCATGCGGCAACACATTTTTTGCCAGCGTGGTTCGTACTTCCGGCCGTGGGATTATTGTTAGGCTTTACCTCTGGGTTGCTGGTCGAAAGGTTAGCACCAGAGGCGGCTGGTAGTGGCATTCCTCAAGTCAAAGCGGCACTTGCTAATGTGCCAATTCAACTTTCTTGGCGAGTGGCTGGGGTGAAATTACTCAGTGCGATTATTGCCTTGGGTTCGGGATTGACTTTAGGTAGGCAAGGACCAACAGTGCATGTCGGGGCGGCTTTAGCAGGAGCTTTGAGCCGTGCCGTGCCAACGTCACCTCAACATCGACGACAAATGATTGCGGCGGGGGCGGGAGCGGGCTTAGCGGCGGCTTTTAACGCCCCGATCACCGGCGTTCTCTTTGTGATTGAGGAGTTACTTCAAGATTTATCGGGTTTAACTTTAGGCACGGCAATTATTGCTTCATTTATTGGTGCGGTTGTCTCGCGGGTTTTGGGCGGTCAGAGTTTAGCCCTCAATGTCAAGTTAACCGAACAGGCTCATTTCTTCGATTTGCGGGAATTACCATTTTTTCTGCTTTTAGGTGTGATGTCTGGGTTACTAGCTTCAATATTTCATCATGGGCTATTACAGAGTCTGAAATTTTACCAAAGAATGCATATTAGCTTATCCCTGCGCGTAGGGTTGGCTGGATTTGTTTCTGGTGGAATCGTTGCCTTGCTGCCCCTAGAATTCCGTGATAATACTGGTTTAAGAGAGTTATTTGTGACGAATAATGCTGGCGCTGAATTGGCAGCATTCGCTTTCGTGGCTCAATTTATCTTGACTTTAGTCGCTTTTGGTTCTGGTGCGCCAGGAGGACTATTTGCGCCAAGTTTAATTTTGGGTTCTACTTTAGGCTATGTGGTGGGTGTATGCGAGCATCAGCTTCTCGGTTTCGGCTCGCCTACAACCTATGCTTTGGCGGGGATGGGAGCATTTTTTAGCGCCGTGTCAAAAGTGCCAATTACGGCGATCGTCATTGTCTTTGAAATGACTACAGATTTTAATCTGGTATTACCGTTGATGATTGGCTCGGTCACATCTTATCTGTGTGCCGAAAGTATCGCCCCTGGGTCGCTATATAGTAAAATTTTGCGCTTCAATGGCATTAATATTCAAAACGAACTTCTCGATCAAGGACCATTAATTGAGTTAACAGCCGAGCAGGTAATGCAACAACGGGTTGAAACTCTCTCCGTGCAAACCACTCTCGATGAAGTAGTGCAAGTATTTGCTCAATCCCACCATCGCGGTTTTCCGATAGTAGATCAGGGAAAGTTGGTGGGAATTGTCACTCAAACAGATTTGGCGAAGATTAAACAACGCCAACTCTCTGGAGATGCCACCGTCAGCGAAATTATGACGACGCAACCCATCACGGTGACTGCTAGTCAAACATTAAGTGATGTGCTGTATTTACTAGATCGCCATGAAATTAGTCGTCTACCTGTAATCGACAGACGCAAGCTGATTGGAATTATTACCCGTGCGGATATTATTCGGGCTGAAGCAAAGCATCTTAATTGCCAATTAACCCAGAAAGGACCACGACCAGAACCTTCTTACACCGTGTATCAAACGCGATCGCCGAATATTGGGCGTGGAAGATTACTAGTACCTTTGGCTAATCCCGAAACAGCAGCTACATTATTGCAGTTGGCAGCCGCCATTGCTCGCGATCGCCATTATGAAATTGAGTGCGTCCAAATTATTCTCGTATCGCGCCATAGTTCCC
>Ga0209512_1001337_pt1 | contig 30869 bp, 26 predicted proteins | sample frozenSSSSmetaG_FD_184142 | JGI IMG/M metagenome (GOLD analysis project Ga0209512, IMG submission 184142) | Glacier valley bacterial and archeal communities from Borup Fiord, Nunavut, Canada, to study Microbial Dark Matter (Phase II) -... | ecosystem: Environmental > Aquatic > Freshwater > Ice >...
TCCTGCGAGCGCCGCGGCCAAGTCGGTGCGGTTCTGCTCCTTCAACGCGAGGATGACCCGTCGCACGACCCCGTCGTAGGTCAACGCGGTCACCACGCGCAGCCCGACGGCGGTGGTGCGGGTAACGGGCACCGCCGTGAAATGGACCCGGCACGCCGGGCACAGCCCCCGGTCGGGGGCGCCGCAGCCGGCGCACTCGACAGGGAATACCAGAGCCGAGGCATCCATCACCCAGTCTCGCAACCCCACCGGAACAGTCAACGGGCTCGAAGAGTTCGCATCCGCTCGCGCCGACGAGTCAGCGCACTGCGTTCTGCGCCGTCCTCACGGGGAGGAGAGGATCACCCGGGGCTGGACGTCTGAGATATTGCGGAAGGCCGTGTCAATGCTTCGTCGCGAGCACGCTCGCGGGGATGCCGGTATCGGTCCAACTGCCGCTGCCGAGAGGTCGCCAGATCGAGCCCGCCCCGCTCAGCACCCGCAACCCATCCGTGCCGCCGTTGCCACCAGCGATGGAAACCGACGCTGGCGGCAACCCGAGGGTCGAACTCGGGCCACCGACCTCGAAGACCGTGACCCGGCCGCCGGTGGCCGTGGGGGCGAGCACGGCGACCGTGCGGTCGTCCACCCACGTCGCGTCGAAGCCAGCGATCGCGGTGCCCGCGGAGCCGAGGGTCCCGTCATCCGCCAGAGGCAACTCGACGAGCTCGCCGAGCCCGATGGGCACATTCTCTTGGCGAATGATCCCCGCCACCACGAGTTGCGGCCCCACGGGGGATTTCAGCAGCATGACGACGCGGGTGCCGTCGCGGGAGACGTCGACAGACGCGATACCGATGTCGGGGCTCAACCCCGTCTGCACGGGATGCGCGACGCCCTGCGTATCCCACGCGACCATGCTCGCGGCACTCTGCGCCTCGGCGGACCAGGTGAACCGGAACGGGTCCAACGACGGCACCACGAGACCACTACGGCGGTCGAGGGTCGTGGGGCTCGACCCGGTCGCTTCGGCATACGCGACGGAACCGTCCGAGGCGAGGATGGCGAGGCCCTGCCGATCCGAGGACAGCGCGGCCCCCACCGCGCCGACGCTCACGACCTGGGGGCTGAGACCGGCGATGGGGGTGATCGTTGATACCGAGCCGAAGCCGAATTGCGTCGCGGTTCCCACGAGCGCTGCGCCATCCACCGAGGGGTTGACGACAGCGCGCTGACTCGACGTGGCGGGGGTGGAAAGCGTGCTTCCGCGCACGGTGATCTCGATACCCGGGGTGCCGAGAGCTACCGCGAGCTGCTGACGCATCCGGTCGCGCTCGTCCGGTGTCGAGGCGAGCGCTTCGGTGCTGAGGTCCACCGTCGTGACTCCGCCCACGGTCTGCACCGAACCCGGGCCCAGGGTCGTGGTTGCCGGGAAAGCAGTGGTCAGGGACTGTTGCAACCAGGATGCCGGGCCCAGCAGAAGCGCCTGGACGATCCGCACCGGGGTGGTCGGTCGGGAAGGGAACCATCGAACATCCGGAACCAGAAAGGCCAGGCTCGGGTCGAAGAAATACAGCGGACGCTGCCGGAAAGCGACCGTGAAGCTGCTCTCCGACAGCACGATGCCGTCGGGCGCCGCACTGATCCGCCACTCGTCACTCACCCGGGTGAACTGGAATGTCAGCGACTGGTTGGCGGAAGAGCGTTCCTCGGTGTAGCGGCCGTCAGAGTCGATGCTCGCCTGAGTCACAACGCCGTAGAGCAGGCCGCCCTCCGGGGCACTCGATACCAGGGGCGAGCCGGTGCGGATGGTGGTACTCGCGTCAGGATTCCACGTCGCGGCCAGCGCACTGGTGAGGAACAGCTTCGCGATCGCGTAGCCGTCTTGCGGTCCCCGTACGGCGAGCATGAAATCGTTCAGGATCTCCTCCTGGGTCGACCCCTTCTGCGGGCCGGTCGGAACGAATTCGCCCTGCGGGTCGACTTGGTCTTGGATGACCGGACCGACCTGCACCCCGCCCGAGGTCGGGATGCTGGCGCACGCACTGGCCCCGATCAGCACCACGAGGGCCACCGCTATCGTGCCGACCGCCCTACGCATCCTGGTCTCGATCCAGCGCATCAGATGGCGGGAGCTCGAGCGGGGATGACGCGAGCACCATTCCCCGCACGCGCGGGATGGTCAGCCGAAAGCAGGATCCCTCACCCGGGGATGACCACACCTGCAGCCAGCCGCCGTGGAGGGCGGCATCCTCGAGGGCGATCGCCAAGCCCAGTCCGGTGCCTCCCGTGGTGCGCTGGCGCGACGGGTCCGCGCGCCAGAACCGGTCGAAGACTCGCGCCATCGCCGCCGGGGTCATGCCGACACCGTAATCGCGAACAGCGATCGCAACCGCCTTCTCGTCGCTGTCGACCCACACGACGATGGGTTCGCCCTCGCCGTGGTCGATGGCGTTGCCGAGCAGGTTCTGCAGGATGCGACGGATGCGACGCGTGTCGACTTCCGCTTCGAAGTAACCGCCCGGAGCCACCAGGCGAAGCGGGGAACCCTTGGTCTCGGCGAGCGAGGAGACGCTCTCGATCGCGTCCTCGACGAGACGAACGAGGTTGGTCGGCTCCGTCTCCATGTCCACCGCCCCCGCGTCGTAGCGGCTCATCTCGAGGAGATCGGCCAGCAGCAGCTCGAAGCGCTGAACTTGGGTATGAAGGAGCTCAGCGGTGCGTGCGGTGTCGGGAGGGAAGGTCGAGCGTTGGTCGTAGAGCACGTCGCCAGCGAGCCGGATCGTCGTCAGCGGAGTGCGCAGCTCATGGGAGACATCCGAAACGAAACGCTGCTGCACGGTGGAAAGCGCCGCAAGCCGGGTGATCTGATTCTGCAGGGACGCCGCCATGCCGTTGAACGATCGCGCGAGCGTGGCGATCACGTCATCACCGCGCACCGGGATGCGCACCGCGAGCTCGCCGGCAGCGAGCTTCTCGCTCGTCTGGGCTGCCACCTGCACCGGGCCGACCACGAGTCGAACCACGACGTACGTGACCGCGCCGATCAGTAACACGAGCGCGAGACCGCCGAGAATCAGCGTCTGCTGCACGAAACGCAGGGTCTGCTCGGCATCCGAGATCTCGTACACGAGGAAGAGTTCGTACTTCGCTCCCCGCACATCGAGTGTCGACCCGACCACAAGGCCCGGCCGCTCGAGCCCCTCCCGGATGAGGGAGACCGACTGCCAGTGGGTGCGCCGCTCGGTGGATGCCCCGACCGCTGTCCGCAATTCGGAGGAGATCACCCCCGCCGAGTCGAAACCGCGGGATTGGATGTCGGACGGGGTGCGCGGTCCCTCCTGGCCGGGAGTGCGGGTGATGGCGTACTGGGCTCCGCCAATGGATGATGCCGCGCTCTCGATCGCAGCTCCCGCATCCTGGATCGTCACATCAAGATCCTCACTGGTGAGCTGCTCCGCGGCGTTATCGATGACCCGCTGGCCCGCGAGGGTCGCGTTCACCGAGGTGGTCACGAGCTGGCTGCGGCGCGCGTCGAACAGGTTCGTGCCGACGCTGAACGACATGTAGCCCCCGATGATGGCGACCGCAAGGCTGGAGAGCACCACGGTGATAGCCACCGTGCGCATCTGCAGGGAAGATCGCCATAGCCCGGCCAAGCGCACGAACGGCGCACGCCAGTCGAAATCACGCATCGGATCAGGTCGGACTGCCCGCGCGGTAGCCCACCCCCCGCACGGTCATGACGATGCGAGGATTGTCAGCGTCTTCCTCGACTTTCGCGCGCAGGCGCTGCACGTGCACGTTGACCAACCGGGTGTCGGCTTTGTAGTGGTAGCCCCAGACCTGCTCGAGCAGCATCTCCCGGGTGAAGACCTGCTGCGGCTTGAGCGCCAGCGCGAGCAGCAACTCGAACTCGAGCGGTGTCAGGTTGATGCGCGTCTCACCACGGCGCACCTCGTGACCGGCGACATCCATCTGCAAGTCGCCGATCTGCAGCGGACCGACGGATGAATCGGTCAGCGGTCGCAGTCTGGTGCGCACGCGCGCCACGAGTTCTTTGGGGTCGAAGGGCTTGACCACGTAGTCGTCAGCGCCGCTCTCCAGACCCTTGACCACGTCGGCGGTGTCGCTCTTGGCGGTGAGCATGATGATGGGCACGCCGGATTCCTCTCGGATGCGCGCGCACACCTCGATCCCGTTCATTCCGGGAAGCATGAGGTCGAGCAAGACGAGGTCGGGCTGGGTTGCGCGGAACGCGGCCACCGCTGAGGTGCCGTCTTCGCAGAACACCGGATCGAAGCCCTCGGCGCGCAACACGATTCCGATCATCTCGGCCAGCGCGGTGTCGTCATCGACCACCAAGATGCGCGCGTTCACATGTCCTCGCAGGTGCTCTCGCCGCGCACCACGGGGCGCGCGAGCTTTCGCACAAGAGTAGCTGAGTGTGAAAGCATGAACCCACTCGTTGCAACGGCAGTCGCAGGAAGGCCCGTCATGACCGACCCGACGCCGTGGCAGTCCCCCGCCGGAGGCGACCCGATGGATGCCGGCCCGTCGGTGTTCGTGCCCCCCGCTACCGGGCCCTACGCGGCTTCCGCTCCGGGGATGGCGCCAGGATGGACGCCCCCGCCCAAGCCCGGTCTCATCCCGCTGCGACCGCTCACGCTCGGCACCGTACTGAGCGCCTCGTTCCAAGTTCTGCGGCGCAACCCCAGGCCCACCTTCGGCTTCTCCCTGCTCGTAACGGGCGTCGTTCTGCTCGTCGGGCTGGGAACGCTCGGCTTCGTTCTGGTCTGGGCATCCTCACGCATCGCCAATGCCGACCAGGCCGATGCGCAAACGCTCACCGCCGGATCCGTTGCGATCGGTCTTCTCGGGGTGCTCTTGCTCGGTGCGCTCTCCCTCGTCGGCAGCGCCGTGCTGCAGGGCGTCATCTCTCTCGAGGTTGCTCGCGGCACGGTGGGCGAGAAACTCCGACTTGCCGGGCTGGTGCGCGCGGCGCGCGGACGTATCGGTGCGCTCATCGGGTGGTCGGCTGCGCTGTCGGGCGTCATCCTGCTCGCGATCCTGGTGTTCTTCGGGGTCACCCTGCTGCTCGCGGCGATTGGCGGGGCGGCGGGGGTAGTGGTCGGCATCCTGTTCGGTCTTGTGGCATTCGCCGGGGCGCTCGTTCTCGCGGCATGGGTGGGAACGCGGGTCAGCCTGGTGCCGAGCGTTCTGATGCTCGAACGCCTCCCGCTTCGGGGCGCGATCGGCCGCTCGTGGTCGTTGACCCGGGGATACTTCTGGCGGACTTTCGGGATTCTGCTGCTCGTGCTGGTCATCGTCCAGATCGTCTCCAGCATCATCTCCACTCCCATCAACATCCTCGCGAGTTTCGGGAGCACGCTCATCAACCCAAACGGCGATGACCAGGCCCTCCTCGTGGGGTTCATCGTCGTCTCCGCCCTCACCGTGATCGTCACCCTGTTGTTCAGCGCGATTGCCGCAGTCATCCAGTCCGCCACTCCCGCTCTGCTCTACATCGACCTGAGGATGCGTAAGGAGGGGCTCGACCTCGAACTGGCGCGATTCGTCGAGGCACGCCAGGTCGGGGATGCCTCCGTCCCCGATCCGTACCTCCCGAGGACCATTCAGACATGGGCCTCCCCCCAGCCGGGACCGGAGGTGTTCCCTGGTCCTGAATGACGTGCCCGTCACCCCCGATTCCCCGCAGGCGACCCAGTGGCTGATCGACGAGCTCTCCAAGCCCATCTATCAGGCGGCCAGGCCCACCCTCTTCGACCAGATCGCCAAGGCGATCGCCGACTGGTTGGGTTCTTTGCCGGTGGGGAACGCGGGCGGCCCTCCCGGTCCCGGTATCGCGGTCATCCTGATCCTCGTCGTCGCCGGGATCGTCGTGGCGTTCCTCGTGTTCGGGCTCCCCCGGGCGAACCGCCGAAGCGCGCTGGGCGGCGGCCTGTTCGGCGATGACGATTCCCGCTCGGCGGCCCGCATCCGAGAGGATGCCCGCGTCGCCGCACGAGCCGGGAACTACTCCACCGCCATCATCGAGATGTTTCGCGCCATCGCCCGGGACCTTGGGGAACGCGAACTCGTGCATGTCTTCCCCGGTACAACCGCGCGCGATTTCGCGGTGCGAGCCGGCCGGGAGATCGAGTTCCTCACCGATGGGTTCACCGCGAACGCGACACTCTTCGACGCCGTTCGCTATCTCGACGAACCGGGCACCGCAGAGCAGTGGTCCACGATCGAACAGTTCGCGCAAACGGTTCGAGCGGCCCGCCCGACGGCCCGCGTGAGCGCGTCATGAGTGGCGGCGCGGTGGGCGGCACGGTGAGCATTCGCACCGAGACCCCTGACGATTCCCTCGTGACGGGGAGTCTCATCCCCGACCAGGAGGTGCTCACCCCCACTCTTGGCGTGGTCGCGCGGCGCTCGTTGTTCTGGGTGGGCGTCGCCGTGTTCCTCGTGCTCGTCGCGGTCGTATCGTTCGCTATCGCGGGCTCCGGCGCCACTGCCAATCCATTGGATCCGACCAGTGCCGGCGCCGAGGGGACCATGGCACTGGCCGAGGTATTGCGTCAGCAGGGGGTGGTCGTGACGCCGACATCCACGCTCTCCGAGACCCGATCGCGGATCGTCGATCGTGCCGCGACCACGCTGGTGATCTACGACAGCGCCGACTTCCTCGACGACACCCGGCTTCGCGAAGCGGTGCAACTCGCCGACCGCGTGATCGTGCTGGATGCCTCTTTCTCGGCGCTCAGCGCGGTGGCCCCCAGCGTGGCCCAGGCGGGGAAGGTGACAACCGACCTCACGGCCGACTGCCCGCTCGCTGCGGTGAAGGTCGCCAAGACCGTCTCCGGTTCCGGTTCCGGCTATCGCGTGCTGGGGTCGCCATCCGGGGTCACCGGCTGCCTGGCCAGCGGTGACGGGGTGTTCTCGCTCGTTCAGATCGATCGGTCAGCCTCGACCCTCGTGCTGCTCGGCGCCACCGGGTCCCTCACCAATTCGCTCATCGCCGATCAGGGCAACGCGGCATTCGCGGTGACTTTGATGGGTGAATCCCGCGATCTGGTGTGGTACCTGCCGAGCGTGGCCGACCTTCCGGGCGGGGATGCCGCGACAGTCGCGGCACTGACCCCGCGCTGGGTGATCCCGGTGATGCTGCTGCTCGTCGTCACGACCATCGCGGCCGGGATATGGAGGGGACGGCGGCTGGGCCCGCTCGTGTTCGAGAACCTCCCCGTGACGGTTCGGGCAAACGAGACGATGATCGGGCGGTCGCGGCTATACGATCGGGCCAACTCGCGGTTGCGTGCGCTGGACGCTCTCCGCATCGGGTCGATCGAACGGCTGGCCCGAGTGTGCGGATTGCCCCGCAGCGCCGCTCTGCCCGAGGTGATCGGAAGCGTTTCGGCACTATCGGGCCTTCCGGCGCGCGAGGTCAGTGACTTGCTCGTCGACGCCCGACCCGCGAACGACCGCGATCTGCTGCGACTCTCCGACCGTCTGCTCGAAATGGAACGCGTGGTCGCCGATGCCGCCCGACCGTGACGCAGCAGAACCGCATCCACCGACTGTCCCCGTACCGAAGGAAGCTCCATGACCGACTCCACCGATACCGCTCAAGCGTTGCCGTCGATTGATTTGCGCGCGGCCCTCGCCGCGGTGCGCACCGAGGTCGCCAAGGCGGTGGTCGGGCAGGATGCTGCCGTCACCGGCCTCACGATCGCCCTGCTCGCCGGGGGCCATGTGCTGCTCGAGGGGGTGCCGGGGGTCGCCAAGACGCTGCTGGTGCGTACGCTCAGCCAGGCTCTCGATCTAGAGACCCGGCGCATCCAGTTCACCCCCGACCTGATGCCGGGGGATGTCACCGGCTCGCTCGTCTACGACTCGAAGTCCGGCGAGTTCGAGTTTCGCGAGGGTCCTGTGTTCACCAACATCCTGCTCGCGGATGAGATCAACCGCACTCCCCCGAAGACCCAATCGGCGCTGCTCGAGGCGATGGAGGAACGCCAGGTCTCGGTGGATGGCCAGACCAGGCCGCTCCCGGTGCCGTTCATGGTGGCCGCGACCATGAACCCGATCGAGTACGAGGGCACGTACACGCTGCCCGAGGCTCAACTCGACCGGTTCATGCTGAAACTCGTGCTCACCGTGCCGGAGCGCGCGGCCGAGACCGAGATCCTCACCCGGCATGCCGCTGGCTTCAACCCGCGCGACCTCCGCGCGGCCGGGGTCACCCCGGTGCTCGACGCGCACCGGCTTGCCTTGGCGCAAGCGGACGTTGCTCGGGTGGGTGCCAGCGCCGACGTGATCGGGTACATCGTCGAACTCGCCCGTGCCACCCGGCAGAGCCCATCGGTGAAGTTGGGGGTGAGCCCGCGGGGTGCGACCGCGTTGCTGGCAGCATCCAAGGCGTGGGCGTGGCTGCAGGGAGTGTCGGCGATCACTCCCGATCACGTGCAGTCCATGGTGCTCCCCGTGATGAGGCATCGCATCCAGTTGCGTCCGGAGGCCGAGCTCGAGGGTGTGTCCCCGGACGTGATCCTGCGCTCGATTCTGCAGCAGGTGCAGGTGCCACTGTGACGAGGCCCGCTGTGACGAGTTCCGCTGTGACGCTGCCTGCTGTGATGGGGCGCTGAGCGTGGCGGTATCCGGCTGGTTCGTTCTACTCGTCGCGGCGGGTATCGTCCCGATCGTGGTGCTCGGGGAGCCGTGGGTGCTCGTGTTCTGGCTGCTGCTCGTCATCGCCCTCGCCGGGCTCGACTTGATCGTGGCGGGGTCGCCGCGGCTCGTCGTTCTCACCCGCACCATCCCCGAACGAGTGCGGCTCGGGGAGACCGCGATCGCCTCCCTGTTGCTGGAGAATCGGGGACCCCGCCGGGTTCGGGGCATCGTCCGCGATGCCTGGGAGCCCTCCGCCGTGGCGCGCCCGAGTCGAGCCGCGATTTCGCTCGAGGCCGGTCAGCGGAGGTCCATCCGTCTGAGCCTCACGCCGTTCCGACGGGGAACTCGGCGAAGCCCCCATGTGACCATCCGCTCGTTCGGACCGCTGCATCTGGCTGCCAGGCAGGCGACGCTCGGTACGCCCGGGGCCCTGACGGTGCTCCCGCCGTTCAATTCTCGCAAGCACCTGCCATCCCGACTCGCACGGCTGCGCGAACTGGATGGCGCCACGAGTGTGATGGTGCGCGGCCCCGGCACCGAGTTCGACAGTTTGCGGGACTACGTGCGCGGCGACGATGTGCGCTCGATCGATTGGCGGGCCACCGCGCGGCGCATCGACCCCACGAACGCCGCAGGTCAGCGACTCGTCGTGCGCACCTGGCGCCCGGAGCGGGACCGCCGGGTGGTGATCCTCATCGACAGTGGGCGAACCTCGGCCGCCCGCATCGACAATGAGCCACGCCTCGACACGGCCTACGAGTCGGCGCTGCTGTTGGCGGCGCTGGCCTCCAGCGCCGGTGACCGGGTCGATCTGGTGATCTTCGACCGGCGCGTGCGCGCCCGCGTGTTCGGCGCAACCGGCGCCGACCTGCTCGCGAAGATGGTCTCCGCGATGGCCCCGGTCGACCCGGAGCTGATCGAAACCGACTGGTCCGCCGTGCCCGGTCTCGTGAGGTCGGTCACCTCGCAGCGCGCTCTCGTGGTACTCGCAACCACCGCCGACACGCCGGGCGGGTCGCGGGAACTCCTGTCGATGCTGCCCCAGCTCGCTCACAAGCACATGGTGGTGGTGGCGTCCGTCACCGACCCCACGGTGCTGGATGCCGCGGCGCACCGGACTTCGCGAGCGGAGGTCTATCTGGCCGCCGCGGCCGAGCGCGCCCTCCTCGACCGGGCGCGCGTCGCGGCTGCCATGGGTCAGCTCGGGGTCGAACAGGCGACGGGTGCGCCGCAGGATCTGCCGCCGGCGCTCGCGGATCGGTACATCGCGCTGAAGGCCGCCGGGCGCCTTTAGCCTGCGCGACGTCCTGCCTGCGCGACAGCTTCGGCCGGCACGACAGGGCCGGGCGCCCGCTAGGGTCGGAGTGTCCCCAACCGAATGAGAAAGCAGTATGGCTGCCGCAGACAACGAACCCGACGATTTCGATTCCCCCGACCTCGTCATCGCCGATACCGAACTCGACACATCGGCGACGCTGACGAGCCGCCTGATCGCGGAGGCGTTCGGTACCTTCTTGCTCGTCTTCGGCGTGATCGGCACCGCCCTCTACAGCTCCGGCAACACGGGCATCCTCGGCGTAGCACTCGCCGTCGGCCTCAGTGTCATCGCCGGGGCGTACGCGGTCGGCCACATCTCCGGGGGTCACTTCAACCCCGCCGTCACCGTTGGCGCGGCAGCATCGGGCCGGTTCGCATGGCGCGACGTGCCGCCGTACATCGCGGCGCAACTCGTGGGCGGAATCCTCGCCACGAGCGTTCTGTTCGCGATCACCGCGGGCGGGCCGAACGGGCTTCTCGGGGATGTCCTCAAGAGCGGCTTCGCATCCAACGGCTACGGCGCTCGCTCCCCCGCTGGCTTCGGGCTCATCTCCGTTCTCATCGCCGAGTTGGTTCTCACGGCCGTGCTCGTCTGGGTCATCCTCGGCGTCACGGATCGCCGCGCACCGAGCGGCTTCGCACCCCTCGCGATCGGTCTCACCCTCACCCTCATCCACTTGGTCGCCATCCCGATCAGCAACGCCTCGGTCAACCCCGCCCGGTCGATAGCGACTGCCGTCTACGGCGGTCCGGATGCCCTCGCGCAAGTCTGGGTGTTCATCCTCGCCCCGATCATGGGCGGCCTGATCGCCGGCTACCTCTATCCGGCGCTGTTCGACCGCAGACGGCGCCCAGCGGTGGTCACCGAGGACTGATCCACCCGCGTCACCCCGCGACCAGGCGCCGTGCGCCCGCGTCGAACTCCTCGAGGTCGCCCGTCTCGCCCGCGCGGGCGGCACGACGCCCGAGCACCCACTGATACACGAGGAACGACGCGAGAGCGACCGTGCCGATGCCGATCTTGATCGGCCACGGCCAGTCCTGCCGGGTGACGAAACCCTCGATGAGTCCGGTGACGAGCAGGGCCAGGATGAGACCGATCACGACGGCGAAGAACGCCCGCCCGTCTTCGGCTAGGGCCTGGCCACGGGTGCGAGGTCCCGGAGCGATCCAGGACCAGAAGATACTCAATCCCGCCGCCCCGGCGACGAAGATCGAGTACAACTCCAATTGGCCGTGCGGGGAGATGTAGAGGAAGAACACGTCGAGGCGGTCGAACTGGTTCATGATCGCCGCGGCGTCCCCGACATTTCGCGCGTTCATTATCAGCACGTAGGGCGTGTAGACCCCGAAAATACCGAACGCGATCGCTTGCGCCGCGATCCAAGCATTGTTGGTCCAGACGAATCCGGTGAACGACCCGCCGGGACTGTTCGAGTAGTAGTCGACGAAATCCTGCTCCGCGTACTTCTTGAGATCCGAAGCGGAGCCCAGGCTTGCCAGCACGCTCGGGTTGGCGGTATCGAACCAGAACACGAGCACCGCGATCAGCACGGTTGCCGCCGCGATGGCCAGACACAACCACCGGATGCGATACAGCGCAGCCGGCAATTCGAGCGCGAGAAAGCGGGGGATGCTGCGAGCGAGGTTCGTGGATGCCCCGGTGAAGCGCAACCGCGCACGGCTGAGCCACAGCGAAAGCCGATCAGCGTGCACCGATTGCCCGGCGGCGCTGCTGATCGCCGACAGATCGCTGGCGCCGGATTGGTAGAGCTCGATCAACTGGTCGGACTCGACGCCGTCTAGGTGACGTTTGCGCCCGAGGCGGGCAAGCTCGGCCCATTCTTCGCGGCGGGCGGCGGAGTAGGCGTCGAGGTCCATCTGCTTAAATGATGGCATGGTCCCACCCGGCGCCCCGGCCACCAGAGTCATCGATGCGGTGGCTCACGAAGAAGCCAGCGACTACGTCGTCACCGGCGAGGCGGTAGCACTCGATCTGCGGCCAGCGAGCTTCATCGTGCGCGCGGCCGGGGCCATCATCGACTGGCTGGTCTACCTCGGCACCTTCTTCGCCCTGACCGTGCTGTTGCTCACCGTCGCGGGTCAACTCGGGCTCGACCAGGCGATCACCACCGCGATCACCCTCGTCGGGCTCGTAATGGCCATCGTCGTCATCCCCATCACCGTCGAAACGGCGACCCGGGGCAAATCCCTCGGCAAACTGGCGATCGGCGCGCGGATCGTTCGCTCCGATGGTGGATCGATCGGAGTGCGCCACGCGATGATCCGCGCGCTGGTGGGCGTGTTCGAGATCTACTTCACGTTGGGGGCGATCGCCGCGGGAGCTGGCCTCTTCGATGCCCGCTCGCGTCGTCTCGGCGACCTTCTCGCCGGAACCTACAGCCAGAACGAACGGGTGTCGCGCGAGACGCCGCCGGTGTTCGGGGTGCCCGCTCCCCTCCTCGCATGGGCCGTCACGGCAGACGTGGCGCGGATGCCCGATCCCCTCGCCCGGCGAGTTGCCCAATTCCTCGCCCAGGCCCGCGACCTCGTGCCCGTGACCCGCCAGCGGCTGGCCCTATCGCTGGCGGCAGAGGTGGCCCCGTTCGTCTCGCCTCTGCCCGCGACCGAACCGGAACTGTTCCTTGCGGCAGTGGCAGTGCTCCGTCGCGAACGGGAATTCTCGGCCCTCACGGCGCAACAGGCCCACCTCGAGCGCCTGCGCCCCGCGCTCGCGGGGCTACCGAGGCGATTTCCCGACCGCTAGTACAGCCTCGGGACCCGCTGGATCAGTAGCGGTAGTGGTCGACCTTGTACGGGCCGTTCACCGGCACGTTGAGGTAGGCCGCCTGTACCGGGGTCAATTCGGTCAAAACGACTCCGAGCGCATCGATGTGCAGGCGCGCGACTTTCTCGTCGAGGTACTTCGGCAGAACCGTCACGTGGTTCTCGTAATCGGCGCTGTTCTCCCACAGCTCGATCTGGGCGAGCACCTGGTTCGAGAAGGAGGTGCTCATGACGAACGACGGGTGCCCGGTGGCGTTGCCGAGGTTCATCAGTCGGCCCTCGGAGAGCACGAGCACACTCCGGCCCGAGGGGAGCCTCCACTCGTGAACCTGCGGCTTGATCTCGACGCGCTTCGCACCCGCCAGAGCCTCGAGCCCCGCGATGTCGATCTCGTTGTCGAAATGACCGATGTTCGCGACGATGGCAAGATGCTTCATCCCGAGCAGGTGCTCGACGGTGATGACGTTCTCGTTGCCCGTGCCCGTCACCCAGATGTCGACCTCGGGGAGCGCTCGCTCGATCGTCGTCACCTGGTAGCCATCCATGGCGGCCTGCAGAGCATTGATCGGGTCGATCTCCGAGACGATCACCCGGGCACCCTGGCCCCGCATCGCCTCCGCTGCCCCCTTGCCCACATCGCCGTACCCCGCGACGAACACCACCTTGCCGCCGATGAGAACGTCGGTGGCCCGGTTGATCCCGTCCGGAAGCGAGTGACGGATGCCGTATTTGTTGTCGAATTTGGACTTGGTGACCGAATCGTTCACGTTGATGGCCGGGAAGAGCAAGTCGCCGGTCTTGGCGAGTTCGTACAGTCGGTGCACGCCCGTGGTCGTCTCTTCAGTTACGCCGCGGATGCCCGCAGCGATACGAGTCCAACGATCGCCACTGGCCGCTAGCGAGCGACGGAGGGTGTCGAGGATGACGGCCCACTCGTGGCTGGCGCCCGCCTCGGTTGCGGGTACTGCCTTGGCTGACTCGAACTCGCGGCCCTTGTGCACCAGCAGTGTGGCATCTCCACCGTCGTCGAGGATCATGTTCGGGCCGTCGGCACCCTCGGCGCTCCAGTCGAAGATCTGCTCGGTGCACCACCAGTACTCCTCGAGGGTCTCGCCCTTCCAAGCGAACACGGGCACGCCAGCGGGGGCTGCGGGGGTGCCGGTCGGGCCGACGGCGACGGCGGCCGCCGAGTCGTCCTGTGTGGAGAAGATGTTGCAGCTCGCCCACCGCACCTGCGCTCCGAGCGCTACGAGGGTCTCGATGAGCACGGCTGTCTGCGTAGTCATGTGCAAGGATCCGGCGATGCGGGCGCCGGCGAGCGGCTGAGTCGGTCCGAACTCCTCTCGCAGCGACATCAGGCCGGGCATCTCGTGCTCGGCGAGTCGGATCTGGTGGCGGCCCGCGTCGGCGAGCGCCAGATCGGCGACCTTGAAGGGCAGGGCTGTTGTCGTTACCGAAGTCATGGAGCTATCCTCCCATCGATCGTCGCTCGCCACACGAGCGCCGAACGCTCAGTGGTCGAATCCCAACTAGCGGGCACCCTAGAGGAGCTTGAGCACGCTGATTCAGCACTCGAGCGCACCCGAAGCGAGCTGGCCGCTGTCCTCCACTCACGATCGTGGCGTGTCACCGCGCCCCTGCGCGCAGCGCGGGAGTGGATCGACGGGCTCAGGCGCGGATGATCGCCAGCACGAGGTCTCGAACCCGTTCCATCTCGGCGGCGGTAGCCGCTTCCACATTCAAGCGCAGCAACGGCTCGGTGTTGGACGCGCGTATGTTGAACCACCAGAACGGGGCATCCTGCGCGACCATGCCCGTGACCGTCAGTCCGTCGAAATCGTCGAACTCCGCCGTACCGGTGAACGCCTCGACGATGTTGGCGTAGGCGGCGGGCACGTCGGCGACGGTTGAGTTGATCTCGCCGCTGAGGGCGTACGGCGTGAAACGGTCGGCCAGCGTGGACAGCAAGCCGGGCCGGGATCCCAGCTCGGCCAGGAGGTGCATCGCCGCGAGCATCCCGTTATCGGCGCCCCAGAAATCGCGGAAGTAGTAGTGCGCCGAATGCTCGCCCCCGAAGATCGCGCCGGTCGCACGCATCTCGTCTTTGATCAGGGAGTGCCCCACCTTGGTGCGCACCGGCACGGCCCCGGCCTCGTGAATGGTCTCGGCGACGACCCGGGAGGTGATGAGGTTGTGCAGCACGACGATCGAGTCGGCGTCCCCGCCAGGCTCATTGCCGGGCACCGCCGCCCGAACCCGGGTGATCTCGCGAAGCGCCACGATCGCCGCCACCGCCGAGGGGTTCACCGCCCGCCCCTTCTCGTCGACCACGAAACAGCGATCGGCATCGCCGTCGAAGGCGAGCCCCACGTCGGCGCCGTGCTCGAGCACGGCCGCCTGCAGGTCGACGATGTTCTTCGGGTCCAACGGATTGGCCTCGTGGTTGGGAAAGGTGCCGTCGAGTTCGAAGTACATCGGGATGATCTCGATGGGCAGGGCGGGCAGCCCTGCGGCCGTGCCGAGAACCGCGGGCACGGTCAATCCGCCCATACCGTTGCCGGCATCCACGACGACACGAAGTGGGCGGATGCCTCCCAGCTCGACCAGGCCGCGGAGGTATGCCGCGTACCCGCCGAGCACATCCTGCTCGCGAGGTGTTCCGGGCGTCGCGACCGAGGGCACCCCGGTGGCCAGGTACTCCGTGGCCCGGTCGCGGATGGCGCGCAGCCCCGTCTCGAAACTGATCCCCTGCGCCCCGGCCCGGCTGAACTTGATGCCGTTGTAGGTCGCCGGGTTGTGGCTGGCGGTGAACATCGCGGCGGGGGCGTCGAAGAATCCGGAGGCGTAGTAGGTCTCGTCGGTGGAGCACAGCCCGAGCGAGACGACGTTGGCGCCGCGGGCCGTTGCGCCGATGGAAAACGCGGCCGCGAAGCCGGGGGACGAGTCGCGCATGTCGTGGCCGACGATCACGTCCAGGCCCGCGGCATCCACCTCGTCTACGAACGCAGCGGCCAACGCGGTGACGACCTCGGTGGTGAGCTGGCTGCCGACCAAACCGCGCACGTCGTACGCCTTGACGAACGGAGCGAGGTCGATGATGTCAGCTGAGCCCATGCCCCAAAACTACATGGCGCACCACCTGCCACCCCCGGGGGGCGACCAGTCGCTCGGCGTGCTTTGGGCACAGGTCGTAACTGTGCGGCTCGGCGGTGTAGCCGAGGGGGCCGAGCACGGCCATCGAGTCCGCGTAGACGTAGGTGAGGGTTTGCGTGGCGTCGCGTTGGCACGCGACCTTGCTGCATGGGCGGCCATTCTGGTGGCCGTCCGATAGCGCGCTCATCTCGTCGCGAGCATACGACGGGCCGAGGGGGTCACCGCCAGGCGCGCCGATAGAATCGACCCGTGGCACGGCAGGCGAAGAGGGCACGGCCGAGCTCGGTGCGCCTCGGCTGGCGGGACCGGCACGGCCGCGGCATCCGCGCTGCTGTCACCGGACCGCACTTGCCGCTACTGCGCAGCCGCGTCGTCTCATTCGAATCCACCGTCGCCGCCACCGCCGAATACCTGAAAGATCTGTGGCCCGACGAACTGGCGCAGGTGAGTTTCGAGATCGCCGCGATGCCCGCGGAGTTGGGGCCGACCCCGTCCGTCGACCGTTGGCGGGTTCGTTTAGACGAACACCGTGTCATCCTCTACCGCGTGCCGATCGAGCGACTGTCCCGGCTGCACCGGTACGACGATCTGCACAAGCGGATGATGGTGGAGAGTTGCGTGTTCCGGGCGGTTGCCGAGCTGCTGGGCAAGGATCCGTGGGACCTGGCGCCGGATCGATTCCGGCATCTCTGATCGTCTGGCAGCGCCTCAGCGGTAGACCGTGATGGGAGTCGAGCCCGTCCCAGGCGGCAGCACTGCGTAATGCGCGACCCGACCGGGGCTCCCCACGCTCACGGCGCCGAACAGGCGGTCGAATCCTTCGATCGTGTACGACATCCCCGGCTGCAGGGGGGTGCTGGCGGCTCCGCTGGCCGGCACGGCGACCACGACCGGTGCTCCGACCTCGGGCATGACACGCACAGTGGCCGCTTGCTGTGTCGGGTTCACCAGGTGCAGCACGGGGGCGGGTGCCTCGGCGGCGCTCACCCGAGCCTGCAGGCGCAACTCCGGGGTCGCCACGAACCACGCGACATCCACTGAGTCACCGCTGACCGAAGAACTGCGCGCCGCGGCGACGACCGGGCGTGTCGACTCGATGCGCACCGTGTACGTTCCGCTTCCCGTCTCCTGCAGCGGGATGTCGGTGACCCGCCCGACGGGGATTTCGACGGTGAAGGTGGTCGGCGCGGCGGCGACAGCGGAACCGGCAACGGCCGAACCCCCGTCGGACTCCGGCGTCAGCGAGACGGTGATCTGGGCGGTGCCGGCCGAGCCGTCCACGTCGGGCGGGAAGACCCTCAGTACCGTGTCGATGTCCGCGAACGGGGCGCCGCCGGAGCGCAGCGCCTGCACGGCGGCGAGGTCGCCCACGACGAGCCCCGGGATCACCGTGCTCAGCGCCGGGGCCGCGACCGCGCCGACGAGGTCGATCCCCCCGGGCTTCAACCCCCGGATGATCGAGTGCTGCAAGGTCGCAGCGACCGTGCCGCCGACGCTGACGACGTGCACGACCGGTGCCGAGATATCCGGCCGGAAACCGGCGATCGACAGCACACGTTGCCCTCCCGGGACCACCGTGATGCCGCGAGTGCCCGGTGCCGCGAGGGCGCCGGTCTCGCCGAACAACTCAACGGTGACGGATGCCGCGACGGCGGTCGGGTTGGTGAGCGTGAGGAGCGTCGTGCGGCCGACGAGCGTCGAACCCCCGACGAGCCAGCTGTCGCCAGCGGCCGGGACGCATGCTGCCGCCGCGAGTCCCGCGAGGCCGCCATCATTACTTCCCACGTCGAGCAGCTGCGCTTGGCTCCCGCTCGATCCTGCCTGGTCGGTACCTCCCGAGACGGTGCCTCCGGGCGCCGCGCTGATGATCGTCGGTGCGGCGCTCGTGCCCCCGGTTCCCGCGTCGGAGGAGGTGGCCTGACCGGGCTCGGCGCCACTCCCACCAGCACCCGCGGTTATCGACGGGGTGCCGACGGGGGACGGGACACCGGCCTGCTGCCCGGCTTGATCGGAGAGTTGCAGAATCGACCCCGGGCACACGAGTTGTTGCGAGGTGGGCACGGGAATGACGATTTGACTGGGGGGCACCGCAACCACCCGGGGCAGATCGACCAGCCCCACGGCCATAACGACGGCGACGGCCGCCGCGATGCCCGTGAGTGCGGCGAGCGCACGACCGCCGAGGATGGCGACGCCGCGTGCGGTCACCGGCGCGCGCTTCGACAACTCATCATCCCGGCGGGGAATGACCGGCGAGGTATTCGCACGGTTCGGGCCAGTCTGCCCGGCCTCGATATCGACTGGATCGACGCCATCGACGCGGCTGCTCATCCTCGCTCCCTCGACGGCTGTGTCTCCCGCATAGGCATGGGCACGCGAGCAGCGGGTGCAACCGCATCGACCGGCCGCTCGCTGCGCACCCGGCGGCGACGAGTGGTCGGGATCGCGAGCAGAATGGTCAGCCCGACGAGCACTCCCTGACCCACGAGGACGCCCACTCCGAGTGGGGTTTCGAGAGGCCCCGGGCCGGTCGGTGCGGCACCGGGCGCGAGTGGGGCGAAGGCCCACAGCTGCCCGGCGGGGGTCTGTGCCACCGGAGTCAAGACCGGATTGCCGTCGAGCGCTTCGGTGGCTCGCCGCACCGAGGCTGACACCTCATCGGTAGCGGCTGGTGAGACGAGCACGAAGCCCAACTGCAGGCGCTGCATGGTGCCAGCGACGTCGAACGCGCTGCGGGAAGCGATGTTGCCAGCCAGGATGCCCAATTCCCGATCCGCCTCGGTCAGAAAGCTCTGAGTGGTGGCGAGAGTCGACTGCTGATCCAGTGTCGTGCCGGTTCCGCGCTGAACGGTCGCGGAGAGGGCCCCGTTCGGCTCACCCGTCAGCTGAAGCGTACCGAGGTCCGGCCGGTCGGCCGCCGCGGCGGAGGCGAACGCGGGCAGGATGCGGCCGCTCCCCGCCTGCACTGCTGTGGACCCGGCGGCGGCATCCACGAACCAGGGGGTCGAGAGCACCACGAGAGCCACCGCCAACACCGGGGCGAGCGCGAAAGACGGCCGCGGGAGCGCGTCGATGGCCAGACACGCCGCGCCGATCAGCCCCAACCAGTAGAGGCTCAGGCCGCTCCCCGCCCAGATGGGCGCGGTGGTCGAGCCGATCATCCCCAGCTCGGTGTGAGTCGATACCACCGCAGTGCCCATCCCGAGCAGCGCGAGTGCGAGGCAGGCGAACACGCGATACGACCGGCGGGTCGTCATCCCGAAGATGGCGAGCACGATGACCGGGGCGAGCAGGGCGGGCACGACGATCGCGGCGCTCGCGGCCGGCACCCCGAGTGAGCCGAGAAAGGCATCCCACCCGTGCCCGCCGGTTTGCGCCGACGCCAGCAGCAATTGCCAGCCGGATGCCGCGGCGCTAGCCACCGGCGCACCCGGGTCGGCCAGCAGGGCCAGCGGTGCTCCTCGGGAGAACTGCTGAACAGCCAGCGGCGCGAACAGAGCGACCGCGAGAACCGGAGTCCCGAGGATTCGCGGTGCCGACCGCGGGTTCACGGCCGCCCAAGCGATCACCCCGACCACGAGCGCGGGCGCGAGCACCGGTGCGCAGGCCGTCGTCGCAGCGAAGAGCAGCGCGGCCAGCGCGGCCCGGGACCAACGGCGTCGAGCATCGAGCAGTGCGAGCACGAGGGGCGGCAGCAGCAGGTGCGCGAGAACGGCGCCGAGGTGCCCGCCGGCCAGGGCCCCGAGAAAAGACGGCGCGAGACACCAGGCGATCGCGGCGACGACGGCCGCCCAAGCTCGGGTCGTGAACCGGACGACACAGAACCATGCGCCGAGCGCCGCCAGCGGCAGGGCGAGCAGGTAGACGAGCACGATGGAAAACGATGGCGCCCAGAAGGTCAGGGTGCCGAGAACGGCCAGCACGATCGCGAACGGATCGGCAGCACCCACGAATCCGGTACCGATGTCACGCCAGCCGTACCCGATATGCGACCACAGTTGACCCGGTGATGAGCTCAACGGCAGCAGGGCACCGCCCGTCACCGCCTCCGCGGCGGCGAACCGGCCGAACGCGACCGCGCCGCCAATCGCCGCGAGCAGCACGATCCACGCCCCCCCGGCGGAGAAGAATCCCGGGCCCTGACGGGCTGGGGCGGGGGATGCTACGGCCTCGATCCGGGCGGCGTCGCGCACCCGGGCCCAGGACATCCGCAAGCCACCCAGAGCTGCCCAACCGGTGACCCGGGAGCGCCGCAGCCGCCGCCGGGCGGTCAGCACCGCCGGACGGAAAGCGGTGCCGAGGGCGGCGGCGAACTCGCCTCCCACCGCCGAGGGCCGTTTCGCGACGAGCTGGTACAGAGAACGAAGCACCGCAAGGGGAAGTAGCGAAAGCCAGTGCACGGGGACGGATGCCGCCGGCGCGTACACGAGACGACGGTGGAGTTGTGCACGGCGGCGCAGCCGGCTCTGCGCGGCGGCCGAGAGACTCCGGCGGCCGAAGACCTCGGCTGGTCCGGCACTCGCGACCCTCGCCTGAGGGATACCGACGACCCGGTATCCGGCGAGCCGCGCTCGGATGCTCAGGTCGAGGCCGGCATCCACGCTGGCAAGCGTGGGGTCGAAACCGCCGAGCGCGCGCCAGGCGGAAACGCGCACGAGCATCCCCGCGGCGGCTACGGCCAGCACGTCACTTGTGGAGTCGTGTTGGCCCTGGTCGAGACCGCGTGCCACGTGGGGCACCGACCGCCCGAACGGCGTGATGCTCTCCCCGAAGGCGGAGATGATGCTCCCGTCGCCCCAGGTCGTGAGCTTGGGTCCGGCGATGGCGACCGACGGTGCGACCTCCACGGCCGCGAGAATGGCCGCGAGGGCACCCGGCTCCGGCGCGTTGTCGTGGCCGAGCAGCCACAGCCAGTCATGATCCGAGCGGGAGGCGATGTGCTGGTTGAGCGCCTGCGTCACCGCGAGCGGGAAGGAACGCTGCCCTGGCAGTGCCACAGGCGTCGCGCGCCAGTAGGAGGCCGCCGCCGCCAGTAGCTCCGGCGTCCCATCCGAGGAACCGGCGTCGACCCAGATCACGTCATCCGGAGGCCGCACCTGGGCGGCGATGGCGGTCAGCGTGCGCGGCAGATATGCCGCCCCGTTTCGGGCGACCAGCACGACGGTGACCCTGGGCTGCATTTCGGTTCCGAGACTAGGCGGCTACCCGGGCCTAGGCGGCTTGGCGCGCGGGCCCGCCGCGAGTGCACAGGCGATCGGGACGGGAGCTTTCGGCGAGTGCAGGCCTCAACTCGCCCGACCGCTAACTGGCCCGCCGACGGAGCTTGCGTCGCTCGCGCTCCGAGAGGCCACCCCAGATGCCGAAGCGTTCATCGTTCTCCAGCGCGTACTCCAGGCACCGGGTGCGCACCTCGCAGGAGGAACAGATCTTCTTCGCGTCGCGCGTGGAGCCGCCCTTCTCGGGGAAAAACGCCTCCGGGTCGGTCTGGGCGCACAGGGAGTCCGACTGCCAGCCGAGGGCGTTCTCGTCGAGCTCGACGACGTGCTGACGCACCCCGGGCACCCCGAGCCGAACCGGGTCGATGAACCAATTGTCAGGAACACCAGTGCGTAGCTGGTTGGCGGCCATCCGTTTCTCCCGTCGCCGACGAGCAGAAGGAACCGGCCGGTAGCTGTAATTACACCGCTGTAATTACCCCCGCGTCAAGTGCGCGATGATAAATGCTTCAATCTGATCCAGAGGGTTGCGCCGCACCGGCAATCGCGTCATCTTCTGAAGCGGCAGATGAAGAACTCCCCATCCGCGCCGACGTGGCCTCCCATTGCGACTGAACCATCTCGCGCAGACTGTGCCGCATCGTCCAGCCGAGGTCGCGGGCCGCCCATTGCCCTCCGGCGACGATCGAGGCCGGGTCACCGGCTCTTCGGTCCCCGATCTCGGGAGTGAAAGGAATGCCGGTCACCTCCGCCACGGTCGTCATGATCTGGCCGACCGAGACCCCCGTACCGCTCCCGAGGTTGTAGGCCGCCTCGATGGTTTGACCGGCGTCGAGGCGTGCCGCCGCCGCCACATGCGCGAGCGCGAGATCCTGCACGTGGATGTAGTCGCGCACCGCGGTGCCGTCCGGGGTCGGGAAGTCATTGCCGTTGATGCGCGGGGTACGTCCCTCGATCAGGGCGGTGAACACGAGTGGGAAAAGGTTGTGCGGGCTGGAATCGTAGAGCTTCGGGCTGCCCGAGCCGACGACATTGAAGTACCGCAGCGACGTATGGTGCAGGCCGCGCGCCACGGCCTGATCGGCCAGCATCCACTCGCCGATGAGTTTCGTCTCGCCGTACGGCGACTCCGGGTTCTTCGGCGTCTGCTCGGTCACCAGGCCCTCGGGCGGCGTGCCGTACACCGCGGCGCTGGAGGAGAAGACCATGCGTTCCACCCCGGCGGACTCCATCGCGGCAAGCACCGTGGCGATGCCCGTCACGTTCTGTCGGTACGTGCGCAGCGGCTCGGTCACCGACACACCGGCGTATTTGAATGCGGCAACGTGGATGACGCCGGTGACGTCGTAGTCCGTGAGCGCGTCGAGAACCTTCTCACCGTCGAGCACCGACCCACGGATGAACGGCACCTCGGCCGGGATGAAATCCTCGTGGCCAGTCGAGAGGTCGTCGAGCACGACGGGCCGTTGGCCACTCTCAACCAATGCCGCAACGATGTGGGATCCGATGTAGCCGGCGCCGCCGGTCACGAGCCAGGTCATGCGTCAACGCTATCGCGCGGGTTCTTGCGCGCAGGCTCGTGCTTCTTATGCGATCTGATCAGCAGGATGACTCAGGCGTGCGATGTCGGCGTCCACCATCCTCGCCACGAGGTCAGCGAAATCGACCGTGGGCCGCCACCCCAGGGCTGCCCCGATCTTTGACGCGTCCCCGATCTGCTCGACCGCATCCTGCGGTCGAGCGAGATCGCGGGAAGAGACGACCCGGTCCTCCCAGTCGGAGATGCCGGCGTGGATGAACGCCGATCGGGCGAAGTCGTATACGGAGTGCGAAACGCCGGTCGCTACGACGTAGTCGTCGAGTGTCTCGGATGAGGCGACTCTGGCGAGCGCGTCGGCGAAGTCCGGTGCCCACCCCCAATCCCGTTTCGCATCGAGATTCCCGAGTTCGATGGTCTCTTGCATACCCGCGCGGATCCGGGCAACGCCGAGCGCTATCTTGCGGCTGACGAAGCGCTCCGGGCGCCGTGGTGATTCATGATTGAACAGGATGCAAGACGAGACCTCCACCCCGGCCGCGCGATAGAGGCCGACGAGGTGATGGGCGTACGCCTTGGCCGCACCATACGGCGACGTAGGCCTGATCGGGGTGGACTCGTCTTGCGGCGATCGCTCCGGGTTACCGAACATCTCGGCACTGGAGGCGTGGATGACTCGGGTCGACCGGCCCGTGGACTCCAAGCGATCTCGGATCACCGCGAGCAGCTCGACGACGACCCCGGCGTTCATTCGCTCGGTGAGTATCGGGTTGGTCCATGACTCGGGCACGGAGCTGACCGCGGCCAGGTTGAACACCACGTCGGGATCGACCCTGGAGACCACCGCCGTGATCGAGCCGGGTATCGACAGGTCGGCGTCGTGGCGCACGACCGCGTCGTGCACCGATGGCGCACTTGCCGGTCTGACGACCCCATGCACCTCGTCGCCACGAGCGGCGAGCAGTTCGGCAAGGTACCAGCCGTCCTGTCCGGCGGCCCCAGTGATGAGCGCTCGCGTCATGCTCGACCGACGAGCTTCTTCTGCTCCGCGAGGTCCGAGTGCACCATCATGGCGATCAACGACGGAAAATCGACTTTCGGTGACCAGCCGAGCTTCTCGCGCGCCTTCGTCGAGTCGCCGATCAGCAGATCCACCTCGGCGGGCCGCACGAACTGCGCGTCATTCCGAACCACGTACGGACTCCAGTCGCTGATCCCGACAACATCGAAAGCGACATCCAGCATGGCTCGGATGGTGTGCGTCTGGCCGGTGGAGATGACGTAGTCGTCGGCCTCATCCTGCTGGAGCATCAACCACATCGCCTCGACGTAGTCTCCCGCGAACCCCCAATCCCGCTGGGCCTCGAGATTGCCCAGGGTGACAGACTCCTGCAGGCCGAGCGATATCCTCGCGACCGCCTGGGTCACTTTGCGGGTCACGAACTCCGGTCCGCGCCGCGGCGACTCGTGGTTGAAGAGCACGCCGGAGGAGGCGTGCATGCCGTACGACTCGCGGTAGTTGATCGTCATGTAGTGCCCGTACACCTTTGCGACGCCGTACGGCGACCGCGGCCACAGGAGGGTCTCCTCGTTTTGCGGCACGGCCCGGGCCTTGCCGTACATCTCCGAGCTGGATGCCTGATAGAACCGCACGCGAGATTTGGTCGTGTTCTCGTGTAGACGCACCGCTTCAAGAGCGTTGAGCACGCCCGTGCCGGTCACTTCGGTGGTCAGCCGCGCGTTGTCCCAGGAATACGCAACGAATGAGATCGCGCCCAGATTGTAGAACTCGTCCGGTTGGGAGACCGTCAGTGCGCGGAGCAGACTGGACAAATCCGTCAGGTCGCCGGTCAGCACGGTCACCTCGGGCACGAGGTTCTGCAGCAGGGCCAGTTTCGGATTGTTCTGCCCGCGCATCAAGCCGTAGACCTCGTAGCCCTTCGACAGAAGCAATTCCGCGAGGTAGAGACCGTCCTGGCCCGTGATACCGGTGATCAATGCTCTGGGCATGGCACCCACCGTACCCGTCAGCAGGCGCTCGCCAGGAATATCTGCCCGACCCCGGTCACCGCGACTTCGGTCTCGTCGGCACTGACGTACACCGCCTCGCCTCGCTGCACGTGCGTCGCACCACGTTTACCGCAGAGCTCGAAGTCGCCGTCGACGCAAAGCGCGATGGTCACGCCCGTGAGGGGGACGGTGGCGCTCCGCTCGACTACGGTCAGTGCGAAGCCCGCCCGGCCGGGGCGGAAGATCTTCACTCCGCTCCGCGGTCGCGCGGGTTGCAGGTACGGTACCGGCAGCGGACTGAAGTCGAGCACCCTCAGCAACTCGGGCACATCCACATGCTTATTCGTCAGCCCACCCCGCAGAACATTGTCGGATGCTGTCATCAGTTCGATGCCCGTGCCCCGCAGGTACGCATGGATGTTGCCGGCGGGAAGGTAGAGCGCCTCCCCGCGCTTCAGTGTCACCCGGTTGAGCAGCAGGCTGACGACTATCCCCGGATCGCCGGGATACTCGAGCGCCAGTTCCCGCGCCGTCTGCAAGTGAGGTGTCGAATCATCCGCAAGGGAACTGACGCGGGCAACGAGCTCGTGAACCCCCGGCGCACGGGTGACCAGCCAGCGGAAGACTTCCGGGAGGTCGGTATCGGTCTCGAGGCGGTCAAGAAATAGGCCTAGCGCTTCGGGCCCAGGAGCCGCGGATACAGCATCCCGATCGAGCAGGGTTCTGAGAACTGCCCGTGTTTCCCGCACCGGCCGGAAGCCGCAGAGCGCATCGAAAGTGTGGCTGAGCGCGTAGAGGATCTCGGGCTTCGCTGAGGCATCCCGATAGTTGCGGATCGATGAGTCGATCGGGATGCCGGCCGCGTTCTCGCGGAGAAACCCCTCCCCCGCTTGAACGCGATCCGGATGCGCCTGCAACGACAGCGGAGATGCGGCCGACAACACCTTCAGGAGGAAGGGCAAATCTATCCCGACCGCATCGCCGAGGGTCGCGTCATCGTTCACCAGCCGGCTCGGAGAGCCCGCATGGGTTCCGAGCCACAGCTCGGCTTCGACGGCATCCGAGGGCGGCCACCCGAGCAACTCGGAGATCGCCCCTGGACCGCCCCAGGCGTAGTCGCGCGGGGTGTTGGTGATGGCTACAAACACAGGCGGGGCTCCCGGTGCGGCATTGGACAAAACTACCAACCGCCTCGGCTGCCGCAGTGGACGATTCTAGGCTGTGAGCATTCAGCGAGAGACGGGGGCATCCGCATGGCATTCGAGCCGATCATCAGCGACTTCTACGGGTACGAGAACAAGCTGACCGACCAGGAGAAAGACCTGATCGTGCGACTGCGTGCTTTCCTGGATGAGAACGTGCGCCCGGTTGCCAACGACCTGTGGGCGAAGGCCGAGTTCTTCGACCGCAACATCGTCGTCAAGGGACTCGCTGACCTCGGGCTGTTCGGTCAACCGTGGCCCGAAACCCAGCAGTTCGAGAACTCCGCCGTGTTCCGGGGCTGGGTCGCTCTCGAGTTGGCCCGGGTCGATGCGAGCGTCGCCACTCTGGTCGGTATGCAGAACGGGCTGGTGATGGGCTCCATCTCGGTTGCCGGTTCACCCGAGCAGCGGACCGAGTGGTTGCCGAAATTCGCCAGTGGCGAGTTGCTCGGCGCGTTCGCACTGACCGAGCCGCTCTCCGGGTCGGATACCGCGCAGGGGCTCCGCACGGTGGCTCGCCGTAATGGCGACGAGTGGGTGCTCAACGGCGCGAAGCGGTGGATCGGCAACGGCTCGATCAGTGACGTGACGATCATCTGGGCGCGCGACGAGGCCGACGATCAGGTCAAGGGTTTTATCGTCCCCACCTCCACACCCGGGTATTCGGCCAAACGGATCGAGAACAAGCAGGCGCTTCGGATCGTGCAGAACGCCGACATCGTGCTCGAGGGCGTCGTCGTGCCCGAGTACAACCGTCTGCAGCTCTCGAAGTCGTTCCGCGAAACCGCCGCCGTGCTGCGGCTGACCCGTGCCGAAGTCGCTTGGGCGGCCGTCGGCAATTCAATCGGCGCCTACGAGGCGGCGGTGAAGTACGCGGGCGAGCGCATCCAATTCGGCAAGCCGATCGCGAGCCACCAACTCGTGCAGGAACTGCTCGCCAAGAGCCTGGGCAACATCACCGCCTCGATCGGCATGGTGACGCGGGTCTCGGAGATGCTCGACGAGGGTACCCAGCGCGACGAGCACTCATCCCTCGCGAAGGAGTACACGACCAGCCGGATGCGCGAAACGGTGGCGTGGTGCCGCGAACTGCTCGGCGGCAACGGCATTGTGCTCGACTACGGCGTGATGCGCCACTTCGCGGATGCCGAGGCGATCTACTCGTACGAGGGCACCCGCGAGATGAACACCCTCATCGTGGGCCGTGCGATCACCGGGGTAGCCGCGTTCGTTTAGAGGTGGGGTTCGCCCCCACAGAACCGACATCCGCTAATCAGCAACAGCTGGTCGCCGGTCAAGACGGCCCCGGCGCGGCCGTCGCCGGGGCCGCCATCCGTGAGCGTTGCAGGGTCCACACGCTCAGGTCCGAGAATCCGCCAGCCTGACCGATAGGCGAGCCGCGCGACGTCAGCGTCGACCATCCGCGCGACGATCTGATGAAATTCGCCTGTGGGTCGGTAGCCCGACGCGGGTTGCGCTTGCTCGAATCAACAATTGCTCGACCGAGTCCGCAGGGCGCAGTAATGCGTCGGGAGACCCGACTCGCTCGATCCGACTCGCTCGATCCATTCGGAGGTACCGATGTGCAGGAAAGCCGCCTGGACTGGGTTGCGCACGGAATGCGATCTGCCGGTCGCGACGATGTAGTCGTCGAGCCGGTCTGAAAGAGTCACTCCTGCGAGGGCATCGACATAGTCCGGTGCCCAACCCCGTCTCGCTGTGCGCCCGAATTGCACAGCGAAATGTTGTGCTGAAGCCCCGAAGCGATCCAGGCGATGCCGACGGTGTCCAGCGATGCCCGTTATGAGTCCGCGTGGCATGACCCCCGGCGTGCCGTCAGCTCGTCGTGTGACGCTCGGGTTGGCCCCAGTCCCATGAACTGGGCTCACGCCCAGTACGATTACACCCTAAAGTCCGTCCGCGGAAGCTCCAGAGGACATGAGCAGGGAGTCCAAGGGTGGTCGATGATAATCGGCGGATCAAGGCTGGCGGAGCGTTCGGTATCGTCGTCGCATCGGTAATCGCCGCGGCATCCAGCCTTCTCATCTCCTGGATCGCGGCTCGTGTCCTGACTCCGGCAGAGACCGCCCAATTCCTAGTGTTTTGGGGGGTCCTCTTCGCGATCTACGGGTCGCTCTCCGGGATTCAGGCGGAGACGACGAGGGCGCTGAGTTCCATCCGGCTGCAAGGTCACCCGGCCCACGGCCCTAGTGCGCTGCTGGCCGGGCTCCTGGTGGGCGGCGGCGCCGCAGTACTAGTCGCGCTGACGTCGATCTTCTGGTCGGAGCGCCTCCTCCCGGCTGGACACCCCTGGACGGTCCTGGCCGTGGTAATCGCCGCAGTGCTGTACGCAGGCCACGCGACAATAGCGGGCGCGTCTGCTGGCTTGGGCTACTGGTCGACCTACTCCGCTCTCATGGCATCTGAGTCGATGACCCGGCTGATTGCCGCGGTCGCCGCGGCGTCACTGGGTAGTCTCATTGGGCTGCAGTACGCGTGTCTAGCCGCGGGTACGGTCTGGCTTGCCTTCCTCTTGGGAAGCCCCCGCGCGAGACTCGCCGTACAGACGCGCACAGACGTACCCCTCGTTCGGCAGCTCAGAAATCACGGGTATGCCGTAATTTCTGCCGCGGCGACCGCGGCTCTTCTCGTCGGATACCCGGTGATTTTCGCGGCAACATCATCGTTAGCGCAGGTACAGCAATCCGCGGGAATACTGCTCGCCGTGCAACTGACGCGGGCTCCCATCTTGATTCCGCTGCAGGCGTTTCAGGGCGTGGCGATCGGTACTTTCGTCGCTCAGCGCGAGCGTGGTGCTGCTTCGTTGATACGTCCCGTCCTCGCTATCGCGACCATCGCCGCCTTCGGCGCAGTACTCGCGTCGCTCACCGGCCCGTGGATCATGACGACGCTGTTCGGCGACAGCTATACCGTGAGCGCTGCGCTGCTCGCCGCCCTTACAGGCGCGGGCGGTGCAGTCGCCGTTCTTACGCTCACCGGATCAGCGGCATTAGCAGCCAATCTGCACCGCTCGTTCATGGCGGGCTGGGTTGCGTCCACCGTCGCTGCCATCGCACTCCTCGTGGTGGTCCCCGGAGGCACAGAAGTCCGCGTCGCCGCAAGTCTCTGCGTCGCCCCGCTGATCGGGATCAGCATCCATCTGATCGCGATCTCGCGCACTACGCGATCGTTGCACGCAGAGACCGTGCGAACATGAGCGATCGTGCACCACTATTCACGGTCATAATGCCGGGGTTCAACGCCGCACCTACCGTTGAGAGCGCCATTCGTGCAATCGCAGCGCAGACGACATCAGACTGGGAGCTCATCGTTATCGATGATGGCTCGAGCGACGACACGGTGGCCCGGGTGCAGGCGTCGAAAGTTGATTTGCCTGCAAATCGTCTGCGCCTCGTGAAGCACACAGTCAATCGCGGGGTGGCAGCGGCGCGGAACACCGGATTGACGTGGGCAACAGGGGACTTCGTCGTATTCGTCGACAGCGATGACATCGCGCTGCCGAACTACCTCGCGGACCTGCACGGCGCCTTCGAGTCGGATATCGATGTGGTAATCGGGGGCCGTGAGGTTCGAAGTGGTGCGGACCTCATCGGAACGGCGGCATCTCGGTCTATCGGTACGTTTGATTCTCAGGACGCGGTCCGACTCGCGATGCTCGACCGGCTCACCCCTTTCCCCTGGGACAAGATGTTTCGCAGGACCCTGTTCGATTCGGTGCGCTTCCCCGAGGGCATCGCCCGATTCGAGGATATGGTGACGAACATCGCTCTGTACGCGCGAGCGCGACGCGTACGCTCCATCTCAACTCCGGTCTACCGCTATCAAATCACGACAGCATCCTTGACCTGGGGTCGCGTCCCGCTTGCGAGCGAAAGTACAGCAGCGCTCGCAAGCTTGACCCCGCACCTTCCAAAGACGTATCGGCAGGGTCGGTTCCGCAGGCCCTATCGAGCGATGAGAATGCTCATGACCTTGCTCGTCGCGCAGGCGGCGATCTCAAGGGATCGCGGGTCCGGCAGCTCGGCAACGGTGGTACGCGAATGCCGTGCGTCGATTTCGATGGCGGATGTGCTCAGCGCGATCACGGTGGCTCCACGCGTGGGTGGGGCGGGCGCCTTGCTGAAGGCCGCGCCGCGGGCGTACGCGGCCGTGTACCTCCGCCACATCGCCAAGACCTACAACATCCCCAACTGACGGACCTCGCGGCACCCTTCCTCCAGCGCCATATGGCGCCGCGCGAACCAAGGCCGACGGCTAGGTCCCTGTCTTTCTGCGCGTGAGACGACGCGAAACTGCGTCGCGGATCCTGATCAGAACAGTTCTCGCGAGTGATCGGGTCGACGTTTCCGAGATGGAGGGCTCCGGGTTGAAAAGCTTCCCGCTAAACCAATCGGGAAACTCGTCCGGTGAAAGAGGCTGACGCGACAGCAGGTGGAAAGTGTCGACGCTGAAGGCGAAGCGAGTCTCGAGAAGGAGCCGACCGCGTGGCTTTCCGAGCAGCGCGCGCAGCATGCGGATCGCTTCACCTTTACGAATTGAACCGAGGGGGCCTGTGCTGTCCCACCACAGGAAGGCAAGGTCTGCGGCTACCTCATCCTCCGAGTCTGGATAGGGGTTGCGCAGCAAGTCGCCGAATTCGTCACGGATCAGATCGAGCCGACACCCATCAAAGAATCGTTCCGCAATCACGGCATACTCTTCCATTATTTGAGGCGCTGAGGCTTGGTCATCCAGGTTTTGTGTAAGAACCAACGTCGCATCCATCTGAATTATGTCGAAGTGTTTGCAGACTGCGACCCACCGGTCAAGGGCGAAAAGTCGGCTCAGTCGGTCATCAAAGAGTCCAATCCGCTCGAACACCTCACGTCTCACAAGTGCGCTAGAAAATTGAGGCACGTCGATGGTCTCGAAGAACAAACGGAACCAGCCTGTGCGCGAAACCACCTCTGAACCTCGGCCGACTCTCGT
>Ga0209512_1001339_pt1 | contig 30789 bp, 25 predicted proteins | sample frozenSSSSmetaG_FD_184142 | JGI IMG/M metagenome (GOLD analysis project Ga0209512, IMG submission 184142) | Glacier valley bacterial and archeal communities from Borup Fiord, Nunavut, Canada, to study Microbial Dark Matter (Phase II) -... | ecosystem: Environmental > Aquatic > Freshwater > Ice >...
TGGTTTCGTACTTTGAATAATCAATCGGTTCTTGTTTAAATCCTTCCATGTTGTCTGAAAGATTTGGAGTTTGTTTTTCCATCTTTTTTCTTGAGTTTTTACGTCAAGCTAATTCAGGGGAAGACAAACTTCAGGATAGCAGGTGCCAAACGACGAATGAATGCAATAATTTAATTTCAATAATTTATATAAATATCTTTACCATCAATTTATTGTTAACTGTTATCTATTAACTAAAAAACATCAATATGGATAGAAAAGAGCTTAATTTGTTCGGCATGATAGAGAGTGTCGTAGAGTTTTTAGACAATAACCAGCAGCTTATAGCCGATAAACCGGGTATTGTTGTGGTGTATACAAAATTGAAAGCGAATGTCGCGGAAGTTAAAAGCCTCAAACTTAAGCAGGCCGTGAGTACCAAACCCGATACGGCTATTAAAGCTTATAAGAAGGACGACATGGTCGCTAACTTATTTGTTGTTGCTGCAGGTGTTGCTGCAGTAGGTGTCGAAAAAAATGATGTAAGGCTGAAGATGGCAGGTGCCGTTACCGAATCTGCCCTTAAGAATTTGCGCGAAAGCGATTTGGTAATTAAAGGTCATGAAGTGTACGAAGCAGCTATGACTATTCCTGCCGAATTGGTTAAGTGGGGTGTTACGCAAGACGAAATTGACGACCTGGGCGATAGTACCGATAGCTATTTGAGCCAGAATCCGACCATTCGCAATATCAAAGCGAAATCAACGCAGGCTACCAAACTAATGAGAGAAAAACTCGCTGAATCCCTGGATTTGATTAAAAACTCCCTGGATACCTTGATGTTGCCTTTCAAAAAGATTAATCCCACTTTCTTCGGTCTATATTCAACAACACGCGTAATTATCGACCGGGCAGCTACCCATTCGAAACCGGATGAAAAAACTGCTTTATAGAAATCAGATTTTTTGATTGTTTAATTTCGTCCCGTAATTCTGAAAGGAATGACGGGACGAATTTTTTTTTGATTGTTTTAATAAAAGCAAAGCATCGAAAGTCAAAAAAATACTTTGAGTAGCATGCATGTTGACTTATAATCACAACTATAGCCTATTAACACGCACATCACCACAAAAGGATTTGACAAGATTAAATATCCATTGGACAAATGCTATATTAAGTAAATAAATTCTTTGCTAATCAAAAAAATGTCATTACATTTGAACGAAATTAAATTAAAACAAAATCATCAATATCCAGGCACAAGTTAAATTCCTGCAGGATCAATTGACTTAATATCTCCATTTTCTTATTGTGGTGGTTTGCAGTATAATGCAATAATAGAATAAAACCATAAGGCGGATATATAAGCAACTAATTGCCCATACAGGAATTTGAGTTGATTTTACATTGATGTTATGCCCAATTGTAAAAAAATAAAAAGGACATTGAACCAAATAACCATTATCAAAAAATGAAATGAAACAGATAACATCAATTAAATTTAGTAACTACAAATCATTTAAAAACTACTCTGTTGTCTTGTGTGATTTCAATATACTTGTTGGCCCAAACAATGCGGGGAAATCAACAGTGATTGGTGCAATAAAAATATTAGCAGAAGGTATTAGAAAGGCAAAGTCTAAAAAACCAATTACAGTTATTGATCCAAAAGGGAATAGCGTTTTAGGATATGAAATTGATTTAAAACAAGTTCCAATTGCCTCAGAGAATGTATTCTATAATTACGATGATTCTATTCCTGCAGTTATAAGATTTCGATTGTCCGACAACTCACATTTACAAGTTTTTTTTCCGTCTCAAGGTGTATGTTATATGAACTATGAATCTGACACATTGACAATTCGTTCTCCAAAAGAATTTAATGAAAACGTCGGCATAGAAATCGGATACGTACCAATATTAGGTCCTGTAGAACATCAAGAAAGATTATTTCAAAAAGACGCTGCTCGTTTGGCATTGTTGACACATAGGGCTTCAAGAAATTTTAGGAATATTTGGTATCATTATGGAGAAGATTTTGATCAATTTAAATCATTAGTCAAATCAACTTGGCCTGGAATGGATATTGATCCACCAGAAGTAAATCTTTTCGAGGTTGCGCCTATCATTAATATGTTTTGTCCTGAAGAAAGAATTCCTAGAGAGATTTATTGGGCAGGATTTGGTTTTCAAGTTTGGTGTCAGATGTTGACATATATAATTAAAAATAAAAACTCTACACTATTTATGATTGATGAACCCGACATTTATCTTCACTCGGATTTACAACGTCAATTATTGGGAATTTTAAAAGGGCTAGGACCAGATATAATTATTGCAACTCATTCAACTGAATTAATAAGTGAGGCAGAACTCAATGATATATTGATAATCAATAAATCAAACAATTCTGCAAAAAGAATAAAAGATCCATCTCAATTAAGAGAGATATTTCAAGTTTTAGGCTCAAATTTAAATCCAGTATTAACTCAAATTGCCAAATCTAAACGAGTTTTATTTGTAGAAGGTAAGGATTTTATTGTTTTTTCAAAATTTGCAAGAATCCTTGGATTAGACCAAGTTGCAAATAGAGGTGATTTTGCAGTTGTACCGATTGAAGGATTCAATCCAACTAGATTAAGAGCGTTTAAAGAAGGAATTGAAAAAACAATTGGCTCGAAGATTTTATCTGCTGTCATTTTCGATAGAGACTACAGATCCGAAGCAGAAGTTAAAGAAGAAAAAGATGACTTACAAAAAGGAAATTTTTTTGCACACATTCATACTCGGAAGGAAATCGAAAATTTTTTACTATTAATAGAGCCTATTGAAAGAGCAATAAAAATACGACTTAAAGAAAAAAATAGAAGGACAAATAAAAACGAGATTATAGATAAAAGTACAACTGAGATATTAGAATTGGTTTCTTCTGACTTTAGATTTAGAACTCAAGCGCAATTACAATCTCATAGACTTAAGTATGAGAAAAGTTTAAATCCTAAAATTGACGACTCAACAATAATTGAAAAGATTTTAGGTGAATTTGAAAACGAGTGGAATAATTTGAATAGTAGGTTACAGATACTTCCCGGAAAAGATTTCCTATCGAGTCTTAACAAGTATTTACAAGACAACTATAAAATTACAATTACAAATTCAAACATTATGAGTAGTACAAAGAAAGAAGAAGTTCCATCTGAAATACTGACTTTAATGAATGACATTGAAGAATTTAGAAACGAGAAAGTGATAAACAACAGGGCATAATACACGCCTATGAAACAATGGCGGCGGACTCGCAATTAGCAGGTTTTGCTCCTGCTGTCACTTTATAGAAATATGACAGTGAAGCTCCCGCAATCCGCCAATGTTCATAGGCTCGGTCGTTAGGTTCCATTCAAAAAAAAGAAACCAAGACACAGTTTTACACAAATGAAATGACAATTTGAAATTTCAACCAGCATAATCAACGAGGTACAATCTAGTTTAATATGGAAATAAATTCACTTTCATTTAAGTAGTTTCTCAGAGTTGTGTTCTAAAAAGTGATTTTTCATATTGGATTTAGCATCAAAAATAAATATAAATATTATGATTCCTGTTATTAAAATAAATGAGCAATTCAATAAAGCAATCAATTTGCTACTTGAAATACCTAATAACAATATTGATTATTTGGTAATTTTTTTAAGCACTAAAAATTACCAAGAAGAATTGACAATAACTTTTAATAGAAATAAAAGAAGCCAATTTAAAGAAGCCATTGAATTATTTTCTTCTATTATTGCAATCGACACTAATCATTTCTTGTCATATGAATTCAGAGGATTAGCTAATTTTCATTTAGGTAATTGGCTATTGGCTATTGATGACTTCAATCAGTTAATGACAATACTCCCTCGGTATTATTTTTCATATGAAATGAAAGGAAAATGTTATAAGTCAATTAATCAAATTGAAAGTGCGATAGGAGAATATAATAATTTAATTCTATTGAAACCAACGATATCGGATTACTACCACGACAGGGGAAACCTTAAATTTGAAATATCCTCAAAAATAGATGACGGTTTTTTAGAGGATTTTTATTTGGCGATAAAGTTGGATCCACAAAATAATCTTTTTTATAATAATAGAGGTAGAACTTACCTGACCTACAATGAAAACGAATTAGCAGTAGCCGATTTTAAAAAGGCAATTGAATTGTCTGATTTCTATATATCACAAGACGTAAATAATAAGGAAATCCATTATTATAGAAAAGCTTGGGCACTTTACAAATTAAAGTTATTTAAAATGTCGATTGAAAGTATTGATTTGGCAATATTTATGAATCCAAAAGTTATTCATTATCTTGAACTGAAAGCAGAAATTATATATAAATCAGAGATCAATTATGAATATAAACGTGGGACATCTCCACGTTTAAAAACTAGCTTCAATAATGTTATTGACATTTATAATAACATTATTTCATTAGATTTAGAAAATGATAATGGATATCAACGAATTATCGTATTGCATATAGAATCAAGAGATTATGAAAAAGCACTAAAAGTGATTGAAAATTATTCTAGATTTAATCCAAATTATGATTATTATTATCAAGAATGGGAATGTTATTTTAAACTATGTCGAATAAATGAAGCAATAAATACTCTAAACGAGGGTATGAAAAAATATCCCGACAATATGTCATATATTTTTGCTTTTGGTCGCTCTTATGATTATTTAAAGGAATATGAAAAGGCTATTTTCTATTACAATAAATATATTGACAATTCGAATGACAATTATTTTGCATATCATTACTTACAAAAACTTTTATTAGAATATCTAGACCCAATAATTGACAAAACGTATTATTATTACTCGATATCTGATTATAAAAATGCAATTGTTCTATTTGAAAGATGTTTGGATTATAATTTCAATTTAGATGACGTTTTATTAGATGCCTATTTTTCCAATCATATCAAAAAAGATAAATTAGATATTGAATATAAAGAACAAGTATTTAATCAAATTAATGGAATTGTTGACTATAATAATAAAATAAAATACTATGATATTAATAGTATTATGAGCTTTGGAAAATACAAAAATCAATCTATTTCTGAAATTATTGAAAAAGATCATAAGTACTTATTATGGTGTATTATAAACTTACAATACTTCCAATTTAATAGAGGACTAATTCTAAATAAAATATTCAGAAAAGACATTGACTATTCTAAAGCAATTGTGCATTTTCTAGTAAAATCTGAAGTGTATGATTCTAATCGAATATATGAAAATCAATATAATAATGATGATGATGATACAAATTCATCTAATAATTCAGTTTATGGTGGCATATATGGTTGTAGCGATGATACAATTGATGATTGTTTTGATGGAGATCCAGATAATTATTGGAATATTGATTGAAATAGATTGCTTAAAAAAATATCAAATAACTGAATATGTATATAATTGCTTTAGAAATAGCTAGACAAGGAAACATTCTTGGAACTTATGAAAATTTTGAAGACGCAAAATGTGAATGGGATAGAATTGAAAAAAGGCTAAAACTACTTTCTCACAAAGCAATATTAATCAATCATAAAGAAGAATTTCAGATTTTAAAAACTTACGAAATTAAAAGCGATTTTTTTATAAATAGGGGCTATAAAATTATGTCAACAGATGGCGAATTTAGTTCTTATGTTATAGAACTAGGTAATAAATGGGACACATTAGATTCATTTATAGCTGACCGTAGCTTTCAAACAGAAATGTTTTTGGAATAATAATCGCCCAAAAAGCAAAAAACACCAAAACAAACATACATACGAAGAAAATGAACGAAATTATAGATTTGTATGAACGGTATGTAGAAAAACTTGAAGACATTGTTTACAATACTATTGCCGTAAAACTTGCTACTTTTAAAGGATTTGATGAAATGCTGAAGCAAGATAATGAAACAATGTTTAATACTTTTCCTTTGCTTGGACTTGTGACAGAATCATTACAAGTGGATAATGTTATAACAATTTGCAAATTACTAGAAGTAAATCCAGATGGAAAAACACTTATAAGATTTGTTAATTTTACCAAAGTAAATTATACAACTTTAAAAAAGAGATATCCGAAACTTACTAAACAAACAATTGAACAAGATTTATATGATTTTGCAAGTTTAGAGCAAACAGCTAATAGAATAAAAACTCAACGTGATAAATATTATGCACACTCCGACAATGAATATTTTTTTGTACCTGAAAAAATAACACATGACTTTCCTAATACATATAATGACTTATCAAATATACTAACTACATTTCAAAGAATAATTTCGCGGCATAGTTTAATAATTAAAGGTAATAGTAGAGTATGCATTTCGGATTTTGTATATGTAAATTCATATCAAACATTGGAAATTTTAAAAAAGGCAAAAGTTGAATTCAAAAACACAAAAAATGATTTGACAATCGATTCGGAATTATAAATAAATTAACAACATATAATAAAATGGATATTTCTATTGACAAAAACACATTCGATATTCAAATAATTAAAGGAAAATGGGAATCAAGTGAATACCTGAATGAAGATATTAGATGTAAATGTATTTTTATTATTGAAAAAGATATTGAATTTGTTGATGATAATGCGCACATAAAACAACAAAACAATTTTTAGAAAATGAACAAAATGATGAAGAAATAATATTTACGTTTTCATGGCTGGCTCAATTTCTTTGTTTACATACTACTGAGTTTGGTGATGGGTATTTTCCAATAAACCAAAATTCTAATGTATTAAGACTTTATAGAAATACCGCAATGTATAATGAATTTATTGATGAAGATATCTTTGAGATTAACAAAAATGGAGTTCTTGAGAAATTGAAGAGTAAAAATTTTGTGATTGAATTCAAAAAGATTTCAAAGTAAACAATAAAGTTCAGTTTATTCTGCTAAAAGCAAAGTTACAAGAAAGCAAAATGCAAGGTAATTCGATTTTTCGATAGAATTCAGACACTCATTTAATTGGTATATCTCCTTCTCAAGTTATTTACATGTTTCTTAACTTGAATATTCAGAAACAAAACTTTTGAAATTACTGTAAACATAATATTTTGTAGAACATTGCAAAAATAAAGAAAGATTAATCGCCTAAAAAGCAAAAAAAGCCACAGCAAGTTCGAGTAAATTAGAATTTGTCTTGCAGTGGCTTTTATAGCATTTTAATAATAGGCAGAGCGGTCACAGTACATTATTTTTTTGCTCGGTTAGACAGTTGAAGTGCATTTCGAAAGAAAAAAATATTGAACTGTAAGTTTATTATGGATGCTAAGGTTTGTGGTTTTACAATGACTATCATGCCATTATTCTGGCATCACAACCAGAGAAAAGAAAAAACGACAAAAAATAAACATTCATACGAAGAAAATGAACATCCCCCTAATACCTAGGACTTCGTACGGTCAGTATGACCCGGCATGAAGTTTCAGTTTCACTATACAGCCTATACGCATTGGCTGGCTGACGTACATTTAGCAGGTTTTGCTCACTCATTCATTTGTCGTTTCACTAAGGGCGAATGCTCCCGCAAACCGCACGATGCACATAGGCTCGGTCGTTAGCAGGCATTTAAAAAAAAAGAAAAAATGGAGACATATAAGCTCGAGAAATCGCTTTTGACAGACGTTGAATTTGAAAATATGAACTGGCATGACAGTTTCATATATGCTTTGACTTTAGGAGAAAAGAACGAATTGATTTTTGATATCGACTATATTTTCCAATGGATTAATCCGACAAAAGAAAGAAACTATTTCAACTTTTGGGTTTCGCCATGTACTTTGGTTTTTGAGAATGTTTACGAACTAAAACTCGACATTGAAGTATCTGAACCTTTTGAAATTGAAATCTCAGACATACAACGAGACAATCCACAGAAACCCAAAAATGCAGATTATATACTTCGTGACATTGAGTATGATTGGACAATAGAAACAAATCAAGGTGAAATAACATTTAAGTCAGTTGGTTACAAACAATTCGTAAGACAAACCCCAACTTTACTTGACAAACAAAGAATAGAAATCGAAAAAAGAGAGGGAATTTCGTTTGACAAACGAATGGTAATCGACAAATAAAAGAAAATGCACATTGATACCTTTTTAAATAGACTTGAAAAAACAAGAAAGACCCAAAACGGATTTGTCTTTGAACTTGGACAGAAATTGCAATACGCTGACTTTATAGCTGTTGAAAACAAGTTGCGAATTACTATGCCTCAAAGAATAAAAGAGTTTTATAGTGTTGCAAATGGAATAAAAACTTCAAACCCAGACTTTAAATTAATTGAACTTTCGTCTTGGACTATTGATGATGGTTTTATACATTTTGCAACTTTTGACTTAACAAACAAAATTTACTTTGACATAAACCAACTTAATCAAGCTGGCGAATGGACAATAATAAATAGAGTCATTAATTACGAAATCACTTTGACTATTAGTAGTTTCTGGTCAAATAAAATATGGCATTGGATTGAACAAAGAAAAAAAATCTGGGTTGACAATTGGTTGACAACAGATTAAAAAAAAACGCCTGCTAATACATAGGACTTCGTGCGGCAGGTACAACCCGGCATAAAATCTCAGTTGCACTACACAGCTTATACGCATTGGCTGGCTGACGTGCATTTCGGCGGTGCTGCTCCCGCATTCATTTGTCTTGCCATGGTGAGACAGTGAACGCTCCCGTCTGGCCAAAGGCGAGACCAAATGCCCTAGCCTCTGTCATTGGCTGCAAGCATAAAAAAAAAGAAACAACAAGCATTACTATAAAAACAATGAAAACATGAAAGGAATCATTTTACTAAAAAAAATATCTTTAACCATTTTATTATTATTTCTGTTCTCTCAAATGAATGCTCAAAAAATTGAAAAGTTCTTTGACTTCCAATGGAAGGAATGTAAACCAAATGTTGCAAGATTTTATAGCCTTATAGTTAAAACAGATTCTGGCTATTGTCAAAAGGATTTTTATATAAGAGAACGTAAATTGCTGATGTACGGAAATTTCAAAGATTCATTACTTCAAATCAATACAGGCAAATTTTATTATTTTCATGCCAATGGTTCTCCTAAATCAGGTGGAAAATATGTGAATGGTAAAAAAGAAGGACTCTGGTTGAGTTATCATAACAATAAAATGTTGAGTGATTCAACTGTTTATCTTCATGGCAAACAGATTGGTACAAGTTTGTCGTGGTATCCCAATGGTTACTTATCTGATTCAATTTATTCAAACGAAGATGGTAGCGGTTTTTCTGCATCGTGGTTTGATAATAGTTCTATTTCGTCGCGTGGGGTTTATTCAGCAGAACATAAACAACATGGTTTATGGAAATACTATCACAAGAATGGGAAAATCAGTTCTTTAGAAACCTATTATGATTCAAAATTGATTGAAAAGAAGTACTTTGAAGAAGATGGCATTCAGATGAACGACACAACTAATCGTGATAGGTCAGCCAGATATGTTTACTATAATGATAATAATGCATGGCTTAAATATCTGAAAAAAAATATTTATTTCCCATTTAATCAAAAAGTCATTAATGGTGATGAGGCAGTGGTGGTTGTGACTTATACTGTTAATGAAGATGGAGCGATAGAAAATGTTTTTACAAGTACACCTTTTAGCGAAAAATTCGACCAGATAGCAGAAAAAGTGATTAAAGAATCACCCCAATGGGATCCTGCCATTGAACATAACAGAAAAGTAAAATGCATACTTAATCAGGTAGTGAAATTTCGGAATTGAGGGGGACAGTAATATGAGTATAGATGCTTGAAAAAATACAAATTGATCGGAATCTCAAACACCTAGCCTATAACACATGTCTATGGCACAGTTGGCTGACGTGCATTTCGCAGGTTTTGCTCCCGCATTCATTTGTCTCGCCATGGCGAGACAGCGAATGCTCCCGCAAACCGCCAATGTTCATAGGCTCGGTCGTTAGGCAGCTATTTTAAAAAAATAAATTCGACGACCTTTTATGTCGTTGAGAGTTGACATGAAAGCATTACCGACAGAAATTAAGAGACAATGAAATACACCAAAACAGTTATTATTTTATTTGTTCTGACTATCACAATTCATTTATACGGACAAGAGAAATCAGGTAGAATTAAACTCTCAAATCATATCTCATTAAGTTGGACTATTGAAAAGTTTGACAAATCAAAACACACTTATGATTATTGTGAGAACTCTGGAAGTAAGTATTTATGTAAGATTGACGGAAATAAATGGTATGGTTCAGATTGGGGAATGGAATTTCCAAAAAATGAGCTTACAAAATTAACTTTAGAACTAAACGGTGACAACATAAAATTAAATACAAGTCAAATGTTTAATCCAAATTATAGTGGAAGCCTAAACAAAGGACAATTTAAACTTAAAAAAACAGGTAACTCTTTTATGCTTTATGCATTTTTTTCTGACGGAGCAGGAACTTACACAGTTTATTGGAAAATCAATAACAAGAAATCAGTTCGTGTGAAAATCTCAAACGACGAGAGGGATTTTGAATGGCAACTGACAAAATAAACCATAAAAAAATGAAAGTAACACGACAAAATCTTATTGAAATTTGCGACCGATTTTTGACTGGACAAATAGACAAAGTATTCATTCAAGACTTTGCCTGGAACGCTATATGTGACGACAATTTCACATGGGACGAAGATGAAATTATTTCCGACACTATTTTCGAATGGGACAATGAGGATATCAATTACGAAATCAATAAAACAAACATTCAACTTTGGAGAAAGAAACTTATTACAGAAGTCGACGACTTACTAAGTTTTAATGACTGGAATTCTCATATTTCGATACAAAAAGAAATATGTGGCAAATATGCCTCTCAATGGAAACCAATAAACAAAAAATTAAAAATTGGGATTTCAGAGAACCTAGACAAAAAGCCAATTCATGGACTTAGACACCCAAAAGAAAATGGAACAACAGGTTGGTTCATTTGGTCGGGAGAATTTATTGAGCGAGATGATTTCTTTAAACCTATCTGTGCTGAACATTTATTACAAAGAAGACCAGAGATTATTAAGTATCTAGGACTAGACGTTGGATATAGATTTCTGATTGATGATAACGGGTATGAAGATATTTGGGTTGACGAAAAACTGAAGGAAGTATAAAAAACAGCTGCTAATACATAGGACTTCGTGCGGTCGGTACAACCCGGCATAAAGTCTCAGTTGCACTACACAGCTTATACGCATTGGCTAGCTGACGTGCATTTCGCAGGTTTTGCTCACGCATTCACTTTGTCTTGCCATGGCGAGACAGCGAATGCTCCCGCAAACCGCCAATGTTCATAGGCTCGGTCGTTATAGCAGAAAAAAAAGAAAGTTCAGTAATTGGGGATAAAATCTTTGACGAACTGTCCGCTTAGTGACTCGACTTGACGAGTAAAATACGACAAATTTGTAAAGCTTTCGGGCTTTTGTTTGGCGGACACTGCTCCCGCGCGATTGTATCGCGTGGGGAAAGATAATTGGAATTTAGATTTGCCACACGATACAATCGTACGGCAGCGGGTGTGAGGCTTTGTACATTTAATGAGGAAATCCGGTAGGACGGGAGTAAATTCATGTTTTTTCACTTGCAAAGTTAAGAATTTTCTATTGCTGCAAAAGCCGATAGTCATTCTACTTTATATACATAAATAAACATCAAAAGTATATATGAATTCAGTAAGTAGTCGTTGGGCTGTCACTTTTACCTGCATTTTATTTCTAATTGGACAAATTGTTTTAGTAGATCATATCTCTGCTCAAAAACTCATAACAATCAGGGGTTTTGTGTTGGATGGGATAACTAAAAATTCTGTTCCTAATGCAACAATCAAGTTGTCGAAAAATAGGATAACTGTAGCTGAGGTTGATGGAAAGTTCGAATTCAGCTGTTTGCGCGAGGATACTTTTATGATCACTGCAATAGGTTATTGTCCTCGTTTGTTGAACGTTCATGATTTGCTTACTGATTCGTCAAAGTGTAATGTGCTTATGCAACCACTTACTTATCAGCTTCGTTCGGTACAGGTAGTTGCTGAAAAAAAGAAAACTGAAATTTCAAAGGCGTTGAGTTTTCTGTCTGACATATCGCACCCCTTCACTTATTTCAGTAGAGAAGAAAGATTCAAGCGCAGATTTGCAAAACTCAAGTCAAACAGTGTCTTTTTCTCTCAAAATATATACTGGGAAATCAATCGCCAGTTAATTGTAGAAATAAGTAAACTAAGAGCTGAGGACTTAGATAAATGCATAATATATTGCAATACTCATATTGTTTTGTCGCCTAACGATGATGAGAGAACCATTACAAATAAATTGCTACTTTTAATTTCCGATTATTTTAAAAAAATTAAAAGCGAAAACTGAAACAGCTCTCGTCCTCACGAATATAAATTAAATGAGTGAATAGTCGCGCACGTTGTTGGGTCCCGATAGCTATCTCGTGGATTTAATCCCAGCTTCTTGTATTAGAAGGATTTATAATTCACTTACACTGCTCCCGCGCGATTGTATCGCGTGGGGAAAGATTATTGCTTTTATATCTACCACACGATGCAATCGTGCGGTAGCGGCGCGACAGTGAATACTCACGCAAACCGCCAAATGCGCTTAGCCTTAGTCGTTATGGAGCATTGTAGGACAACAAAATAATCAAGTGATACGAAAATGAGTGACATATCAGACAATTCAATCATCAATGACCAAATGGCTGAAATTCCAGGTGGATACATTGAATTGCGTGATGACAGGAAGAAAGAGAAATGGACTGTTAATATTGATCCCTTTTTGATTTCAAAATTTCCCGTGACACAGGATTTTTATTTTGAATTAACAAATGAAAGACCGAGCACTTTTAAAGGAGACAGATTGCCAGTAGAAACCGTAACCTGGAAAGATGCGGTAAATTTTTGCAATAAACTTTCAATACAGACCGGATTAGTTCAATGTTATCTGATTCAGGAAGAGAATGAAGAAATAAACTTTGACAAAACAGCAAACGGATTTCGAATGCCCACAGAAGCGGAATGGGAATATGCTTGTAAAGCCGGAACAAAAGGAATTAGATATGGAGAATTGGATTTGATTGCCTGGTATAAAGACAACTCCGAAAATAAAACTCAAAATGTCGGACAAAAAATCCCCAACGCTTGGGGACTTTATGATATGCTGGGTAACGTTTGGGAATGGTGTTCAGATATATACGACTCAGAAGTATATGGTTCGTATCGTATTTTCAGGGGTGGTGGCTGGTGTGACGAAGAAAGGAGTGTTATGGCGACTACCAGAAGAAGAAGTCATCCATTAAAATTTAAAATTGACGACCTTGGATTTAGAATTGCTAGAAATAAATAAGTAAAACAACGACCCGCTAACCAACGCTTTATTTAATTGCCGGTTTCGTTCGGATAACTTTCTTTACAGCCCGCAACAATTTCGCTGCGGTACGACAGGAAAGCAACCGGCAATCGGCAACTTCATATAGTTCCGGAGGTTATGCAGTAAATTTAAAAAAGACAGACTAGTATGATTGATGGAGGATTAAACTATGACAAAACAGTGGAAACGAACAAAATAGTTTTCAAAGGACAAACATATCAGAAAGTCACAAGCTATATCTTCATACTGATAATGATTGGTTGGGCTAGCGGTGTAAGCTATTATATATTTACGAATCAAATAAAAAACAATCCTTCTCAGATTGACTATTTTATAGCTGTCCTTTTCCCTCTTATAATTTTAACTTTGATTGGTTTTGAGATTCGAATACTTTTAACTAGAGACAAATTGAAAGAAATTGAAATAAATATTGGGGTTAGCAAAGCAAAAACTAAATTAGTGGAAGCGACAGGTAATCTAAATTGGGAATTGTATTCAAAATTAGACCATTATATGATTTTCAGAACCGAGAATAGCTTCTTAAATGACTGCCAAACGATTACTTTAGTCTTTTTCCCCGACAATAGAGTATATTTTCATAGTATAAATTTTCCGAATGACTATATGAAACCTGCAAGGTTCGACAATAATTACGAAAAACTTATGACTGAATATCAAAGAATAGAAAAAGACTAAAAATCTACTGCTAATGCATAGGACTTCGTGTGGTCGGTACGAACCGGCATAAAGTCTCAGTTGCACTACATCTCCCGTCGGAAATGTCGGGATGTGCCACCTACACTGCTGTTGGAAAGTGAGCGTTAAAAAAAAGGGATTGTAATCTTATGAATTTAGCGGGGCGTTTTCAGAGGTTTCTGATAACTGATGGACAGCTCAAACTTGAGCGAAGCGGTGACAGCAAACCTGCAGGAAGAGGATCTAAAAGATAAATGGTGGGTTTTAAGCGCACCATTTTTTATACACCAACAGGTCGTATAAATGAATAATTGGTCTGACTTTCCGGTTGAAAGTAGTATCTTTGCGGATCAAAAAAATGAACCAGGTTTTTTAAATTAAAACTTTCGGAATGAGAAAATATGCTTTTCTTTTATTTAGCATTGTATTTCTATTTCAATGTAATTCAGTAATTTTTGCTGCCGAACCCTTCCGTTTTGCGCTTTTTACCGATTTACATGTCAATGCAAATAATCCACAACCCGCCGAAGATCTCCAAAATGCGGTGAATGATGTCAATGCGCTGAAAGGCATTGATTTTGTGATTGTCTCGGGTGATGTGTCTGAATCGGGTGATAGTGAATCATTAAGTACTGCCAAATTCATCCTCGATAAACTACTGATCCCGTATTATATAACCTCCGGAAATCACGAAACCAAATGGAGTGAATCGGGTGCCACTGATTTTGCCCGGATTTTTGGAAATGATAAGTTCTCGTTTACACACAAGGGCTGTCAGTTTGTTGGATTCAATACCGGACCCATTATCAAAATGGGTGACGGACACATTGCTCCACAGGATATTGACTGGGTGAAAGCTGAACTTACAAAAACCGGAAATCAAAAGCCTGTTTTTATTGTCACGCATTATCCGCTTCAAACCGGTGATGTCGACAATTGGTTTGATATGACCAATGTGTTACGAAAATTCAATGTACAGGCTGTTTTAGGTGGTCATTATCACCGCAATGTGTTCCTGAATTATGATGGTTTACCCGGAATTGTTCACCGCTCATCTTTGCGTGGTAAAGAACCGGTAGGAGGTTATTCTATCCTCTCAGTTTCCGATTCCATTCGGGTATCTGAAAAGAAAACCGGTCTGCCGGAACAAAAATGGCTGACTATCTCTTTTGAATCCAGAAATTATGGTGCGCCCGATACCAGACTGCTTCCTTCGTTCGAAGTGAACAAGACCAACAAGCATATACGCGAAATCTGGCAACTAGATACCCGGGTTGGAATTTACGGAGCACCGGCTATTGCTGATAAATCGGTGTATTTTGGCGACGATACAGGATTTATGCAAAGTGTTTCATTGAAAAACGGTTCACAAAACTGGAAGTTTAAAACCGGAAGTCGCATCATTTCATCACCAGCTGTGAGTCAGGATAAAGTCGTTTTTGGCTCTACCGATGGAAATATATATTGCCTGAATGCTAAAACCGGATTGTTGAAATGGAAATTTAAAACAAAAAAAGCGGTGATGGGTTCACCGCTGATAAAAGGTGATACAGTTTTTATTGGTGGAAGTGATGGCTGTTTCCGTGCATTGAGTTTAGCCAGTGGTACATTAATCTGGGAATTCTCAGGATTAAAAAGTTATGTGGAAACCCGGCCGGTAATAGCCAATAATAAAGTGTATTTTGGTGCCTGGGATTCCAATTTTTACGCGTTGAACAGCATTAATGGAACTCAGGTCTGGAAATGGAGCAATGGGATGGGAGGTCATTATTCACCAGCCGCAGTACTCCCGGTTTTTTCGCACGGTAAAATATTCATCACGGCACCCGATCGTTACTGGACAGCTCTGGACGCCGGAACAGGAAAAGTCGTCTGGCGGACAAAACAACACGAAGTGCGTGAAACCATAGGTATTTCTGAAGATGGAAATGTTATCTACAGCCGTTGTATGAACGACAGTGTGGTGGCGTTGGATGCCGGTGCCGCTTATCCAAAAGTATTCTGGAAAACAAATGCAGGCTATGGCTACGATCACAACCCGAGCATGCTGATTGAACGGGCAGGAATGATTGTTTTCGGGACGAAAAACGGATTGTTGCACGGAATAAATGCAAAAACCGGTGCTGTTTTATGGCGGTATAAAATTGGAAATTCTATTATCAATACCGTCACACTCATTTCGAAGAACGAATGTATACTGACAACATCCGGAGGTGTTGTTGCCAGAATTAAATATTAAGTCTATGAAACTTACTAAAATTGCTCAACTTACAGGAGCGAAGCTAAAAAACATTCCCGATGCGGAGATTCACTGGTTATTGACCGATAGCCGGTCTTTGTCTTTCCCTGCCGGGAGTTTGTTTTTTGCCATCCGCACTAACCGCAATAACGGTCATAACTACATTGAAGAACTTTACGGTCAGAATCTCAGGTATTTTGTGGTAAGCGAAATGCGACCTGAATTTGAAAAGCTTACCGATGCCGTTTTTCTAAAAGTAAATGATACCTTAGTGGCTTTGCAAAATCTCGCAGCAGCACACCGGTCGACGTTTCAGATTCCGGTGATTGGCATTACGGGTAGCAACGGGAAAACGGTAATAAAAGAATGGCTCTATCAACTGCTGCATACCGATTACCGCATTGTACGTTCACCACGCAGTTATAATTCACAAATCGGTGTTCCACTCTCCGTATGGGCATTAAACGATAAAACCGAACTGGGAATTTTCGAGGCAGGCATTTCTGAAATGCACGAAATGGAACTACTGCAACCGATTATTCAACCCACCATCGGCATTTTTACCAACCTGGGTGAAGCACATCAGGAAAATTTCTCCGGATTAAAACAAAAATGTGAAGAAAAGCTGAAACTTTTTAAGCAGGCCGAAACGCTTATTTATTGTTCCGATAATAAACTGGTGGAGATTTCAATTGCTCAATCGGGTTTCAAAGGCAAACTTTTCCCCTGGGGAAAAAGTGACAAAGCACTTTTACAGATTTTATCTGCAGAGAAAACCGCAAACAATACCAACGTTTCGTTGAAATATGCAGGTTCTGAATGGACGGTTTGCATTCCTTTTACCGATGATGCTTCCATCGAAAATGCACTGCAATGTGTGGCAGTCATGTTGCATGTTGGTATAAAAACGGATGAAATTGCCAAACGGATTTTGCAGCTCGAAGCCGTGGCCATGCGACTGGAAGTGAAAGAGGGCGTTCGTGATTGTCTGATTATCAATGATAGTTATAATTCCGATCTGAGTTCCCTGAGTATTGCACTCGACTTTCTGAATCAACAGGCAACAGCTAAAAATCTGTCAAAGACATTGATTTTGTCGGATATCCTGCAAACGGGTTTGTCATCCAAGGCATTATATCAAATTGTTTCGGAACTACTGAAAAATAAAAATATTCAACGTATTGTCGGCATAGGTACCGAAATATCGAACCAGGCCGAAGAATTTCCGGATATTGTAAAAGATTTTTTCCCGACTACCGAGGATTTTCTCAAATCGTCGCTGGTGCGTGAGTTTCAACATGAAGTTATTTTGCTGAAAGGTTCCCGTAAATTTCATTTCGAAGATATTTCAGAAAAACTGGAACTGATAACGCACGAAACCATACTGGAAGTCAACTTGAATGCGTTGGTAGATAATCTGAATTATTTCCGTTCCAAACTTCGTCCCGAAACCAAGGTGATGTGTATGGTGAAAGCTTTTGCATATGGCAGCGGTTCGGTGGAAGTGGCACGTACGCTGCAACATCATCATTGCGATTATCTGGCGGTGGCAGTGGCAGACGAAGGTGCCGAGTTGCGTCACGAAGGGATTCGTATTCCTATCGTGGTAATGAACCCCGAGAAAGGCAGTTTTGGGATGATTTTCGATAACAAGCTGGAACCCGAGATTTACAGTTTCCGTCTGCTGGATGCTTTTATTGTATCGGCCGAAAAACTGGGCCTGATTGACTATCCCATTCATATTAAAATTGACAGCGGTATGCATCGACTGGGTTTTGAACCCAAGGATATGGAACAACTTCTGAAAAGATTAAAAGATCAGAATCAGGTGAAAGTCCGTTCCATTTTCTCACATTTATCCGGATCTGACGAAGCAAAATTCGATGCATTTACCCGACAACAAATCACAACATTCACTGCATGTGCCGATCAATTATCTGCAGGATTTTCGCACCGGATCATGCGTCATATTCTCAATTCGGCCGGAATAGAACGTTTTCCTGAATTTCAGTTCGATATGGTTCGCCTGGGTATCGGTCATTTTGGAATCAGTTCATTGCCCGAAGTCAATATGAAACAGGTTTGTGCGCTTAAAACCGTTATTTTACAGATTAAAAATGTAAAAGGTGGCGAAACGATAGGTTACAGTCGCAAAGGTCTTTTCAAAGATGACAGGCGTATTGCAATTATTCCGATTGGTTATGCCGATGGTTTCGACCGTAAGCTGGGAAATGGAGTGGGAGAGGTGCTTATCAACGGCAAACGGGCGAAAGTGGTTGGCAGTGTATGCATGGATTTATGTATGATTGATGTTACCGATATCGATGCGCAGGAAGGTGATGTTGTCGAAATTTTCGGTGATCATCTGACCATCTCCGAAGTTGCCGGTTGGCTAAAAACCATTTCGTATGAAGTACTTACCAGTGTTTCGAGGAGAGTGAAGCGGGTGTATTTTCAGGAATGAATGACCCCCTGACCCCCTAAAGGGGGAACGGAAGAGTGATTGGTTAATTAGATGATTAGTTAATTGGTTAAATGGTTGATTAGTTAATTGGTTGATTAGTCAGACAGAATTTTTCAATTGAGAACCAGGTATCAAGAACCAAGACAAAATTGATGAAAAAATGAAATAATTTGAAAATGTGCTAATTTGAAAATTTGAAAATGAAAGAATTGAAGAATGAAATAATTTGAAAATGTGCTAATTTGAAAATTTGAAAATGAAAGAATGAGAGAATGGAAGAATAACTCTTTATAATCCCAATCAACCAAGTTAAGAAGCAAGAACCAAGAAGCAAGAACCAAGAACCAAGAACCAAGAGCCAAGAGCCAAGAGCCAAGAAGCAAGAGCCAAGAACCAAAACAAAAGATCCAGAACTCGAATCTTTTCAAACTCAGAACTCCAAACTCGGAACTCAGAACTTTTCAAATGGGAATGAAATGGACATCCCGCTTGCGGGACCTTTCAAACTTTTCAAACACTAAACACGGAACACGAAACGCGAAACTTTTCAAACTCCAATTAACCAATCAACCAATTAACCAATCAACCTTACAAACACGAAACACGAAACGCGGAACGCGGAACACAAAACCTTTCAAACCTTTCAAACTTTTCAAACTCTTCAAACCCAAATCAACCAATTAACCAATCACCAAGTAAACTATGATCCTGGTTCAGATACAGCAAATTAACACCGCCATTGTGCTTCTTCAAAGCGCATCGATGCTGGCTATACAACTCGAAAAGTCATTCCGGGTGTTGAGTTTTGTGGATGGGGATGAACTTGTTGAGGGCCGGGAGCTTGAACTGAAAGCGTTTTTGAATGAGCAAAACCTTGCTTACACGAAAACGATTGTCCGGAATATTAATAGAAATTCTATATCCGAAGTATGCGATGAACTGGATGCTTTATTTTTGTTTATACAAATGCCGGATTCAAATTCCGGATCTATCCGAAAATACTTGTCTGCCTGTCGTGATTTGCGGATTCCGTATTTGTTTTATAAAGATACATTTGCAGCACTGGATCTGACACGGGTTTTACTGCCCATCGGCTTTCTGGAGGAAGAACTTGAAAAAGCCCAGTTTGCTTCGGCATTCGGACGCTTTTGCAAATCGGAAATCATCATGTTGCTGGCCAATGATTATGGTTCGAAAGCAGCCATCAATGCCGAAAAGATGAAACTTCTGTTCGATAAATTTCAACTGAATTACCGGCTGGAAAAGGCAAGCAAAGATAGTTTTAAGGTAGAACGCGAAGCCATACAAGTCGCTGAGAACGAACAGGCCGGAATCATTATTGTTTCCGCTTCGCGCGATTACGGTTTGGATGATATTCTTTTCGGACCGAAAGAATATCATGTTGTGAAAAAGTCTCCCATTCCTGTTCTGTTGGTGAATCCGCGTGGTGACTTATATGCGCTGTGCGATTAAATACCTCTCCATTCCAGGAAACCTGGATTTTACTGTTTCTAAATTTTTAATATTGCTTCTTGTTTTTTGAAATATTATTGTAAGTACAATCAATATTCATAAATAAATAATATCTTTGGAAATTCTTTAAAGGATTAATTAATTCAACTGAAATGAAGCAGCTGTCAAAACTAAAATCACTGTTATTAAAAGGACTGGTTGTCCCTTTGGTAGTCATTTTTTCGTTGTTTGTAATCGGTATTCTGGGAATGATCTATTTTGAAGGTTTCACCCCTTTACATTCTGTTTACATGCTTATTTCAACCTTCAGCATGATTGGTTACGGAGATGTTGTTCCGGTAACTGATGCAGGGATGATATTTACTATTTGTATAATAATTTCAGGATTTACTGTTGGTCTGTATTCTATTGGTAAAATAACAGCTTTCTTCGCGGAAGGTGAATTGTCAAAACTATTAAAGCAAAGAAAAATGAACAAGGCATTAGACAAAATGAAAGACCATTACATTGTTTGTGGTTTTGGTAAAACGGGAAAACATGTGCTGGAAGATTTACTTAAAAAAGGTCTGGAAGTAGTTATTATTGAAAGTGATTCCGAACGGAACGAAAAATTAAAAGCATTATACAGTGATAAATATATTCATCTGGACGCCGATGCTACCGATGATGCCGTATTGATTCAGGCGGGTATTCAAAAGGCAAAATTTATCATTTCGGTACTTTCTACGGATGCTGAAAATCTTTTTGTAACCCTGAGTGCCAAAGATTTGAATAAAGATATTAAAGTGATAACCCGTGTTGCAGAGACAAATTCGTCTGAAAAATTCAAAAAAGCCGGTGCGGATTTCATAGTTTCGCCGATTGAGATAGCCACCGACCGCATAGTTTCAATTGCAACTACCAGTGCCGACTTTTACAGTTTCGTTGAATTTGCCGGTGCGAAGGACGAAATGAAAGCATATCAGTTTGGTCAGGTTGAGATTAAAGAAGGCAGCGATTTAGTAAATAAAACTTATCGCGAAGCCAATATCCCGAATCGTACCAATCTGGTGGTTATCGGTTTCTACTCCTCCATGATGAGTGAGTTACAGGTAAATCCCAAAGCAGATAATTTAATACAACTCGGCGATAAACTACTGGTATTCGGGAATGAAGAGCAAATTGATAATCTGAAAAAAATTGCAAAACATTCAAAATAGAATCAGAATATAATTGTAAGAAAAAAGGAAGAGTCTGTTGGCTCTTCCTTTTTTTAATAAGTCTTCCTTTTCGGTTATTTCACATAAAACCGGGTTGTTCCACTCCATGTTTTACCGCCACCCACTGACTGCATACCGGTAATTTCGGAAGGTAGTTTCAGATTGGGCGCATTGATTGCCCAGGTTTGCGGTTCCGGACAAACCCAATCCACCTCTCCGCCGTTATTCCATAGCGTCCAGTGTTTAAATTCTTTGTCCACTTCGTAATAAACGCTCACCTGGTCTTTGGTATTGGTCAGAATGGCACCGTGATAAGGTCTTCCGTTTTCCATAATGGCTTCGTCGGTCAAAGCTATTTCAATGGCTTTTCCGGTTGGATTCATTCCTTCATTCCGCAATTGCATTTCTTCTTCAGATAAATCAAGCAGGTTTCCGGTTGGAAGACTACGGTCGGATAATTCCCAACGTTTACCTACCGAAAGACGCAGTTTGTAATCCGATTTATCGGTGTTTTCCATAAATGGCAAACGGATCGGTGTGTGAAATCCTACGCCCAGCGGCATGGGTTCATTTCCCCAGTTTGCAAATGAAACAATGTGCGTTAACTCTTTATCGGAAAGTATAAACCGTATTTTACATACAAAATCATGAGGATAATTTTCGTAGATGGCATTGTTTATTCTGTTTGAGAAAAAACTGGCTTCCACTTCAACCGCATCGTTCGAAATGCGGGTACGTGTAATCGTAAAATCCTGTGATTTTAGAATACCGTGATGATAATTGTTTTGTGCTGGAATGGTAATGGGAAATTCGTATTTTTTACCGGCGAAACTGTAGGTTCCATCTTCAATCCGGTTGGGCGGGAAAAGCAAGGGCACCCCGAATACCTGTGGACGGAGCAGAAACGATCCCACTTCTGCTTCGGTAGGCGTACGTAAAATATCAACTCCTTTTTCTTTATTGTACAGTCTTACCAGATTTGCACCCCGCGAAGGAATCAGTATAGCCTCATATACATTCGTTTCCATCAAAACAGCATCCATTCCATGCCAGTCAATCTTTTCTATTTTCATTGTCTTATTTGTTATTAGTCTGACTCCCGGTTAAATTGAAGACTTAATTTTTTTATCTCTGCAAATTTAGTGAATTGTACTGAAAAGTATTTATGTTTTCATATAAATCTTATTTTTATTGTCTTTGTAAGATGTTTCATAACAAAAAGGCTGATACTAATTATTTTGAGACAAACTCTTTTTATGATTTACAATTGACTAAAATTCAATGAATTTCGGTTGAATTATTTTTTCGGTCAGAATTTGTTGAAAAGGATTTAATCCATATAAAAAGAGGACTTTACCGGAGTAAAGCCCTCAATAGAAATTATATTACAGTTACATTTTTATTTGCTGAATTTAAGCGTTTCATTGGAACCGGCAACACGGGCAATATAAATCCCCTTCTGAAAATTAGCTGTGGAAATGGAAGTGGTTGAGCTGGCAACTCTTTTTCCCAATACATTGTATATTTCTAAATTCAGACCGTTTAAGTTCGAAATCTCTGTACCGTTAAATGCTACTCCTTTGTCAGCAAGTACTTTATTCACAGAAGTTGCATTAACTACAAATTGAACAAAACCATAATAAAAACCTGCATTGGGATTAAGTACTATTCTTCCGGCAGAAGTAATATCATATTCATGAACCGGTAAATCCAGGGTCGTAGTTACAGCTGACATTGCAGCATTATTATTATAAAGCACTGTTCCGGTTCCATTTTCAACAGCATAACCCCTGGCGGCAGTAGTTGTCCAGCATCCAACCGTTAATTTTCCTGGTGCCGGGCATTCAATGTAAATTTTACGTCCATTGGTTGTATTTGAAGCACCATTTGGCTCCAGTCGAATTCTTGCATTATGATAATTTCCACCTACAAAAGTAGCATTACAACTATCCATTCTAAAAGTACGTGTTGATGGTGAAACTAATGTAAAGATACCAACCGTGCGATCCTGATTTAATAAAATCTTAGGTGCTCCAGCCGTAACATAAGTCGCAACTTCTGTGCTTGCTGCTATTCCTGTAATGATTTCATTGTACAAGGTTTCAAATGTCAACAAATAAGTTTGTGCATTTGTCGAAAAAACTGTCGTAAATGCAATAGCAATGATAAGTAGTGTTTTTTTCATGATGATTAGTTTTAAATTGTGATTAAATTTGTTTCTAATTATGTTGCAAATATAAGCTAAATTAAACAGTATGGTGTGGACTTATCAATTAAATCTGTGCATTTTTTGACGTCCTGAATAGAATTATTGTATATTTTTGTAGCTTTGCACGGTCTAATATCTATTTTTTTAAATAAAGGGGATGAAAGCCTGAAACTGTACTTTATGAAGTTAAGCGGTTTCGCTCATTTGGTTAGAGAACATTTATAAATAGTTATTTGTTCAAATCCAGCAATATAGACTTACAATATCCCAAAATTATCGCATAAAAATATTATGAAAAGAATAGCTCAACTGATAGCTTTTTTATTATTTACACTTTCGACAAGTGCTCAATATCACTTTTCATTTTCACATTTTACCTCCGATAACGGTTTATCACAAAATAGTATAACTGCTATGATGAAAGACCGTAAAGGTTATCTGTGGTTTGGTACGCGGGATGGTTTGAATAAGTTCGATGGGTATAATTTTACGATATATAATTCAAAGACGGATCAAAGGCAATCGGTTTTAAGCAACCGTATTCTGACAATTAAAGAAGATCACTGGGGTTATATTTGGGTGAGAACATATGATGAGATTGTCTACAGGTTAAATCCTTTTACCGAGGAGTTCATACGTGTTGAAAATCCTAAAGGTGGATTTATAAACGATAAAATCGTTGATGTATACATTCTTACATCGGGTGTTATCTGGTTAACGACTTACAGTAAAGGCTGCTATAAAATAATGACCGATGAGAAAACGCACGACCTGTCGGTATCACTATTGGATCAAAAGACGAATAGTATCCCGAATAACACGGTACGGAGTATTTTTGAAGATAAAGAAAAAAATACCTGGTTATTAACTTTGGGTGGATTAAGTTGTATTGACAATCGTGGGAAATCGGTTAATTACTTCAATAATCAACCCTTTTATTCTTTTGTAGAAAACAGCAAAAGAATCATGTTTGGTTGTCAGGGGAAAATTATCCAGTACCACAAAAGAACGAAAATATTTAAAACGGTACAGTTGCCCGATCAGGTTCTGGTTACCAATATGGCCAACTTCTCGGCCAACAATTATCTTTTTAGCACAGAAGGAAAAGGTTTTTTTACTTATGATATTTTACGCGATGAACTACAACATTTCACGCAGGAAAAATATCCCGAAATGAAAACCAATGACATACACCAGATTTATATCGACAGAGCCGGTGAAGCCTGGTTGGAGATTCAATCTTCGGGAGTACTTCATTTCAGTCCACAAACAAATAAGATTGTTTCCCTACCCTCAAAAATGAACGTGGGACAGCTCACGAATCCCAACTATCTTATTTTCGAAGATGAAAAAGATATACTTTGGATACAACCTTACTATGGTTCTTTCTCCTGGTTTGACAGAGTAAATAATCGCCTGGTTCCATTTTACAGTGCTTACAACGAAGACATTAATATCCTTTTTTCGTATGGGGTAAATCATGTGTTGTCCGATTCACAGGGTGTGTTGTGGATCAGTACCAACCGGGGAAATGGTTTTTTCAAATGCACATTCCTGCCCGATTATTTTAATCATTATTTATTCGAAGATCATTCAGTTTATAGCATTAAAAACGAAACCAGAGCCATTTTTGAAGACCGTGAAAAACGGCTTTGGGTGGCCTGTAAAGATGGAACAGTACATGTCTTTGATGAAAACAAAAAACAAATTGGGATACTAAATACCGATGGCAGAATAATCCCCGGTGGAAAGCTGGATGTGATGGTATACAATTTTTTCCAGGATAAATCGGGTAATATCTGGCTGGCAACAAAGCGTCAGGGATTATTCCGGTTAAAACCATTGGGATCAAAAAATGCTTTCCGTCTGGAGAATTTCGTACATATTCCCAACGATATTTATTCACCGGTAAACAACGATTTCTATTCCATTGTCCAGGATCATAACGGCCGGATCTGGGCGGGTAGTTATGGTGGTGGATTGCATTTGTTGGATGAACAAAACGGGAGAATACGTTTTCTTCATGCAAGAAATGAACTGAAAACTTATCCGATAGGCAACTGTTCGAAAGTTCGGCAGGTTTTGGTCGATTCGAAGAAAAATATCTGGGTGGCTACTACTGAGGGTTATGTAAAGTTCAATGCCGATTTCAGGAATCACCGGAATATAACATTTAGCTATCATTACAAAAACGAAAATTTACCCAATAGTTTAGCGGCTAACGATGTATATTGTATTTTTGAGGATGCCGAAGCCAACATGTGGTTTGGTACTTTTGGGGGAGGATTAAATAAATTGGTATCAAAGCCAGGTGCTGGTAATCAACCGGAATTTAAGATTTATGACCGCACGAAAGGAATGCCCAATAACGTGGTTTATACTATTATTGATGATAAACAAGGCAATCTGTGGTTGACAACCGAAAATTCAATCGTTAAACTGAATAAAAGAAGTGATAAAATTGAAGTCTTCGGCAAGGGAAATGAACTTGAAAATGTAGAATTTTCGGAGGCATCGGCCTGTCTTTTGCAATCGGGAGAGATCTGCGTCGGTTCTAAATCAGGTTATTATTCTTTCAGACCGGAAGAAGTCCGACGCAGGGTCATTCATGCTCCGCTTGTGTTTACAAACTTATTGCTGTTTAATAAGGAAGTTGAAATAGGAGTGGAGGGATCAATTCTTCAGACACAAATCGATAAGACTTCACAAATTGAGTTCACACACAAACAGAATGTGTTTACCATCGAATTTGCCACTCTGGACATGCGTGCACCGGAAAAGATCCAGTACGCTTATAAACTGGAAGGCTTTGATCAGGATTGGAATTATGTTCAGACAAAGCATTTTGCAACTTATACAGCATTGTCACCGGGAATTTATACATTCAGGGTAAAATCTACCGACAGTGAAGGCATCTGGTTAAATAACGAACGCCAGATAGAATTGAAAATACTTCCGTCTTTCTGGCAATCGGGATTTGCAACTTTTTTGTATGTGATATTTGCAATTTTACTGTTTTTGGTCACACTGTATATTTTTATCACCATTTATAAGTTGAAAAATAACGTACATCTCGAAAAGCAAATGACGGATATGAAACTTCGGTTTTTTACCGATATTTCACACGAATTACGAACGCCGCTTACACTAATTTCTCTTCCGGTGGATAATATGCTCGAAGATGATTTAGATCCATCGATAAAAGAACAGCTCACGCTAGTACGCCGGAACTTAGACCGTGTTATGATTTTAATAAACCAGATACTTGATTTCCGTAAGTTGCAAAATAACAAGATGCACCTGACCGTTGAAGAATTGAATTTTGGCGAATTTGTTGAGACCTGCAGCAGTAATTTTATCGATATGGCTCACGCGAAGAATGTAGGGTTTCAGATAGTCGACGAATCCAACAATGTGAAAGTTTGGGTAGATCCGGAAAGGCTTGACTCTATTATTTATAATCTACTTTCCAATGCGCTCAAATTCACTCCTTCGGGGAAAAATATCACCGTTAAAACCTCTGTCAAAGAGAACGTTGCTGTACTATCGGTAATTGACGAGGGAATTGGTATTGCTCAGGAGAAAATAAATTTCATTTTCGATCGTTTTTTCAGTATCTCTACACTTCGGAATATTGCGCAAAAGAGTACCGGAATTGGGCTCGATTTAGTAAAAAAAATGGTCGATCTGCATCATGCTTCTATTCATGTTGAAAGTCAATTGGGGGAAGGTTCTACCTTCGAAATTGAATTCAGACTCGGAGTAACTCATTTCGACAGCGATGTGGATATAATTGTATCAGACCAGACAATTCCGGAGGAAGTAGAAGGAACTGAAAAATCGACAGAAATTGTAAAGAGTATACAAGAAAATGTCAATCCATTAATACTCATCGTAGAAGATAATGATGAACTTCGTCATTTTTTAAAAAATAGTTTAAAAAACAGTTACAGGGTAGCCGAGGCTGAAAATGGTTTAAAAGGTTGGAAAAAAATAGAACAGTTAATGCCCGATTTTATCATTGCTGATTTACGAATGCCCGAAATGGATGGGTTGGAGTTGACCAAAAAAGTAAAAAATGATAACCGGACATCGCATATTCCAATTATTTTACTCACTGCTGTAACCGATATGGAAAGTAAAGTCGCCGGTATGAATGCCGGTGTTGACGATTACATTACCAAGCCTTTCAACTCGGCATTTCTGCATGCCCGTATTGAAAATCTGATGAAACAACGCATTCAGTTGCAACTTTTTTACCGGTCACAAATTACATCATCGAAACCCGATTTTGCCTTGCCTCCATTAGAAATCAGATCGCAGGAAGACCAGTTTATGCAACATTTGATAAAAATAATGAATGAGAACCTGGAAAATTTCGATTTGAATATTGATTTACTCGCAAACGATTTGAATATGAGCCGTACGGTGTTTTTCAATAAGTTGAAAAGTTTAACCGGTTATTCTCCGGTAGAGTTTGTGCGCGAAGTTCGTTTTGAACGTGCAGCTGAATATATCCGTGATACACAGTTTACGGTCTCGGAAGTTTCCTATAAAGTAGGAATTGAAGATCCCCGCTATTTCAGCCGCTGTTTTAAACAAAAATTTGGTTCGACTCCTTCTGATTACAGGCATAAACATCAACCACAAAACAACTGAGGAAAAGTATCGGTTAAGTGAAGGAAAAAATACTGTTTTGAACAAATAAGAATATAACAATAATAGATAATTAAATTTATGAAGACAATGAAAATCAAAGTTTTAAGTGTACTTGCGCTGAGCTGCCTGTTCTCAACGGGCTGTGCACAAAAAAGGGTAGTGTTGGATAATTTTTACAACCATGAAATTAGTTCCAAAACAGGAAAACCTTTTCATTACATTTGGGAGGATAAAGCATTAAGTGGATTTTCGGAACTTGGTGATCTTTTTGTACAAAAAGGAGCAACACTTTCTACGCTTCGGGAAAAACCCACCAAAGCTAACCTTAAAAATGCAAGCGTTTTTATTATTGTTGATCCCGATACAAAATCAGAGACTGCACAACCAAACTATATGGATAAAAAGGCTGCAACTGCTATCGCCGATTGGGTGAAAAAAGGGGGAGTACTGCTGTTATTGACAAATGATGGGAAAAATGCCGAGTTAGACAGTTTTAATATACTTGCTGAAAAGTTCGGCATGAAGTACAATAATGTGTTACTGCATCCTGAATTAAAAGCTGAACCGGGAATGCCCAGAAATTACAATAGCTGTGCATCCATCAACCTCCCCAATCATCTTTTGTTTAAAGGCGTATCAAAGATTTTTCTGAAAGAAGTATCTTCCATTTCTTGTGAAAGTCCTGCTGAAGCCGTTTTGGAAGAGGGTGGACAAGTGATTATGGCGCAGGCTAAGTTTGGAAAAGGTTATGTACTGGCTGTAGGTGATCCCTGGTTATACAATGAATATATCGATCACGCCCATCTACCTGTCGATTTTGAAAACCTGAAAGCAGCAAAAAATCTGGTGGATTGGTTATTGACTTGTAAAAAATAGTTTGCGAAGTCTGAAATATATATTTAAAATTAAGAAGTTCTAATTATTATTTGTTTTAGTAAAAATGCAAAATCTCCATTCTCTAAATACACTATTGTTTATAATAATGAGTTTAGTCATAAAGCTGGGAAACTAGTTAACAAAGATGTTGTCAAAGTACAAGCTTATATATTTAAAGGACAATAATATGGTTTTGTACAGTTAAATAAAACAATTAAAGATGACATTCCATAAGGAAATTTTAAAAAATCAATGTAGTACGATTTCTGTAAAGAAAAATGATAATTACTATATTTTGTGAAGATTAGGTATGATAAACTGAGTATGAGCAATTATAAACCACCTTTTACCATTAGCGGTCATACAATAAATCTGTTAGAAGAAATAACTGATGTGGTATCCCGTTACAATATTAAGAATGAAGCGAATCTGCGCCTAAGAGGAATAAATCGCATTCGGACTATTCAAGGTTCATTGGCTATTGAAGGTAATCAACTTTCAACAGATCAGATAACGGCTATTTTGGAAGGGAAACCAGTAGTTGCTCCGCTTCATGAAATACAAGAGGTGCGCAATGCCATAAAAACATATGATCAACTTTCTGTGTGGAATCCTTCATCAATTAACGATTTGCTCGAAGCACATGCTATGCTAACGGACGGATTAATTGAAGAAGCTGGCAAGTTTAGATCGGGTGGTGTAGGTGTGGTTGCTGGTAAAGAAGTTATTCACATGGCACCACCGGCTGACCGTGTACCATTTCTTGTTAGTGATTTACAGCAATGGCTGCTGGAAACAGATGAACATCCACTTATTGCAGGTTCAGTATTTCATTATGAATTTGAATTTATTCATCCCTTTGCTGATGGTAATGGCCGAATGGGACGTTTGTGGCAAACCTTGATTATGAGTAGATGGAATGAAATGTTTTCATATTTGCCTGTGGAAAATATGATTTACATGCATCAACAGGCTTACTACGATGCCATTAATACAAGTTCACAAAAAGGAGATTGCGCTTCGTTTATTGAATTTATGTTAGAAGTGATAGTTGAGGCAATTAAGGCTAACACACCCGAAGTCACACCCGAAGTCAGAAAGTTACTGATATTTTTAGTCGATGCAAAAGAATTAAGCCGTCAGGAAATACAAAAAGGCCTAATGCTAAAGGATGAAAAGAATGTGAGATTACGTTATATTAAACCGGCCATGGAAGCGGGTTTTATAGAACAAACCATTGCAGACAAACCTAATAGCCGTTTCCAAAAATATCGGATAACAACGAAAGGTGTGACAATTATTTTGGGGAAGTAACTTCAGTTCACTACATGGATTATGATATTGAAGTGCATAAGATATTATTTAAGTATATACTCATTAAGTAATAATGCGAATCAGGAGTAGAGACTCCATAATTCATTGTTTGTATAAAGTGTTTATATTCAAGAAAATAAGTGTTAAATAATTTGTTCAATTCACTGAAAATCATTATCTTAGAAGATAATTTGCAGT
>Ga0209512_1001340_pt1 | contig 30776 bp, 20 predicted proteins | sample frozenSSSSmetaG_FD_184142 | JGI IMG/M metagenome (GOLD analysis project Ga0209512, IMG submission 184142) | Glacier valley bacterial and archeal communities from Borup Fiord, Nunavut, Canada, to study Microbial Dark Matter (Phase II) -... | ecosystem: Environmental > Aquatic > Freshwater > Ice >...
ATATAATATAACTAAAAATTAATGCCACAACTAGTACCATTTTATTTTATCAATCAAGTAACTTTTGCTTTTATTATAATAGTAGCCATGATATATATTTTATCTAAATATATTTTACCCAGATTTGTCCGTCTATTTCTAAGTCGTATTTTTATAAGTAAATTATAAAATAATATAGGCTAAATAGGTCAACACAAGGTTAAGATTAATTACTCAAAGTTTTAAAGTTAGTAGTATGGGTAATACCTAACTTAACCTCAAGTCAACGGTCTTTCTATTTTTCTCTTGGTACCTTAAAAGATACAAAAGGTTTTGCCCTTTTTTATTATATGAAGCAAAATACATAATTTTAGTTAATATAATAAAATAAAAACAATAGTTTCTAAAAATAATATATAATGAATTTAACCTTAGTACTTTTTTTAATCGGGATTTTAGGTTTCGTTTTAAATAGAAAAAATATAATATTAATGCTTATCTCAATAGAGATAATGCTTCTAGCTATTACATTTTTAATATTGGTAAGTTCACTTAGCTTTGATGATGTATTAGGCCAAACTTATGCTATATATATTATAGCAATAGCTGGAGCAGAATCCGCGATAGGTTTAGGTATTCTAGTTGCTTTTTATAGATTAAGAGGAAGTATTGCAATAGAATATAAATAATGTATTTAGCAATAATAACTTTACCATTATTAGGAGCAATAGTTGCCGGGTTTTTTGGTAGAAAAGTCGGAGTTAGCGGAGCACAATTAATTACAAGTTTATGTGTAATTTTAACAACGTTATTAGCAATAGTTGCTTTTTTTGAAGTAGGTTTAAATAACATACCTGTGTCAATAAATCTTTTTAAGTGGATTGATAGTGAATCACTTAATGTGTTATGAGCTTTTAACTTTGATAGTTTAACAGTATCTATGTTGATACCCGTTTTAATAGTTTCTTCTTTAGTACACATATATTCTATAGGATATATGGGTCATGACCCACATAATCAAAGATTTTTTAGTTATCTTAGTTTATTTACTTTTATGATGATAATACTAGTTACAGCTAATAATTTTTTATTATTGTTTGTAGGGTGAGAAGGTGTAGGTGTTTGTTCATATCTTTTAATCAGTTTCTGATTTACTAGAATAGCAGCAAATCAAAGTTCTATGTCTGCTTTCATAACTAATAGAGTAGGAGATTGTTTTATGACGATAGGTATGTTTGCCATAATATGATCTTTTGGTAATATAGATTATAGTACCGTGTTCTCATTAGCTCCTTTTGTTAATGAAAATATTGTTACAATCATAGGTATATGTTTATTAATAGGAGCTATGGCTAAAAGTTCTCAAGTTGGATTACATGTCTGATTACCTATGGCCATGGAAGGTCCAACGCCAGTTAGTGCTTTAATACACGCTGCTACAATGGTAACAGCTGGTGTATATCTACTCATGCGTACAAGCCCTTTAATAGAATACAGTTCAACTGTTTTAATCCTATGTTTATGATTAGGGGCTATAACTACTGTTTTTAGTAGTCTTATTGGTTTATTCCAACAAGATATTAAAAAAGTTATTGCATATAGTACTATGAGTCAATTAGGAATGATGGTTATTGCAGTAGGTTTATCCTCTTACAATATTGCCTTATTCCATTTAGTTAATCATGCTTTTTATAAAGCACTATTATTTTTAGGTGCAGGGGCTGTAATACATGCAGTAGCTGATAATCAAGATTTTAGGAAATATGGTGGATTAAGACCATTCTTGCCTTTAACTTATTCTGTAATGCTAATAGCTAGCCTTAGTCTAGTTGCATTCCCTTTTATGACAGGGTTTTATAGTAAAGATTTTATATTAGAATCTGCATATGGACAATTTTATTTTAGTAGTACAGTTGTTTATTTTATAGCTACTATAGGAGCAATGTTTACTACTTTATATTCAGTGAAAGTTCTATATTTAACTTTCTTAGCTAATCCTAATGGGCCTTTAATTAATTATAAACATGCACATGAAGGAGATATTTTTATGAGTTTACCTTTAATTATTTTAGCCGTATTCTCTATATTCTTTGGTTATATTACTAAAGATATGTTTATAGGGTTAGGTTCAGGATTTTTTATTGATAATAGTTTATTTATACACCCATTACATGAAATAATGCTAGACACAGAATTTGCCGTACCTGTTTTATTTAAAATATTACCTTTAGTGTTTACTATTTCACTTAGTGTTTTAGCTATTCTTCTGTCTGAGTTTTTACCTTTAGTTTTAATTAAATTTAAATTCACTAGATTGGGTTATAATATTTTTAGTTTCTTTAACCAACGGTTTTTACTTGAACTTTTCTATAACAAATATATAACTGGACTTGTTTTAAAATTAGGAGGTCAAACTTCTAAAGTTTTAGATAAAGGAAGTGTAGAATTGTTAGGGCCTTATGGTTTAGAAAAAGGTTTAGTAACTTTAAGTAGAAATATAGCTAGCTTAGATACAGGTGTTATCACAAGTTATGCTTTATATATTTTAATCGGACTTATTTTTTATATGTTAATTCCTTATTTATTTATGTTTGATAGTAGTATACTAATATTAGTATCGTTACCTTTATTTAGCCTGATTAAGGTCCAATCTCCTTTTCGTCCCACCTAAATCATTACAAGCAGCACTTTCTCCTTTATTAGGTGTAGCCGCTTGAGCTACCCTTATGTCTACTGGCAGTGCCTTTGATATTTTTTTAGAGAGCTCTAATTTAATTGAACATTATCATTATTGGGATTATATACTTAAGGTTGCACAAGCCAGAGGTGATCTTCCAACTGTAACATCTGCCAATAATACTATGTGTGCAATATATAGTAAACTTCATGAAGCACAATTTAAAGCACCAATAATTATATGTCATGCAAAATGACCTTTTAAAGGTTATTCAAATGATGGATCGGAAATAATCTTGTATAAGTCATTAAAAGCGTATAGTGTTAGTGATCTTATGGGTAATTAAAAGTGTATAATATTAATAATATGCACAGGGATATGTGGCAAATGGTTTTGCATTTAGATTGCAGATCTATAATTTGAGGTTCGATTCTTCCATATCTCTAATATTATAAAAAAGGTTTATCTCTATAATCCTTTTTTATATTTGTAGTATTACTACAGTGAATCTTATAAGACTTAGTAAGTTTTAATGGAAGATTTAAATTAACATAGGTAGACCCTTAGTACAACTAAAGAAATTCTTTATAAAAAATGATACAAGCAGCAAAAATTATTGGGACAGGTTTAGCCACTACAGGGTTAATAGGTGCAGGTGTAGGTATAGGTGTAGTTTTCGGAGCTTTAATATTAGGTGTAGCTAGAAACCCTTCACTTAGAGGTCAATTATTCTCATATGCTATCTTAGGTTTTGCATTTGCTGAAGCTACAGGATTATTTGCTCTTATGATGGCTTTCTTATTATTATATGTAGCTTAGTTATAGTTATGTAAAGGAATCATTTAAAGGTTTATATGCTCAATAGGTAGAGCAAGATAGATTGATAGATCTAGATCTAAGTTCAAGTCTTGGGTATTCCAATTATTGGTTAGATAGGTTAAGCGTTAAATTATACTTATAATATCATTTAAACTCTTTAGATAAATATATTGTAATATTATATTTGTTCAGGTATTACTAAAAGTTAAAAATAAGGTTTTTAATAAGAAGGTACTGTACTCTTTAAGATACCTTTAAATGGTTAAAACTTCTTTTTCTTTTATACTTTACTTATTTAATTAATTAAAGGGTTTATTACTATATATTATGTTAAGTATTATTATAAATTACATGTAGTAAAAAAAAAATAAAAAAAAAATGTTATATTTACCTACTTTAATTTCTATAGTAGAGGTTTTATTAGTTACTGTCCCAGTATTATTAACTGTAGCTTATGTAACAGTAGCTGAAAGGAAAACAATGGCTAGCATGCAAAGAAGGTTAGGACCTAACATAGTAGGATATTATGGTTTATTACAAGCATTTGCGGATGCTTTAAAACTATTATTAAAAGAATATGTCTCACCTACACAAGCTAATCTTATTTTATTTTTCCTTGGTCCGATCATAACTTTAATTTTTTCATTGTTAGGTTATGCAGTTATACCATATGGTCCAGGTTTAGCTATAAATGATTTAAATTTAGGTATATTATATATGTTAGCTGTTTCATCTTTATCTACATATGGTATATTATTAGCGGGATGAAGTGCAAATAGTAAATATGCCTTTTTAGGTTCACTTAGAAGTACGGCTCAGTTAATTAGTTATGAGCTTATATTAAGTTCTGCAATACTTCTAGTAATTATGCTGACAGGTAGTTTAAATCTTACTGTAAATGTAGAAGCTCAAAGAGCTGTTTGATTTATAATACCTTTATTTCCTATATTCATAATATTCTTTATAGGATCAATAGCAGAGACTAATAGAGCTCCTTTCGATTTAGCCGAGGCTAAATAATGTAATATGACTTGGTCTCGTTAAAGATCACTATATGCTGGAAACTCCTGTATATATAGGACAATCAGCAGGAAACCAACAGATCTTTATATATCTTAGTAGGATCCTCAGAGACTACACGCGATCATTAAACAGACAGGTATATGTCAGATCCATACTATATATCCTTATATATAGTCTGTACTTGTATGTTTAATAAGATATAGTCCAACCTTATATGTAAATATAAGAATATTATATTGATTTAAATCCTCTAGATTAGCTATGGAGTCTGAGCTTGTTAGTGGATTTATGACAGAACATGCTGCAGTTATATTTGTCTTTTTCTTTTTGGCTGAATACGCTAGTATTGTTTTAATTTGTGTTTTAACCAGTATACTGTTTTTAGGTGGTTACTTGTATGATATTATACCATTTTCTATGTTTAGTTTAGTTCAATATACTAATTTTGACTATTATATAGAAGAAACATTATACCGTGAACATTTAGGTAATGACCCTTTATTTGAAGGGTTGTACTATGGTCTAAGTTTAGGATTCAAAAGTTGTGTTATGATTTTCATATTTATATGAGCTAGAGCTTCTTTCCCTAGAATACGTTTTGATCAGTTAATGACATTTTGTTGAATCATATTACTACCAATAGTTATTGCTTTTGTAGTTTTAGTTCCTTGTATTTTATATAGTTTTGATATAATACCTAGTAATATATCTTTACTGTAATTTCTATTAAATATTATATATAAATAGGCAGAACCTCTGTTTTTTAAACTAAAAATAGCATCTGTAATATTAAATATTATAATTAAGGATTCTTTTTAAACTATTGTCCTATCTTATTTATTCTTTAGGGTTTCAATTTTGGTTTTATTTGGCTAACCCCAAGCTTAAGCTTGGGCATTCTTATTAGCTCAATGGCAGAGCAGGATACTTCTAATATCTTGATCTATGTTCGAATCTTAGATAAGAAAAGGGTTAATCCAAAGGTAAAGCTAATATAGTGATTTACTTAATAAGTAGGATCAGTAGATTAGTACTTTTATTCTTACCCCCATAATGAAAAAGAATATAAATCGAATAATATGAATAATAATAATCAATTAACAACAAAAAATTCTTTTTTTTTTATACCACTATAGTTAACTAGTACTAGTTTACTATCGACTGTTCCTAAATAATTTGCCCTCCTGGTTTATAAGTAATACTTTACTTTTGAGTAAAAAGCAGTGATTTGGACTTAGTATCTGCCCGATTGTCCTACCGTAAAACCCCACTTCAACTCATATAATAGAGAAGTCCCAGCCGAGAGTCATCTCTTAACAGGAAAAAATATATTGTTAATATCAAGTATATCTCTTTGAACAGAAAGATGATTTTTATCTTCCAATGCTAAGGATATAGGTACATTATATTTAATCTTTGCTCTGTTTTCAGGGTTATTAGGTACTGCTTTTTCTGTATTAATAAGATTAGAATTAAGTGGACCTGGTGTTCAATATATAGCAGATAACCAGCTTTATAACAGTATGATAACAGCTCATGCTATATTAATGATCTTTTTTATGGTTATGCCTGCTTTAATTGGGGGTTTTGGTAATTTCTTATTACCATTATTAGTTGGAGGTCCAGATATGGCATTCCCTAGACTTAATAATATCTCATTCTGATTATTACCACCTAGTTTAATATTATTCTTATTTGCTAGTGGTATAGAAAATGGAGCAGGGACAGGTTGAACATTGTACCCACCTTTAAGTGGTATACAAAGTCATAGTGGGCCTAGTGTAGATTTAGCTATATTTGCCTTACACTTATCAGGTATAAGTAGTTTATTAGGTGCAATTAACTTTATAACTACTATATTGAATATGAGAAGTCCAGGTATAAGATTACATAAATTAGCTTTATTTGGATGAGCTGTAGTTGTTACAGCTGTATTATTATTACTATCATTACCTGTTTTAGCTGGTGCAATTACAATGGTTTTAACTGATAGAAATTTTAATACATCATTTTTTGAAGCTGCAGGTGGTGGTGACCCTATATTATACCAACATCTTTTCTGATTCTTTGGACATCCTGAGGTGTACATCTTAATTATACCAGGGTTTGGTATTATTAGTACTGTAATCTCAGCTAGCTCTAACAAGAGCGTTTTCGGTTATTTAGGAATGGTATATGCCATGATGTCTATCGGAGTTTTAGGTTTTGTTGTTTGAAGTCATCACATGTATACAGTCGGTTTAGATGTTGACACGAGAGCTTATTTCACAGCTGCTACATTAATTATTGCCGTTCCTACAGGAATTAAAATATTCTCTTGATTAGCTACATGTTACGGAGGATCTATACATTTAACACCTGCTATGTTATTTGCTTTAGGTTTCGTATTTATGTTCACAGTTGGAGGATTAAGTGGAGTTGTTATAGCTAACGCTTCTCTTGATATTGCTTTCCATGATACTTACTATATTGTAGCTCATTTCCATTATGTATTAAGTATGGGTGCTGTTTTTGCATTATTTAGCGCATGATATTTCTGAATACCTAAAATCTTAGGGTTAGATTATAATCAAATGTTAGCTAAAGTACATTTCTGATTATTGTTCATAGGTGTTAATGTTACTTTCTTCCCTCAACACTTCTTAGGTTTACAAGGTATGCCTAGAAGAATAAGTGATTACCCTGATGCTTTTGCAGGATGAAATTTAATAAGTAGTTTTGGGTCTATAATTAGTGTGGTTGCTAGTTGATTATTCTTATACATTGTTTATGTGCAATTAGTAGAGGGTAAAGCTACAAGTAGATACCCTTGATTAACTCCTCAATTCTATAGTGACTCTTTACAAACATTATTAAATAGAAGTTACAATAGTTTAGAGTGAGCATTAACAAGTCCACCAAAACCTCATGCCTTTGTTACTCTACCATTACAAAGTAACGGATTTTTTCTTTAATCCCTATAACGCCATACATACAGTACCAGCAGGTTGTCCTTTAGGCTTAATACCTTTAGCTTTCAGAATAGCTTTCTCAGGTCTTAGTATATCATTTCCATTCTTTATTATTTAGGGTTTCAATTTAGTGGTTTTATTTGGCTAACCCCAAGCTTAAGCTTGGGCATTCTTATTAGCTCAATGGCAGAGCAGGATACTTCTAATATCTTGATCTATGTTCGAATCTTAGATAAGAAAAGGGTTAGTTCAAAGGTAAAGCTAATATAGTGATTTATTTAATAAGTATAATCAGTAGATTAGTACTTTTATTCTTACCCCCAGCTTAAGCTTTTTAAGCTTGAAAAAGAATATAAATCGAATAATATGAATAATAATAATCAATTAACAACAAAATTTTTTTTACTAATGTCTAAGTATATATGTCTTTTTAGAGAAACAACAAGTCCACTTGATCAGTTCGAGATAAGAAACCTTTTAAGTATAGAGGCCCCTATATTAGGTAACATGAATATATCAATTACTAACATAGGATTATATTTATTGATATCTGCATTTATTATTTTAACTACTAGCGTATTGGCAACTAATTATAATAAAATTATAAGTAATAGTTGATCAATTAGTCAAGAAACATTATATGCAACAATACATAGTATAGTAACAAACCAAATAAATGCCGTTAAAGGTCAATTGTATTTCCCTTTTATATATACTTTATTTATATTTATTTTAATTAATAACTTGATAGGTATGGTTCCTTATAGTTTTGCTTCAACTAGTCATTTTATATTAGCTTTTGCTCTTAGTTTTACTGTAGTTTTAGGAGCAACAATCTTAGGATTCCAAAAACATGGATTAGAGTTCTTTTCTTTACTAGTACCAGCAGGTTGTCCTTTAGGATTATTACCTCTATTAGTTTTAATTGAATTTATCTCTTATTTAGCTAGAAACGTTTCATTAGGGCTTAGATTAGCAGCTAATATATTAAGTGGTCACATGTTATTAAACATTTTAGCAGGTTTCACGTATAATATTATGACTTCAGGCTTTATATTCTTTTTTTTAGGCTTAATACCTTTAGCCTTTATAATAGCTTTCTCTGGTCTTGAGTTAGGTATTGCATTTATACAAGCTCAAGTGTTTGTTGTGTTAACAAGTAGCTATATTAAAGATGGATTAGACTTACATTAATTATAATGAATACTTGTTTTATGACTAGTCTTTGATTTTTAAAATTTTTTATAAACCATAGATAAGCGTAATATGTCTAATTCGTATAGCTGAATGGTTTATCATAAATTTATGATAGTATGTTCGATTCATGTTAAGCTAAATTTAATATAGATAATAGTATGTCTTAGCTCTATTATTAGAGTAATGTGCTATCGTATACTTAGTGATATAAAAAGTACAGTGCTATTTTAAGATATTCTTATATCTTTTATAATAGTTTAGTAAAGTCCGGTGCTTATTAGATCTGTACACACGGATATATGAGTGTTAAAGCAAAAGCTTTTGGTATAACACAGAAAAAAAAAGTTTATATAAACTTCGATCGATGCAGATAGATAAATATTGTTTATTTTGCAGTTTTTATTAAATAACAAGCCCATGGTTAAGCCTTAATTTAGACTAATAACTTTTACAAGAACCGGCTTAATAGTATCCTAATTGTATATAGTAATTAGTGGATTAAATCTTTAGAAATAAAATATGCTAATTCCTTTTTTTCTTTTTATTGCTTAAGGCTTTTTAATTAGTACGAATTATAAAAAATTTGTTTTTATTTAAAATTCTTTAGTGTTTTATCTAAGCTCTTGGTTTAATACTCCTTTTTTATATGAATGTTAAATTCATATTAGTAGTGATATTTTTATAATTTAAATGATTATTAATATCACTATTTTTATTTAATTGAGTTTGATGATGGCTCTGAATGAACGCTGTCCAAATGCTTGACACATGCTAATCGTACGTCTAATATAATATAAGAGTATTGTGAGAATAAAAGCCCACAAAGCTCTTTATTTAATTAGAAGTGGTGTACAGGTGAGTATATGGTATTTTGGCTACCATAAAGTTAGGGAAAATAAATACCTAATATAAGAAAGGAATTAATTAATTAATTTTCCGCTTTATGATGACAATAAATATCTCGGATAGGTAGTAGTTAAGGTAATGACTTAACTAGCCAAAAATTCCGTAGTCGAGGCTGAGAGGTCGATCGATCACATTGGGTCTGAAAAAACCCCAATACGTATAGTACAGCAGTGAGGAATATTGGTCAATAGCCTAACGGCTGAACCAGCAACTTGGAGGAACGTAAAGTGTAAGCTTGTTATACCTAAAATTAAAAGGTTGATATCGATTATGTCGAATAAAGTTCTAGATAGAATACTGATAATGACAATTTTCTATCTATTTGTCTTGACCAAATTACGTGCCAGCAGTCGCGGTAATACGTAGAAGACTAGTGTTATTCATCTTTAATAGGTTTAAAGGGTACCTAGACGGTATTATTAGCCCAAGAAAGGGTACGATATAACTAGAGTTTTATAGGAGAAGGAAGAATTTATGGAGGAGAGTTAAAATTTGATGATTCCTTGAAGACTGGTAACGGCGAAAGCAACCTTCTATCTAGTAACTGACGTTGAGGGACGAAGGCCTGGGTAGCAAACAGGATTAGATACCCTAGTAGTCCAGGCAGAGAATTATGAATGTCATTGGCTAGATTAATTTAGCCTATAAATGAAAGTGTAAGCATTCCACCTTAAGAGTAATGCGGCAACGCAGGAACTGAAATCATTAGACCGTTTCTGAAACCAGTAGTGAAGTATGTTATTTAATTCGATGCTCCGCGAAAAACCTTACCACAATTTGAATAATCTTTTATTATTTAACGAATAAAAGAAATACAAGCGTTGCACGGCTGTCTTCAGTTAATGTCGTGAGATTTTGGTTAGTTCCATAAAATTAACGTAAACCCTTGCTTTATTTTTAAATAATATTTTATAAAGTAGTTCGCCATTATATTGGTTTGATATATGGGACCAAGACAAGTCATCATGGCCTTGATATTATGGGCTATAGACGTGCCACATAACCCTATACAAAGAGATGCGAAAGTGTGAATTTGAGCTAATCTCAAAAGTAGGTTATAATATGGATTGTAGTCTGTAACTCGACTACATGAATAAGGAATTACTAGTAATCGTGAATCACCACGTCACGGTGGATATTATCTCAGATAGGTACTAACTACTCGTCACGCGCCGAAAGAAGTATGTGCAATAAGTTTGGTGAGCTATTCCTTTTAAATTAAGATAATTGGTTCTTTATACTGGTTTAGTAAATTTTCGTCTGTGTGACTTTGATTGGTGTTAAGTCGAAATACGGTTCGTGTAGTGGAAATTGCACGGGGTTGATTATATTTAACAATAAACTGTATATATGTATTATTATGCAAAAGGAAGGTCCCGTTTGTTGGTATGACGGGTTGAGCTGTAAACTCAATAGCCTTTTGCTATCGAAGGTTCAATTCCTTTCCTTCCTAAATTATATAGTTATTTTAATTTAAATGCGGATTGATGTAATAGTAACATAATTGACTCATGATCAGTATATAGAGGTGCAACTCCTTTGTCCGCACAGATATTTATAATTAAAGCCTTAATTACTATATATACATGTATAATTTAAAGCCTTTGTAGCTCAATGGTAGAGCATAATACTGTTAATATTAGGGTTAGATGTTCGAATCATCTTAAGGGCTATATATATATATATAATACCCTTTAATCTAAAATAAGCATGTGTGTTAGCTTAATTGGCAGAGTAGTGTGTTACGGCCACATTTATACAAGTTCGAGTCTTGTACACACAAAATAATATCACTATAATTTCTTTTACTCACCATACTTATAAAAAGTATATATTATATAAAAATTTTCTAACAGAAAATATAGGAGATTAAAAAAAACTTTTTTTTATTTATGGATTCTCTTTTTGTTTTAAATGAAACTTTTATTAACGGTTATCGTTCTGGTATATTAGATTTTATTTCTTTAGTTTCTATTTTATCGGGTATTTTAGTAATAGTTAGTAAAAACCCGATAGTTTCTGTACTATTCTTAATAGGGTTGTTTTTAAGTATATCTTGTTACCTTATAGTCTTAGGTTTAAATTTTATAGGATTATCTTATTTATTAGTTTATGTAGGAGCAGTTTCTATTTTGTTCCTTTTTATATTAATGTTAATTAATGTAAGAATAAGTGAATTATTATATGATACTGGTAACAGTATACCTTTAGTTTTACTTGTTATACTTGCTTTTAACTACCCTGTGAATAATATATTACCTTATAGTATTATTGCATATTGACATGATACATATAATAAATTAGAATATATTCAATCCAATTATACGATAAACAATATATTAAGTATGAAAGGTATTATGGCAGATAAAGGTGAAATATCATACGCTACAAGTAAAGTATGGGATGGAAACTTGTCTGAAGCTAGTCATATTACAAGTATAGGTAATATAATGTATACTAGTCATAGCATCTGACTTATTATCACATCTATTATTCTATTATTAGCGATGGTTGGTGCCATTGTTATTACAATAAAACAAAAAACAAGATCTTAGTTAAACTTAAAAATAAGTTAAACATATAGAAGAGGGATTAGCTCAATTGGTAGAGCTACCGTTTTACACACGGTAGGTTAAGTGTTCAAATCACTTATCCCTTAGCGGCATAAATACTAAAATCTTTTTTGATTCTATTTGGAAAATGATGTATTTTTTGTATTTTATAAGAACTAAGAAATCTTATAAAAAAGTAGACTTAGAGGCTGGTCAGTAGTTATATATATAAGGACTTATGGCTATTTTATTAGGAAAATTCTGTACTTTTTTAATAAGAAATTAATAATTAATGATGTGATACTTCTTATAAAAAATAGGCTATGTCTAAATTGATGTAGAAAAAAAAAGGGAAAAATGACTAATTTAATAAGAAGTGAATTTCAAGCACACCCGTTCCATTTAGTTTCACCATCACCTTGACCTTTTTTTACTTGTATAGCTTTATTAAATTTAACAACTAGCGCTGTATTAACAATGCACGGTTTTAGCCATGCAGAGATATATTTAGCTTTAGCTTTTATAGCTGTTATTTCTTCTATGTCCTTTTGATGACGTGATGTTATAAGTGAAGGTACATACTTAGGTAATCATACATTAGCGGTACAAAAAGGGTTAAATCTGGGAGTTGCTTTATTTATACTTTCAGAAGGGTTATTTTTTTTAGGTATTTTTTGAGCTTTCTTTCATAGCGCTTTATCACCTACTATCGAATTAGGTGCTCAATGACCCCCTATGGGAATAGAAGCTGTAAATCCTTTTGAATTACCTTTACTTAATACTGTTATATTATTATCTAGTGGTGTTACAGTTACATATGCTCATCATTCTTTAATACAAGGAAACAGAAGTGGAAGTTTATATGGTTTAGTTGCTACAGTACTTTTAGCTTTAATCTTTACAGGTTTTCAAGGTCTAGAGTACACAGTTTCTTCTTTTACTATTAGTGATGGAATATACGGATCTTGTTTTTATTTAGGTACAGGTTTCCATGGTATACATGTTATGATTGGAACAGCTTTTATAGCTGTTGGTTTATGACGTGTGCTTGCTTACCATTCTACTGATAACCACCACCTGGGGTTAGAATCAAGTATACTTTATTGACACTTCGTAGATGTGGTCTGACTATTTCTTTTTATTTCCATATATTACTGAGGTTCTTAAAAAAATTGTTACAATAGTATATGAATATTTAAATAAAAGGATACAAGAAATGCAATATCCATTAAACAATACTCAAACGATAGATAATACGGCAAAAACAGTTTCAAGTGAAGAAACAGGAGGAGAAAGTCATAAAGGTAAAGAAATTGTGTCAGAAAATCTTAAAGAAGTAGATGGAACAGAAACAGAAACAGAAACAAAAACAGAAACAGAAACAGAACCAGAATCAGATGATTCTGATAATTCTTATGATTCTGATGAGACAATAAAACCTACACGGGTTAAAGGTAGACCTATTGTGCCAGAAGATAAACAAGCAAATTTAACATCATGATACACAGATGAAGATTCAGATTCTGAAGATGAAGATAATACAGAAAAACCTAAATCTAATAAAGGTAAAGAAATTGTGCCAGATTCTGAGGATGATAACACAGAAAAATCTGAAAGGGATAAAGGTAAAGGTAAAGAAATTATGCCAGATTCTGAATATGGAGATAATACAGAAAAACTGGGTAAAGGTGGTGAAATTGCCCCTCAATATGAAGAAGAAGAATGAGAAGAAACAGGATGAATATGACGTGAAACATGAGGCTCAGGCTCAGGCTCAGGCTCAGGCTCAGGCTCAGGCTCAGGCTCAGGCTCAGGCTCAGGCTCAGGCTCTAGCTCTAGCTCTAGCTCTAGCTCTAGCTCTAGCTCTAGCTCTAGCTCTAGCTCTAGCTCATCTGAAAATAACGGTGGTGATAGAAATGGTTATAATATTCCTTCTCCTTCTCCTTCTTCTCCTTCACCTTACCTAATTCCAGCTACAACTAGGTCTGGAGGAGAAAACCTTGAAGGTAATGATAGATTTGATGCTAATAATAATTTTAAAATGAGTGTTAGTGAATTTAAATATCTAGATATTGATATGCAAGATTACATTTTAGAAATAATAAAAGCTTTGTTAAAATATATTGGTTAAATATCTATCTTAAATACTTAAATTTAATATTTAAATTTAGTACTTATGGCTTTCTCAAAGTAAGTTTTTCTAAATTATATAATGGAAAAATTTAAAACGTATATATTATACGAAGAGACTTTGGCTTAATTGGTAAAGCATGTGCCTTTTAATCACTATTATATGGGTTCGAGCCCCATAGGTCTTAATAATATAAGCGGTTATAAGTTAATGGTAAACCGAACGCCTTCCAAGCGTTTTATGTCGATTCGAATTCGGCTAGCCGCAGTAATAAATAAACAAGGGTTAGTAACTTAATTGGTAAAGAACTTTCTTGTCACGAAAGTAGATGTCGGTTCGAGGCCGATCTGACCCGTAATTTAATAAGTTCTCTAAAAAAAATAAGTTAATTACCATTGAAAGGAAAAGTTGCCATTGGTAAGGCGAGATATTTGCTAAATATTGTGTATTAACACCTGGATGTTCAATTCATCTCTTTTCCGTTATATTACCAAAATAAGTATAATTTATTTGAATTTATAGTTAAGTGCTTTAAAGAGCATAGTTTAATTGGCAAAACAAGAAGCTTCAAACTTCAAATTCTCAGTTCAAGTCTGAGTACTCTTGTGTTATGTGATACTTATGCGTTATATATTTTAACTTAAAAATATTAAAGCTGTAATTATAATAAAAAAAAAAGAAATAAACTTTTGTAGTAGGTTCTTTAACTTAATTGGTAAAGTGCGTTTTTGATAAGGATGTTATTCAAGTTCAAGTCTTGAAAGAATCACAGTATAATATTATGTAGCAATAATCTATATTAAGATAAAAGAGAATTGGCCGAGTGGTCTATGGCGGTAAACTTGAAATTTATTTGGTTTTTATAAAATCACATCCGTTCAAATCGGATATTCTCTGTACTGTTTATTATATAAAATAAAGATATATATATAGTGTTGTTAAACGGGTTAGAGCCAGGTTGGTTAGGCGTCTCATTTGGGTTGAGGAATTGTTATGTTCGAATCATAATAACCCGAAAAATACACATATTGGTATTAGTAATGTAATCGATATAGATTTAATGTTTATCTACTATAAATTGTAGTATAAGCAAGTATATAAAGAAACTATTAGGAATGCCTTGCTATATATTAAAGAGAGTTTAATTAAATTTGTGTTTGAAAAAATAAGTTAGCACATGTACTCTTAGATAAATTCAGTAATAAACGAAGTGAATTGAAATATCTTAGTAACTTTAGGAAAAGAAATCAAACGAGATTCTACAATTAGTGTGAATTAAAGTAGAAGAGCCTAGGGTATTAAACAAGTTATTTGTATTAAATAATTTAAAGTGATGAAGATAACTAAGTCACTATTAATACTTTAAATAAGTAAAACGGGCTATAAACCTGTTTGAATATAAAGGGGAACCTTCCTCTAAGGCTAAATATAATATATAAGCGACAGCGTATAGTACTGTGAAGGAAAGGTTTGAAATAGTAGTTTTATAAGCAGCTCAAGCAAAGTTTAAATACATAGTGAGAGCGTACCTTTTGCATAATGGGTCAGCAAGTTAATGTTAGATGCGAGCAGTAATGCCTAGATAAACCAATTATGAAATAATGAATTAGTATCTAAAATTAGACCCGAAGCCTAGTGATCTTACCATAATCAGGGTTATAAAAGCCCGAACGGGTTATCGTTGTAAAGATATCCGATGAATTATGGTAAGTTAGTGAAAGACAATACTGACTAGGATAGCTGGTTTTCTGCGAAACCTATATAAGTAGGTAATTTAAATTACATCATAGCAGGTACAGAACTGTGATCTCAGGCAACTTTTAATTAATATAACATCTTGTTATATTAATTAGTTTTGCATATATCGGGGGATCGTGAAGATTTTATCGGTGAGTATTCGCACTCGGAAGGGCAATGATGAATTTTGAATAATCGGACATAGTACGATAAGGTTGTATGTCTAAAGGGAAACAGCCCAGAACAAGAGTTAAGGTTCCAAAATTATTGTTAAGTGAAATTAAGGAAGTTTCTATCTAATACGACTAGGAAATAGGCTTAGAAGCGGCCATTTTTTGAAGACCTCGTAACAGAGCACTGGTTCAGTATCTAGTTTACTATTTACACTGATAGTGGCACCGAAAATTTAACGGATCTAAATAATATACCGACACCTTGTCCATATTAATATATAGACTATCATATTATATGGGGTAGCGGAACGTTGGGTAAATTTTAGACTTTTTCTTAAATAGATTAATGAATAAATGACCCAAGTGAGAATGCTGACATGAGTAACGAAAAAGGGATAAATATATATCCCTCGCCTAAAGCTTATGGATTTATTAAAGTAACGGCCTCTAAGTTTATAAAACCTAAAGGATTAAACGATGAGAAAATCTTGTCTACAAAGTAACAACCTTTATATGACGATAAATTCGTCATAAAGTGAAAAAGGTTCTGGAAAAACAGTAAGATTCCTTTTGCATTGCGAAGTACTATATAGTATTAGCTATGTTAAAGGTAACGTGACATAATAACCGTACCTAGAATCTACCACAAGTAAGCAAGTAGAGTATACGAAGGCGTTTGAGTGAACAATCATTAAGGAACTCGGCAAACTAACTACCGTAACTTAGGGATAAGGAGAGCCATTCCTCCTGATTAATATCAGGTAAAGAATAGGAAGCATGGAATAGTGTTGTACGACTGTTTAATTAAAACAAAGCACTTTGCCTATAAGATAATAAATCAAAGTATTGAGTGTGATTTCTGCCCGATGTCGGCTGGTTAACGGATTTGCTAAGTTGACTAAAATAAGCTTGGTTTTGAAGGAAACCCCGATCAATGGCGGCCTTATCTTGAGGGTCCTAAGGTAGCGGAATACCCTGGCCGTTAAATGCGGTCTTGCATGAATGATTTAACGATACAACAGCTGTCTCAATGATTGGCTCAGTGAAATTGGAATAACTGTGCAGATACAGTTTACCTCTAGTTAGACGAGAAGACCCTATGCAGCTTTACTGTTGCTAGTTATTGGGTATGATTTAATTAATTTTAGTAGTATAAGGTAATTGGTGAGATGTTATTGAAAGACCTTTATTTTGTTGGTCATATTGGTAGAAATATTATTCTACTTTTTTATCTTAGAGATAAGGAATAACCCCGGAAATATAAGGGGAACAATGACTAGGAGGCAGTTTATGCGGGGCACAGATCCCATAAAAAGTACCTGGGTGTATCCAAAGTTAATTTTGTAAAATTGACATGACTTACTATTCAAGTGATAGTATTATTCATGACTACTAAATACATTAAATTAAAAAATGTGTTTATTTATTTTTAGTTTGTTATTTGGTATAGCTTATGCTATAACTAATCCAGCTATATATCTATTAAGTTAGAAATATTTTTTTTCCAAGTAAGATTTTAACTATATGGAAAATAGATGTAATTAAAACATTGACGTAGATATCTAATTCCAATGTTTTTAGTTTTTTTATTAGGTGTATTTGGCGAAGCCGAATTACAAATAGCTAATAAGATAATTATGTTTATTACTTGTCAAGTTTAATGGCTTAATCTTGCTTTACTGTTTGACTTACACGTCTATCAGTCGCGTAAGCGGGGCATATGATCACAAGATGCAGAAAGGAAAGGTCTTGGGTTTTTGAAAAAGCTACGCTAGGGATGTTAGTCCTCCAATGTTTAAGTCTATCTTAGTTTAAATTGGACTTTTTAGACTTAAATTCATTGGTAATTTATTGGGTTAATTTCAAGAATAACTTTATCTATGTATTTAGTGTACTTGAAGCGAACTTTACTTTAGCATATAAAACAAAAGTTTTTTTGAAGTAAAACCGTTCAACGACTAGAAGGTGAGTTATGCTAACAATAATCCTTTTAACAATGCCCAACCTTTTTTACATATATAGTTATTTATTTGCTATATTCTTAGCTTTTAAAGCTAAGGTATGGTTTTACCTTAATTAATATTAATTTATTAATGAAATAGCCTTTATTATTTAGCTTAGTGTCTATATAGAAATTAACTAAATATGAAGCTTATTACCACTAAAAATATTGGTATATCTAAAATAAAATAGTAAAATGAACAATAATAATAATAACCAAAAGATAGAAATGCTTAAACCGCTTATATTTAGCAAAAAAGTAAATCTTAAACATAAAATTATACCTTTAGATGTTATAACTAATACTATAGGTCCTATTAGGTTTTTTCCACCCGCAACTAAAGAATGATTTAATTCTATTTATGCTTATAATCAGAATTCCATTAAAAATTTGTCTATTGCAGATAAAACTTTAAGTAGATTAATTAGAAGTTATTTTAATTTTTATTTTAATAAGAATGTCTTAAAAAGTAAGAAGATAGCTATGAGATTCAGAAGATTATCTTTTAAAAAGATATTTATAAGTAAAGCAGAATTAAAACATACAAATTCTAAAGTTATTATTACTTTATACATATATAATGAAGAAAAAATACTTTTAAGTAGAAAACTAGAAGACCTAGAAAAGCTATATTTTGATTCTAAATTTAAATTGTCAGATTTATCTTTAAAAAATCTATTGGATGATATTAAAGAATATAAAAAAACAGTTCCTCTTATAGATTATTTAGAGGAATTAAAATCATCTATTCTTGAGTTAAATTTATTAAAAGGAAAATCTAAGGATTTATTAAATATAGCTAATTTAGAGTCATCTTTAGATAATATAAATAAAATGATCATTTTAAGCAAAAAAGATAAAACTGCAAGTGAAATATTAGATCAAATATATACAGAATCAATAAGAAAAATCTGGTTAGATAAAGAAATAAAGGAAATTGCTTCATGTAAGCTTTTACTTAACTTAAATCAATCTAAATTTGAAGATGCATTTTTAATAAAACTAAAACACTTAATCGGGAAAATTTATAATAAAGAAGTAGAATTTAATATTGTAAACTTAAAGACCTTGTACTTTAATAGTGATATTTTTACACAAGCTATATCTATAAAATTGAAAAATAGAAAAAATAACCTGTTAAGTGTTTTAAAATCTTCTTTACATTTAGTAAAACTACCAGCTGTAAATAGAATAAGAGAAAAATACGGAACAGCAGATAAGCTATGCTTAGATCATCTTAAGAATTTGCATATTAATTCTGTTATTAATAAATATAATATAAATAATGATACTTTAGATGAATTATTGTTAGATATATTGCCTTATTCAAGAGTTATGTCAGATATTAAAGATAAAGCACCTATTTCTACTTATAATGAAAACTATACTGAAATTTATAATCCATTAGATCTTGTAATTAATTCTTTGAAATATAAGACTATGGCAGGTGTGAGATTAGAAGCTAGAGGTAGATTAACTAGACGTTTTACTGCCTCTAGATCTGTATTCAAAGTTAAATGAAAAGGTAGTATTAAAAATTTAGATTCTTCTTATAAAAAGCTGTCTTCAGTAATTTTGAGAGGTCATGTTAAGTCAAATGTACAGTATACTGTTATAAATTCTAAAACACGTAATGGTGCTTTTGGGCTTAAAGGTTGAATAAGCAGTAAATAATTGTTATTATACATTAAAATAATTTAAATTTTATTCATAATTCTCGCGTTGCATTAACTATATATAAAAAAATTGAAGAAATAGTCTGAACCATCTTGTGAAAGATGGAAATAAAGGATAAATAACCTTTATGATAACAAATATTGAACAGGCTAATTGCGCCAGGAAGTACAAATTGAGTGCGCAGTTTGGCACCTCGATGTCGGCTTAGCTTATCCACATGAATGCAGGAATCATGAAGGGTTCGACTGTTCGTCGATTAATAAGTTACACGAGCTGGGTTAAATACGTCGTGAGACAGTATGGTTTCTATCTTCTAGAGGAAATTAGAATAAAATAAGGATAGCCCCCTCGTACGAAAGGAGCTGGGTATATTAACCTCTGGTTTACCTGTTGTTTATGTGCCCAATATTAATTAAAGTATAAATATATTTTATACAGGGGTGTTACTTTCACTTAAGTAAATTTATAGCATAGGCACGGCAGGAACGCTACGTTAGTTAAAGATAAGTGCTGAATGCATCTAGGCACGAAACTTACTTTAAAATATTCTTAAATATACGTAGTTTAACACTACGATTTAACATATTTAATTAAATATTAATTAATTATGTAATTAATAGGCTTTAGCTGAAAGAATTTAAATGTTTTTAGGCATAAAGTACTAATTTATATATCACTGATTATTGTCTATATCTTACATTATAATTTCTTCCTTTTTTCATACCTATAAACAACTAGATCACTTTTAAATAATTTAAAGGCTTATTAGCCTGGTTAGCATAAAAGTAATGTAGCTGTTTTGTAACCAGCTGAAGCAAGTGCGATACTTGCACTGGGCTTTATCTATAGAAATATGTGTATAAATTTAAGTAAGGCCTTATTGTCTAGGTGGTTAAGACCCGAAATTTTCACTTTCGTATTCGAGGGTTCGAGTCCCTCTGAGGTCAAATAAATATAAGCATACTTATACTAGTGCATATTGTAATGAGTAATCAAGATAGTGAGGAGATGCATATAATGAGTAAGCAGTATAAAAAAAGGTCATAGCTTAATTGGTAAAGCAAGCTGCTCATGACGGTTTAGATGAGTGTTCAAGTCACTTTGGCCTTAGTTTGTTTATAGTCCGAGTGCTGGAATTGGTAGACAGGGTAATCTTAAGCATTACTGATATAACATCGTGAACGTTCAAGTCGTTCCTCGGATAGATGCAGGCCATCCCCTTTTATTATCTATAATTAAATGAAAGAAGAAACTAGAATAGCTTGAAAAACTAGAAGAGCTTGAAAAAACAGATGGTATCTAAGGATAAAGAGATGGTCATATATAATAGATTTTATATATGAGGGGACATAGTTTAATTGGTAAAACTGCGACTTTGCAAGTCGTTATCTCAGGTTCGATTCCTGATGTCTCCAATGTAAAAGAAAAATTAAGCTCGAGAAGCTCAATTGGTAGAGCGGGATCTTGAAGCGATCTAGGCTGTAAGTTCAACTCTTATCTCGAGCATATAAATATATAAATATATTTACAATACAAAAATTTAAATAATTTAAAGGTAGTGATGGAATAGGCAGACATGAATAGCTTAGGACTATTTGATCTTTTTTGATCTTATCCGTTCAAGTCGGGTTTACCTTATACTTAAAAATACACTAAGTATATATAAATCTATACCTGTTCTTTAGATTATTTTAAATTATTTCTATTATATATGTTGTAGACTAATCGGCAAGTCATAGGTTTTTGATGCTTATCATTGAGTGTTCGAATCACTCCAACATAATAAAACTTTAAAGGGATAAGGGTGGGTATAGTTCAATCGGTAGAACAACTGTATGTGGCATAGTATGTTCCCTGTTCAAGTCAGGGTATTCACCCTTTAGAGTGTATAGGTTTAAACAGGTTAATTTCTGGAAGAGAGTTAGGATAGTGTTATTGTCAGAATAATAAGATATTTACCTATAGTTAGGGATAGGTTTTTACTTAAGAGTTAGGATAGTGTAATTGGTTAGAATAATAAGATCTTTACCCATAGTTAGGATAGTTTAATTGGTTAGAACATTAATTTCATGCATTAATAATGAGAATTCAAGTTTCTCTCCTGGCTCATGTTAATTATTTCATTAATTTCAATTTTATTATCGAATGCCGTGTCATCAAGACGAGATAAATCTATACTATATAGCAGAATAACAATCATAATTTTATTATTATCAAGTTATCTAGCTTTAGACAGTCTATATGTAACAAACCTCGATACAGGTATAGGTTTATATGGTGGGTTATTTAATGCGAGCAGTTTAACTCATACATTTCAGTTGTTTATATTTTTAGTTAGTGCAGCAATATTGCAGTTAACAAGCTTTTATCCTAGAAAAATCTTTTTTAAAAAGTCATTTATTAAACTATTATCTTACGATAATATTAACTTTAAATCTAAAATAATAAATAAGATGGGAGAACAATTTAAGATAATAGAGTATCCTTTAATAATATTATTTATTATTACAGGAGCTGTCTTTTTAGTTTCAACTAGTGATTTAGTTTCTATATTTTTAAGCATAGAGCTCCAAAGTTACGGATTATATTTATTAAGTACTCTGTATAGAAACTCAGAGCTGGCTACTAGCGGGGGTCTTACTTATTTTTTATTAGGAGGATTAAGTTCTTGTTTTATTTTATTAGGTACAGCCCTTTTATATGCTAATTCTGGTACTACTAGCCTTGATGGTATATATGTTATAGCTAGCATAAGTGATATAGGTAGTGAGCTAAGTAATAGTGAACATTGATATAAACCTGATTATATTAATATGTCTATACTTATTTTAAGTGTAGGGTTTTTATTTAAAGTAAGTGCTGCGCCATTTCATTTTTGATCTCCTGATGTTTATGATGCTATACCAACTGTGGTTACAACATTTGTAGCCATAGTAGCTAAATTATCTATATTTGTATTTTTATTAGAATTAGTTCATTACACAAGTAATTCGTTATTTACAAATAATTTTAGTTGAACTACAAGTTTATTAATTAGTTCTTTACTTTCATTAATAATAGGTTCAGTGGTAGGATTAACACAATTAAGAATAAAAAGATTGTTCGCCTATAGTACTATAAGTCATGTAGGGTTTATATTATTAGCTTTAAGCATAAATAGTATAGAGTCTATTCAAGCTTTCATTTTTTATTTAATGCAATATTCTTTAAGTAATTTAAATGCTTTCATGTTATTATTAGCTATAGGGTACTCATTGTACTGTTACAGTAATGAAAATAAAAAGTATAGTTCTTTATTAGATAAAAATAACTCCCCTATACAATTAATCAGCCAATTGAAAGGTTTCTTTTATATAAATCCAATATTAGCCTTAAGTTTAGCTATTACTCTTTTTTCTTTCGCAGGGGTACCTCCACTAATAGGGTTTTGTGCAAAACAGATGGTATTAAGTGCTGCTTTAGATAATGGATATGTTTTCCTTACATTAGTAGCAATACTAACTAGTGTTATAAGTGCTGTTTATTACTTAAACGTGGTAAAAGAAATATTCTTCGATAAGCCAGAATATAAGGTAAATCCATATATCAAGGGTCTAGATATGTATGCTACTATAACAAAAAAGGATGTTATAGTTGAAAAATTAAACTTTAAATATGATAATATAACATTATCGAGCCATTTAACTATAACTATAAGTATTTTAACTTTAATTATACTATTGTTTATTTTTATGCCTCAAGAATCATTAAGTATGTCAAATATATTAGCTTTAATATTATTTAATTCATAAATGACAAGTATTACTTTTTTTTTTATCTTTATACCTATATTAGCTATTCTTCTCTTAGCTATAAATTTAATATTTGCCCCTCATAATCCATATGATGAAAAAGACAGTGCATTTGAGTGTGGTTTCCATTCTTTTCTGGGACAAAATAGAACACAATTTAGTATCTCTTTTTTTATATTTGCCCTTCTGTTTTTATTATTTGATTTAGAAATACTATTAGTTTATCCTTATGTAGTTAGTGCTTATGTTAACGGTATATACGGATTAACTATAATGCTTATATTCTTTTTAGCTTTAACACTAGGTTTTGCATTTGAATTAGGTAAAAACGCTTTAAAAATAGAAAGTAGACAGACATACACTTTACATAGTAATTATTCTAAAATTAATAAAGTGGTGGGTAGACTTTAAAGTATTACATATAATATACATGTATTTGTATTTATATTTGTATAAAATTTTTATTCGTTTTTTAGTGATATTGATATAATTAAATTTTATATTATAAATTATTTAGTATGCGTTATTTATATAAATAAATAATATTTAAGATTAATTGCTATAAGTTGTGATATTTATCTCACAATATACCTTAAGGTTAACAGTTAGCATAAGGAAAGCAAACATAATTTTTTTTAACTTAATTTATATCTATTATAGGTAAATTACTAGTAAATTCTTTAGTATAATTTATGTTAAAGTAATTTAATGTATTATTATGAGTGGCTTGTGTTGTGGATTAAACCGATAGTTGTTTATGTTATAGTCTTTAAGTAAACACCAACCCACACTCGGTGTTTAAGTAAATACCGAGTGTGGGTTGGTGTAGTAGAAACATCATTGATGCGAATTCTTTACCCAGACTAACATACGCAAAAGATACATTTTTTTTTGATTCAAGTGACTATTTGTCCTCCAAGTAGTGTTAATAAAGTATAAAGGTTTTGCTTTACATATGAGTATTAATGTAGTACAGGCTTTTTTGTATTTATATGTGGAGCATGTATCTTTCTTTTACGGATGTTCCTTTTTTTTTAGTATAATAAATGTTCCTACCTCTTTTATTAGTAATTCCTTTGATAGGTATTTTTATAATATCTACCTGTATGTGTTATGATACATGTACATTAAACAATAAACGTATAAAAATAACAGGCTTAATTACATCCGTTATTAATTTATTATGTTCATTATTAATATTTATACTTTTTGATTTTAGTGCAAATCAATTTCAATTTGTACAAGAGTATTACCAAGTCAGTACATATGATTTATATTTAGGTATAGATGGATTATCTATATATTTTGTATTATTAACAACTATAATAGTACCTATAGCATTACTTTCTAATTGAAAATCTATAAATGAAAATATAAAATCTTATGTAATAATAATATTATTATTAGAAAGTTTATTACTAGGTGTGTTTTTAGTATTAGATATATTATTATTTTATATGTTTTTTGAAAGTATATTACCTCCTTTATTCCTATTAATAGGTTTATTTGGGTCAAGTAATAAGGTAAGAGCTAGTTTTTATTTGTTTTTGTATACATTATTTGGATCATTATTTTTATTATTGTCGATTCTTACTATGTCATCTATAATGGGAACTACTGATTTTGATGCTTTATATAAAACTAATTTTAACTATTCTACACAATTATTTTTATTTTATGGTATATTTATAGCATTTGCTGTTAAAACCCCTACCATCTTTTTAACCTCTTGATTATTGAAAGCTCATGTAGAATCACCATTAGGTGGTAGTATTATTTTAGCTGGTATTGTGTTAAAATTAAGTTTATATGGAATATTTAGACTTATATTACCTTTATTACCTAAAGCTTCTTTAGACTATACATATATAGTATATCTTATAGGGGTTATTACTATAATATACGCTAGTTTTAGTACACTAAGGACAATAGATATTAAAGAGCTTATTGCTTATAGTTCTGTTTCACATGCTGCAGTATACTTAATAGGTGTATTTAGTAATACAATACAAGGTATAGAAGGAGGTATTGCTTTGGGTTTAGCTCATGGTTTTGTATCGAGTGGTTTATTTATATGTGCTGGTGGTGTACTATATGACAGATCCGGTACTAGATTAATACATTTTTACAGGGGTATAGCTCAAATAATGCCTATATTTTCAATATTATTCTTTATATTATGTTTAGGTAACTGTGGTGTTCCTCTTACTTTAAATTTTGTAGGGGAATTTATGTCTTTATATGGTGTATTTGAGAAATTACCGTTATTAGGTGTAATAGCTAGTTCCTCTATTGTATTTTCAGCTGCTTATACTCTTTTCATGTTTAATAGAATAGCTTTTGGGGGAGCCTTCTTTTTAAGCTTAAAAGATCATTATGCTTTAATTGATTTAAATAAACGTGAATTTTTTATGCTATTCACCTTAGCTGCATTTACAGTAGTATTAGGTATATACCCTGCTCCAATCTTAGATGGGTTACATTACTCAGTGTCTACCTTAATATACAGTACGTTACCATGTTAATATAAAATTTTAGTGTTATTTATATGATTGTTTTTGTCTTTTTAATTCTTTTTTCTTTTCTCTTTTTTCTATCTTTTTTTTAGATAATTGCGGGTCTAGTATCTAATCTTATTCTTTTTTTTTTAATTATAAAAAAAATTCTATTATATTATATTCTGCTACTCTATTTATATCTCTACTACCCTACTTATGTATAAACTTATTTTTAATAATTATTCAACATAATATTATGGTTACAAATAAAAAAATAAAAAAAAATGATTAATTTTATACAAGATAGCATATTTAATAATTGTGATGCTCCTAGTCCTTGAGGTTTATATTTTCAAGACAGTGCTACTCCACAAATGGAAGGGATAGTGGAACTGCATGATAACATAATGTTTTATTTAGTTATAATATTATTTGGTGTTGGGTGAATCTTGATATCCATAGTAAATAAATATGTTAGCAAAAAAAATCCTATATCACATAAATACTTGAATCATGGTACATTAATCGAATTGATTTGAACAATTACTCCTGCTTTAATATTAATACTTATAGCTTTTCCTTCTTTTAAATTATTATACTTAATGGATGAGGTTAGTGATCCTGCTATGTCAGTATTAGCGGAAGGTCACCAATGATATTGAAGTTACCAATACCCTGATTTTTTAACAGGAGATGAAGAGTTTATAGAATTCGATTCTTATTTAGTACCAGAATCGGACTTAGATGAAGGAGCTTTAAGAATGCTGGAAGTGGATAATCGTGTTATACTTCCGGAATTAACACATGTTAGATTTATTATTACAGCTGCTGATGTTATTCATTCTTTCGCTGTTCCAGCTTTAGGAATTAAATGTGATGCATATCCTGGTAGATTAAATCAAGTCTCTGTACTTATAAACAGAGAAGGTACATTCTATGGGCAATGTTCAGAAATATGTGGTATCTTACATAGTTCTATGCCTATAGTGATAGAATCAGTTAGTATCGAAAAGTTTTTAACGTGATTAGAAAATCAATAAAAAAAGTGTAAAAATTTTTTTATATACCGCTATAGTTAACTAGTTACTAATCTATCTACTGTTTTTAAATAATAGACTCTCTCCTATGCCTATAAGTGGAGTGGGTACTTTACGGTAGGACATCTAGGGGGGGGAAATATTAAATCCAAATCACTGCTTTTTACTCAATTAATAACTAGTGATAAATGGTTTAAACATGTACCCTCTGGTTCTTTTAACAGTCGTTCTATTAGTGGTCCTTTTAATAAAACATATCAAGATCACTATGATGAAATCTCTTTATATAAATACGATAAAGATTTTGACGGTTTATATAAATACGATAAAGCTTTTGACGATTTATATTTATAATGTTTATAATTAATAGAGTCTGGTTCAATCTTAACCACAGTTTTAATTTATTTCATATTTAATTTATTATTGATATTCAAAAAATAATAAGTTAAATAAATAGGAATTAGCTTAATAGAAATAAGTAAGACTAAAAATAATATAGTCATAATAATCTTGATATAAATTAAAGTATTATTAATATAGGTGTTTGAATCAAACACTTATTCCTAACATGGCATATTATACATAGTGTCTGGAGGACTTACTTATTTCTTATACGGCGTATTATTTATAGTAGTACGTTTTTTATAATAATAATTCTACAAATATTCTAATTTAATATTTTAAATGTGAAGCCTTATCTCTAATATTATAAAAAGTTATATCTCTATAATCCATTTTTTATATTTGTAGTATTACTACAGTTTTTCCCCATTTACTTTAATTAGTAGTCTAAATGATAAAAGACTTCTTTTTTTAATAATGGGGTTAAATAGGTGTTGCAGATGATTCTGTTTTTAAGATATAAAAAGTGAGTTTGATTCTCCCGCACCTAACTATATAGACTTATTACGTGATTATACTAATAATAAATATTTGAAATAATACATTGTTTAAATTAAACTTTTAGAGCATTAAACTTGTTTAATACCGATTAGTGGTATATCTACAAATATTCTCCTTACTTACTTCTAAAAAAAATAAATAAAAAAAAATAACATACATATAACATGAGAATATTTAAAAGTCATCCTTTATTAAAATTGGTTAATTCATATTTAATAGATTCACCACAACCTAGTAACCTTAGTTACTTATGAAACTTCGGTTCTTTATTAGCCTTTTGCTTAATAATACAAATAATAACAGGTGTAACATTAGCAATGCATTATAACCCTAGTGTATTAGAAGCATTTAACTCCGTAGAGCATATTATGCGTGATGTTAACAATGGTTGATTAATACGTTACTTACACAGTAATACAGCTTCAGCTTTCTTTTTTGTAGTATATTTACACATAGGAAAAGGTTTATACTATGGATCTTACAGAGCCCCTAGAACATTAGTTTGAACAATAGGTGTAGTTATCTTTATATTAATGATAGTTACAGCTTTCTTGGGATACGTTCTTCCCTATGGTCAAATGTCGTTATGAGGTGCAACTGTTATTACAAACCTTATGAGTGCCATACCATGAATTGGACAAGATATAGTTGAGTTTCTCTGAGGTGGTTTTTCTGTTAATGATGCAACTTTAAACAGATTCTTTGCCTTACATTTTGTTTTACCTTTTGTTTTAGCTGCTTTAGCTCTAATGCACTTAATTGCTCTTCATGATAGTGCTGGGTCAGGTAATCCTTTGGGTGTTTCAGGTAATTACGATAGATTGTCCTTTGCTCCTTATTTTTTATTTAAAGACTTAATTACTATATTTATATTTATAATTGTATTAAGTGTCTTTGTGTTCTTTATGCCTAATGTATTAGGAGATAGTGAAAACTATGTTGTGGCTAATCCTATGCAAACTCCACCTGCTATAGTTCCTGAATGATATTTATTACCGTTCTATGCTATATTAAGATCTATACCTAACAAATTATTAGGTGTTATTGCTATGTTTAGTGCTATTGTAATACTATTAGCTATGCCGTATACTGATTTAAGTAGATCTAGAGGTATACAGTTTAGACCTTTAAGTAAAATATCTTTTTACATATTTATAGCTAATTTCTTAATATTATTGGTATTAGGTGCTAAACACGTTGAATCTCCTTTTATAGAGTTTGGACAAATAAGTACTGTTATTTATTTTGCACACTTTTTAATAATAGTACCTGTAGTTAGCTTACTAGAAAATACTTTAGTAGAATTAAGTAGCTTAACTGCTGCAAGAAAATAGATTGAAAATAAGTAATTAAATTATATTTTATATTTTAATGTTCCATCTTTAGATATATATTATCTTAACATTGTCATCCTTAAAGCGATAAGTCCAAAAGCATATACTTGCACGAGATGCTTTATAAGATCAAAAGGTGAGATATGATGCTCTGGTTGTTCAAGAGGGACGTGCTATAGAACTACGAAGATCTAACGGGCTGATCACCCAAATAACTTGGGAACTACGCTCCTATTAAAAATAGAGTTTCATGCTGTATATTATACATTAATAGATAGTATGAAAAGGATAATGTAGGCTAGTTTTAGATTGCAGATCTCAAATTAGGAGGTTCGATTCCTTCTTATCCTAATCCCTTCCCCCGATTTAATGACTGAAAAAAAAATTCTAAAATATTTAGACTAAAAAAATATGACAATGGGGAGGGAATCTAAGTTTATATTTATATATGCTTATCACGGAGTCACATAACAGTTTGTTTCAAAAAGATTTAGAAGAGTTTTTAAAAAAGATACCTTCTTATAATCAAATAATTGAACAAATCATAGGAAATATCATTAAATGGCTCATATTAAGATTAGATATACTCAATATATTTATCTTATATAGCATTAATTTTATCCAATCTTAAAACCCTTTTTATTATTAAATATAATAATGATGTACATTAAGTTTCTAATTAAAAAACATAAGAGCCCGTTTAATCCCCAATATATATATATATTTTTAATTAGAAAACAACAATATCTAAAATAATACCGAATAAACATGAATCAAGATATATGTGATATAGTATTAGAAATTAACAGATTATTGCCACAGTTAGCCGATTTTATTTCTCAATTTAAGGCCGTTGTTGTAGATACAGGAATAAGTGTAATATCGGATGCTCAAGGTAATATGTCTATTGATGTACCGATAAGAATGACAGATGCTGAAGCAAATAATATAAGCCTTAGAATAGGTATAATAGATAGATTAATTACCCAAAATGGCACTACAATAAATAGTTTGTTTCAAAAAGGTTTAGCTATAGAAGAGTCTTTAAGAAAAACAGACCCTTCTTATAGTAGTAAATTAATTGAACAAATTAGTATATTTAAAGAATTAAATGCGTCATATAAACATTAAATATTGTTTATGTGGTCATTAAAAAAAAAAAGGATATATATGGCATTAATTATCTTTAAACCTATAAACTTATATGTATTGCTATCTAATGGTATATATTTAATTTTTAATTAGAAAACACTAATATCTAGATATAATATAACTAAAAATTAATGCCACAACTAGTACCATTTTATTTTATCAATCAAGTAACTTTTGCTTTTATTATAATAGTAGCCATGATATATATTTTATCTAAATATATTTTACCCAGATTTG
>Ga0209512_1001341_pt1 | contig 30775 bp, 16 predicted proteins | sample frozenSSSSmetaG_FD_184142 | JGI IMG/M metagenome (GOLD analysis project Ga0209512, IMG submission 184142) | Glacier valley bacterial and archeal communities from Borup Fiord, Nunavut, Canada, to study Microbial Dark Matter (Phase II) -... | ecosystem: Environmental > Aquatic > Freshwater > Ice >...
CGGAGGGAGATGCTGTTCGGCGGGGGGGGGGAGGGGGGTGCTGAGGATGTTTAGAGTGAGACGACGCGGAATGGGAGGGTGAGGCAGGCGGGATGCTGTGAATGAGAGCGGGAGGGACGTGGCCTCGTCGATTGGGGGGATCATGCTTGTTTTTAGTTGATGGGACAGACGTCGGCGTATCGACTGCACCAGGCGAACGAGATGAGAACAACAAGGAGGGAAAATCGAGTAATGGAAATCTCATCGCTTGTTCCGAGCTATGCCTGCTGAACCACCGCCATCCTCATTAATCGGCCGTGTCATATCTATCTATGTGCCCGCCCTCTATCCTCCTCTGCCCCATCCCCATCCCGCTCTCGCCGAAACAATCCGCTAGAAACAAATCCATCTGTAAGCGCCGGGGAGCGCCGTCCGAATATAAAGACAAGACAAAGACGAAAGGAGAACAAAACGCAGAGGTAAAATATTCGCCGAGACAGACATGTCCACTAGCACGAAGCAATCGCCCGAGATACGCGCGCTATCACGACGCAGGGGAACAGAGACGTAGTGGGGGGAAAAAATCAAGCCAGGATCTGGAGAGACGCAAAGCGATGACAGGAGATGGTTATGGATATAAGGCTGTGTAGCAATGACGACAGTGCGTTTCATGCCCAGATCGGGGGTACTGCCGTGGCTGCGGGCGGTCCCTTGGGTATAGCGATCTGGATCTCCATTGAAAGCTGTCGGGAAGGTGTGTGGATGATCCGACGCGAAGGATCAGGGCGTGGTGATGGGTAGGTCGAGGGTGGGGATGGGCGGTCTGCGGATATCATTATCGGATCGAATGAAACGACGAGACGAAAGGATTCCAAATTTGGGGAAGAGTCGGGGAGGGTGATCGGGGATCAGGGGTATCGGGAGGGGGATCGAATCGACTTTGCGGCCTCGGCCAGGTATGTGGTGTGCTGTGTTGTGTCACGCTCCGAGTTGAACGCGGCCCGAGTCGTCATCCAGTCCGACCAGCTAGTGAAGTGAAGATGGCGTAGTCCCATCGTAACAGTAACCCATCACGGCACTTCAAAAGGTGCTCCAGTTCCAATCCCGCGGCACACTCGCCGCAACACTCTCCGGCTGTCCGCCCACGAGCGCCTTCCCCGCGATCTTGTCCACGAGCGCCTTCTTCGACGCACCGCAATTCATCACAGGCGTGGCTGGGGTCTCTTCTCTCGCGTCACCCCCCTCGTCACTGCCGATGCTACTCCCACCCCTCGAGCTTCTGGTCATCTCCCATCCCTTGTACTCGCCCCAGCAGAATTTGCAGGCTCGGCTGCGATGGCCGAATGGGTGGAACGAGGCGTTTTGGTCGAGAGGGACGACGTATGGGGAGTGTGCATCGCAGAAGATGTTACCGCATCGGCGGCAGTGATGACGGCGAGTGAAGTACGAGAAGGTTCGTGTGCAGGACGGCTCGTCGCAGAGGGTTGCTTCGGAATCGGGCTGGGGGTTGTTAGTGGAGTGACGCGATGCTGTTGGGAAGCGTCGAGCCGGAATCGCATACCTTCCAATGATCCCTCGACGGCACATCCGTCACCTGGCCCAGATCCTTCACACTCCATTCCGTCTCGAGGATCTTTCCCAGCCCCCATTTTCCACTGTCGCCCGTGTCGCTCCTCGACAAGCCTGGGCTCTCGAAGCTGCCATGGGTGCTGGACGGGGGAGTCAACGGAGTGTTCTTGATCCTCCTCGGCGGCTCGGTCGGTCTCAGCACAGCCGGGACATACAGCGGCGATTTGGGCGGTCGCAGCTGTCGGGTGTGGACGGGAAGATAGTTGAGAGAGGATCTCGGAGAGGTTGGCGATGAGCCCTGTGGTGTCGCGGTCGCCGAGGGCGTAGGAGAGATGGGGTGGTGGGAGGGGTTCGAGTAGAGGTTGTTGTAGTGAGTTGTCGGAGATGTAGTGTTGTATTGAGTGGCGGGAGTTGGCATCTGGAATTCGGTCGCCATGATTCTGTTTCGCGATGAGATAAGGTGCGATGATGTATCTTATCGTATGTCGCGTGCTCTATCGATGTCGAGGCAACGATGTATCGTATAACCTCTTAACGAAGCATGGAGTTGGATCTGATCCGATGTGACGGTGAGAAGACGAGGTAGACGAGGTGATGGAGGAGAGGACGTGGTTATGTCGATGTTAATGTTGGTATTGGTGTTGGTGTTGAGCGGCGATCGGGACTGATAAGAGAGTGAGCGGAGATGATGGATACGGTAGATCGAGTACTCCTGCGGTGCTCTGTGATTGGGCGTTGGATCTGTAAGAATGGACGAAGGATGGATGCATGGATGATGATATGATGGAGAGATGAGAGATGATGGGGAGGAGGCGAGGAGGAGGAGGAGGACGGCGAGGCGGAGGGCGAGGGCGAGGACGACGGCGAGGACGAACGGCGGCGACGATGATAATTAGCAGAGGAGAGAGAGAGGGATGGTATTTATGATTATTATTATTAATTAATTAATTAATTATTCGTCCGTCGCGGTGAGGGTGAGGGTGAGGGTGAGGAAGTGAGAGGTAGAAATTCTTCATAGGTACATATAATACCTCAGATAGGTACATAATATAGGTACATAATGTAGGTACAGGTACATAATGTAGGTAATGAGCTAGGCACTACTGGTTGTCCGACGGTGGCGATTGGTGAGCACTGGACCATTCACTGTGGCCGGATTAGACTGGATTAGACTGGTTAGACTGGTTAGACTAATTACTCTAATTACTCTAATTACTCTAATCTGCTTTAGTCAGCTAGTTCAACCTAGTCAAGCAATTTCTAATCTAGTTTCCTAGTTTCTAGTCTTCTAGTCTTCTCGTCTTCTAGTCTTCTAGCCTCTCAGAGTTAGAGGGAGACTAGGGTCTATCTAGACTCTATCCAGACTAAAGTGTATGCTACTTCGTACTCGTGATCGATCTAACCATTTCCGTAACTGCGGATACTCTGAGAGATGAGCTCTGCCAGACCCCAGACCCTTCTCTCCTCCACCAGACATTTTCCACACATTTTCTAGACCCTCTACCAGACCCTCTCTCCTCCACCACTCTACCAGACCCCACAGAACCACTGCTGACTCGTGTCTTGTCTTGTACATATGTCGATCTTTATGCACTCCGCGCATACTGTAGTTAGTAGGCATTTAGGTACTTAGGTACTTACTTATCTGGCCAATACTGACCGATCGATATAGAGTGATGTGTCTGTCGGTACGAGAGTTCCCGATCGGGTGAATGATATACAATAGATATACCTATGTACATACATACACACAGTCTCTCCCTATGCACTGTGGAGCTTCGATCTTCACACAAATCCACTTCGCCTCCACTCCGTCTCCCCCATTGCCATCGCCACTCCCAAGCTATGACACATGTCGCCTTCCTGTTCCTCCTGCGCTCTGCGGATGACAGATCGCAATGCGCGGGAGTGGGGAGAGGAGAGGACTAGAACCAGCCTCCTTCGGACGTGTCTCACGTGCTTCGCTTATATTTATATTTATTTATGTTTATCTTTTTATTTATGTTTATCTTTCTTTTCTTTTTCGTGATAGTATCAGCCGCGTCGTCATCATCATCATTATGATGTATCTACGCATGTATCATCATCTGTACATATGTATGTATGTATCTACCTATCATTCTCATATATGTATGTACCTCCTTCCTCGGAGATACGCCGACTCCGCTGAATAACACTCGCTGAATAACACTCGCATTCCTCCCATCCCTGTCCAAAGAACCGGAGATTCGGGACGACAGACACTCTCTTATCGCTGCACTCCCATCCAATCATCTGCAGATGAGGCCTAACCACATCCGGCAAGACTGCGCTGCAGAGGTCCGCAATCAATGCAGCACCTGCCATTGGTCGATGCTGGCCGACGACGGATATGAGAGTGCCGAAGCTCTTGGACCTCAACGTCCTCCCTCGGCTACGACGTACGAAGTAGTAGCAGTGGCGCGGTGTAGATATGTACATATACATAAGAAGTATTCATATTCACTCACGGTGAAGAGAAGGAGGAGGTCACATGTGTATGTATGTATGTATGTATGTATATACATACATACATACATACATACATACATACATACATACATAGCGCCTGCAACCATTTGCCGACACATGACATGCCGTTGGATCATGCAGTGCCTTCTCACCGAGGGGACACATAATATCTCAGTATCAGCGAATTTGTACCCAACTTGCGACGAATATAACATCTAGAGACTAGCCAGGAAACCTAGGGCTGTAGCTGATTTGCGACTGCGAGAACCTCCCTGGAAACCGCAAAGGTAATCGTGGAGTCCTTGGTGCAGCTGCCCATTTTACAAGACTGCGGATTGCGGCTCGCTGAAGCACGAAAGGCGAGAGGCATCTTCTCAAATGCTTCTGTGCAAGATGCCATTCAACATTCAACCCCCCCGCCTGCTACTGCCAGAACCGCTTGTTCTAGTCCAATATTTTCCTCGTTAGCCGTGATTTTGGGAATCCGGCTACGGAAGTATACTATGGGCGTAATCAGTTCCAAGTATCCATGGGAAAAGGATGTGCGATGCCAGAACATTTTGTGTGCACAATACCAAATTTCCAATGGTTTCCCCTGGTTCGATGGCTTTCTTCACTTCATTGATCATCAAGTTCGAATGGTTTGACGTGAAGCACATGGATCAAAATCCATCCGAATGGAAAGCTTGGGCGGAGTCAAATAAGCACTCTCCGAACAGGTGAATCCAGCAGCACTTCACTTGGAAGCGAGGTTCTCGGACAAATCTTATATCCTAGTCTAGGCCATCGTCCCCGAGACGCGGACTATCTTCACCCTGGATATAAAGAACGCATGTTAGACGCAAACGAGAAGTTGATTCAGCCAGTCACTGTTCTAAAGAGTCTGAAGAGCCTTTCTGTTCATCTAAATAGGGGTTCTACTTGCGGTGCTATTAATGGAAGGAGATGGGGATATGATACTTGGAGCATCCCGTATTCGGATGTAGGGCATTGGAAGAGCAGAAATTGGAGAGGATGGTGATAGGACCTGAATATGATGTCTGGGAATGGGGCAAGCAGATACGTATTGATGTGAATGATGTGGACTTCTGATATGTCACATCAGTTAAAGAAACCGAAGAGCCGAATGAAATTCGTATCGGAGACATACAACTTACTGTGCATATTCTGAGCCTAACTTTCTCTCTAGAGTACTCCTGCTATTCCGGCATGACAACCTCAATTACTTATTTGGTGGCGGCGGCCCGTCGTGTCTCATTCATGGCTTACTCCTGCAAGACATCAAAGAGAAAGCCCTCTTGTATGTATACAGTATCCGGCATGGTATTGACTACCTGCGGATTTGTCCACGTAGCTGGAAGGGGGCGGAAGCGTACGTCGTTCTTCGGCGGGGAAGCGCTGAGGCTTGACTGTCTGCAATTCGGATTTTGCAAAAGAGCGTATATCAAGAGATGAATTTACAGAGTGTCTTAATACAACAACTCTATCCCGAACGGAGATTGAAGTCACTCGATAATTTAGGGGAAGCCAGAGGATATTTTCCTGCTCCTCTGATACCATCCCCTTGAAATAGACCAAGTAGACACTAGTTCACTAATACACGAGAAGGCAATTGAAGATACTGAGCTCGAGTGGCCCTCGAGCGTCCGGAGAGATGCTGTTGAAGGAATCCAGGCCTCACATCCTGCATAGAATGTTCACCCGCATCCAGTTCCCACATTCAAGTTTCACTTCATGCATCTACCTTCAGAGCAGGATGTTTCACCTACCTTCCAGTCCAATAGCCGACTGATACCTGAATAGGCAGCGCCCATTTGGGCATATAAATAGTAGATAGATTTGATAGTTTAGCTAGATTCTATTCTACATGCTTTATCACATTTTGCTTCCGTGCACACAGTCCACTAATACTGTGTTCAATAGGTTATGAGCCTAGGTGCAACAGTCACCTACATCGTGATCTAATACTCTCACGAAAGGTGAGAACTCTCTCAAAAGAAGAGAAGCTAGCAGCATCACCGGCACCAATCATCAAAAGCCTCATTTTAAGACAGAGATATACATCCCACTGTTCTCACTTTAAGCATCTGCTCTCACTTTGAGAAGCTCTGGAATTATCACCAGAAAACACACTAAAGATTCTCATATTTGAGATATCATACACAACATCGATTCTCACATCATCTCTAAGATATCAACACTAGTAAAAATGACTGAATCTTCAACTAATCTCAACTAGGCCGCATCCGACAAGCTTAAGGATAGCGGCAACTACACTACATGGAGGAACCTTGTTAAACAAGCACTCATAAATGCAGACGTCTACGAATATGTCCTAGACGAAGACACTAGCAAAGAGCCACTCACTAAAGACACCACCTATTTAGGAACTTTAACATATGGAAAATGGCTAAAGGGCAATGCAAAAGCATACACAATCTTGCATTAGACTTGTGGTACTAAGGCTATGAGAACTATAAAGTCCACAGATAAGGCCTCGACTGCCTAGACTCTGCTTAAGGATTGATATGAAGGGAAAGGCTTCTTTCTCATAGACTAATGCGTCGCTGAATTCGAAGCTCTTTCATTTAAGAAGACAAGAGACGTTGCATCATTTAATGCACTATTTAAAGACATTAAAGTCAAAATCAACGACATAGGACTAAAGATCCCCATTAGCTACTATATCATGAAATACCTTAGGTGGATTGCACTAGCATTCCCCACTTAGGCTAAACGCTAGAGAAGTTCCCTAAGAGACACTAATACAACAAAAGATCCATTAAAGGATGACAAGCTTAACAAGATGATGGCAGATCTCCTTAATGAGAATAGAGCCATCACTATTTAGGATGAGAACGCATTAACAATCTCCCTATACGGAAACCGCCCACAATACTGAAAGGGTAATTCAAATGCTTAGAAGAAGCTAAACAATTAGCAAAAAAGAGGGCAATTAGACAAGCACTGCTCTCACTACAATAAGAACGGACATGTTGAGCAAAACTGCTATATCAAGCATCTAGAAAAGAAAGACGAATACATGAGGCAAAGGAATGCAAAGACTAAAAACAAATCCTTAAATATGAAGGATACGAAAGTCAATCCCCATGTGCTAGTGGCACATCATATCCAAGGCCTTAAACACTCCGATTAGATCCTTAACACTAGAGCAAGTCATCATATGTACAACGACTGCACTATGTTCAACGAATACAAAACGAATACTAATCCTGCAAATACCATTGCAACTGCAGGATCATATACTTAGGCTAAAGGATATAGATCTGTCACACTTACGGCCATTCAATCTAACAATTCAACTGTCACCGTCACCCTCACAGACGTTTTCCACATGCCTAGTCTTAAAGTCAATCTCCTATCTAGACTAACAATTAAGAGAAAGGGCATCTATATTGACGGCAAAACCAAAACGCTTAGGTATTTAAATACAGATACTAAGATATGCAAGTTCTAATCCCTTCATTCAGCTATGAGAATTTGCACCATTCTCACTAGTTAAGCAATGACAGCAGCAGCTTAATTAATTGAAGTTTAGCATCGTCGTCTTAGTCATATTAGCTTTAAGAACGTCCGCAAGACAGCCTAAATAACTAAGGGCATTGAAATCAGACTGAAAATTAAGAAACTAGCATGTAAACTATGTATCATCTTAAAAGCAGTGAGAACGCAGTCTAAACAGCCGCAAAGCTAGTCTAAACATGCGTTTAATAAGATCCATTTTGATCTTCTTAGCCCCATCACCCCTACAGCTCACGATGGATCTAATTAGGCCATGATTAAGACTAACGATGCCACATGAGCACGTTAGATCTTAACTTTTGCTAAAAAGGGGGATGCAAAAGCAGATATTAAGCAATTCACAGCTTCCATCCATACTTAATATGGCAAATATCTAAAGTCATTCCGTCTTAACAATGGCACTAAATACAGAGGTAAGGAATTTAAAGACTACTACACTAAAAGGGGGATTAGAATTAAGCTAACTGTCCCATATACTCCTAAATAGGACGGAGTAGCTAAGCGAGCAAATTAAACCATTCTTAATCAATGCTGCACTCTCATTAGTGCTTTAGTAGAGAATGACGACGATGAAGGTCATTAAGAGGATCTTAAAACTCTATGGCTAGAATTTATGAGAATAGCCATCTATCTCACAAACTAGACGGCCACACAGAGTCTTCATGATAAAACTCTAATTAAAGCATTAACTACTAATATTAGTCAACCTACGGTCCTAGATTTATCACATTTGCGGACAATTAGCTGTAAAGCCTACTACTACATCCTAAAGGAAAAACGACAACGTGGAGCTAAGTTTGAGGACTGAGCAAAGGCTGGAATCCTTGTTGGATATGAAGGCAATTCTATTTACAGGATTTATGATTAATAGCGTGGCATCGTCTAAGCCTCATTAGTTGTCTTTAATGAGAATGACGCACCTAATATCGAAATCTAATTCAATGATCTATTCAAGGACACCCACGCTAGGGGGGCCGCTCTAGACGATCATGACGATACTTAACACAAAGATGGAACTAGACAATGGTCTATTTAAGAATCTAGGTCTATTTAAGAATCTTAACAGTTAAGCATCCCTAGGGGATTCGAAGATGAAAATCATAGGGGATTCTAAGATGAGAATCAAGAGCCCATTAACGATTAGGACTTAACCCCTAACTACCTATCACAATTAAGAAAGCCTTAACAAAAGCCAACTATCATTCTAACGGCCGCATCATCACGACCTGTACGAAACCGTGATGGAGATCTAAACAAAAAGAGGCTCTAAGCAAAAGGAAGCCTTAAGGACAACTACTAATATGCAAAATACGCTAACTTCAACGACAGAACTTAAGAGTTTATTACAACTCAAATTAATCTGTTCATTGCAAGTATAACAATGGATCCTTAAATCCCTCAAACTTATAAGGAGGCACTAGCTAGACCTAATTTAGACAAATGGATACAGGCTATGCAAGACGAATACTAATCTCTCGTCTAGAACGACACTTAGACAGAGCTAATTCCTCTAAAGGGAATTCATGTCCTTAGAGGCAAATGGGTATATGCACTCAAAAGAGATGAGCAGGGCTAAATCACTTAATATAAAGCTCGATGGGTTGCTAAAGGATTTGAGCAGGAGTATGGGATCAATTATGAACAGACTTTTGCATCTGTTGCTAAATTAATGGCAATCTGGATCCTATTCGCCCTCGCTGCCCACGAAGATCTAGAGATTGATTAAATGGATGCAGTTACAGCTTTTCTCTAATCTAATATGCAAGCTATAGACGTAGTTTGGGTTGAGATGCCAACTGGATTCAAAAAGGGGAACCTAGCCTATCTATTAAAAAAGGGGCTATACGGATTAAAGCAATCTGCATGCCTTTAGGCAAAGGACGTACAGGCTGAGCTCACAAAGCTTAATTATCACCCGTTGCATTTAGATGAATGCATCTATTTTCACAAGGACCTACGAATATACGTTGCAACTCATGTCGACGACTTTCTTCTAATTAGACCCTCCTCTCTCGAACTCTCAACTCTCAAATCCCAATTGAGCACGAAATTCAAGATGAAAGACCTAGGGCCATGCAAGCTATTCCTTAGTGTACAAATTATTAGAGACTAAGCAAATAAGAAGATTCATTTAACTTAAACTGCCTATATCGACAAAGTCTTACAAACCTTCAGCATGCAGGACGCCGCTAGCAAGAGCACGCCAATGGAACTAAATGCTCTTAAAATTCTCATTAAAAACACTAGACAAGCTACCCCTAAAGATATACGGCTATATTAATCCATCATTAGATCTTTAATGTACGCCATGACACAGACTAGACTAGATCTAGCTTTTCCTATCTCACTCCTCTCACGATTTGCAACTAATCTGAGCGCAGCCCATATGGGAGCCGCAAAGCGAGTTCTTAGATATCTCAAGCATACTTGGGATCTTAGAATTACCTACAATGGGCACATGGAACACGGGGCTTTTTAGGGCTATTCAGACGCAGACTAGGCTAGGGATATTAAGACTCAGAGCTTAACTTCTGCCTACGTCTTCTTTCTTTTTAGTGCCCCTATTACTTAGAAATCCTTAAGACAGCATACAATAGCTCTCTTGAGTACATAATCCAAATACTATGGCCTCACAAATGCGGCTAAAGAAGCTATATAGCTTCAGACTCTCCTTACGGAATTACAATACCATGGAAAGGAACATGTGCCTACTCACATTTACGGGGACAATCAAAGTAGCCTTGCATTAGCTGAGAATCCAGAATACCACTAGCGCACGAAGCATATTGATATCAAATATCACTTCATATGCTAATAGGTGGAGAACGAAACCATCCACTTGTCCTACATCCCTACGGACCAAATGGTAGCTGACGGCATGACCAAACCGTTACTAGCCGTTAAGCATGTCCACTTTATCCAACAACTTGGCCTTAAGGATTGGACTAAGACTGTTTAATTTTTCAACATTTACGGAGTCAGCTATTGAGGGGGGGTGTTGAAGGAATCCAGGCCTCACATCCTGCATAGAATGTTCACCTGCATCCAGTTCCCACATTCAAGTTTCACTTCATGCATCTGCCTTCAGAGCAGGATGTTTCACCTACCTTCCAGTCCAATAGCCGACTGATACCTGAATAGGCAGCGCCCATTTGGGCATATAAATAGTAGATAGATTTAATAGTTTAGCTAGATTCTATTCTACATGCTTTATCACATTTTGCTTCCGTGCACACAGTCCACCAATACTGTGTTCAACAGATGCTCCTATTATAGCGTCCCAGAGCCCAACTCTATGGTCCTCCGAGCCCGAAACGATCTGATCTCCGTCTGGCGAGAAGACCGCAGACGAGACCCAGTTTGAATGACCCTTGATAGTCTGGAGAGTTGCACTGCCATAAAGACACAAGACTCGACTGGCAGGCCACTTCACTATTCGACAATGTATAAGTAATTTTTTTGCTTGGAACAAGAGAGACGGCACTGGTCAGAACAGAACCGTAAGCAATCGAGGGCTTTCCATCCATAGATATTGAGCTAAAAATTCTAACAGCGTCTGGTATCCTTGTTGGTAGTCTTCCAGAACGACCTTATCCTCCAAATTACCCCTAGCTGCCATGAACTCGTGAATCTGGTTACCAAATGTCTTGACGATCTGGGGTCCCTCGAGACTTTGCTCAAACTTTTTGACATCTTCTGCAACTTCGTCCTTCGAGGCAAGCACACCGAGTGGGATGGAAATATCCGTCGCATCAGCCGGATCGAGCATTGCAGGGTGGACAATAGCGGCAGCCTTCCAAGGAGTACCGGATCTTGAAGTAAGCGATATGACCTTGCCACCCCAGCAGAACTTTTTGAAACTGTCAGCCTGTGCTTGTAGATACAGAGCGAAAGCAAGAGTTCAAAAGGACACACCCCCAAAGCTCTCCAATTCTTGATATTGGCGTGTTCCTTCTCAAAAGCTGCGATAAGGTCTGATATCCGAGCAACAGCCTTAGATGGGGCTCCAACACCTTTGAAAAACCCACCCAACGCTTGCTTCTTCTCTTCAGTATTCGGAGGGAACCTGTCGGTATATATTAGTATTCTGTTCGAGGTTCACGCGCTTGCGCGACGGTAGTAGAGCTATACCATGCCTCGTCAGCCGGCTGGCCGTCAAGAAGGTCAGGTATGAAGACTTGATACCGCTGGTTCTTATCACTGGTAGATAGAATATCGGCGCCTTGCAAAATCTGTGGAGAATAACTGAAAATGTCGTAGATAATGAATATGCCTTTGGTTGATGAAGAGGGTGCCGTCACATCTAGATTCCGGGTTTGTATCCTATGATGGGTGAGATGATTGGATTTTTTTCACTTGCAAGTCTTGAGGCCACCGATAGTCTTGTAGTCACCTTTGGGTACATAATCCTTTGCAGCTATGGGTGGTATGCTACAACACGCAACGGAATGGCTCGCTATAGAATCCATCTTCTTGTTCAAGCTCAGCTTCAGCTTGGCATGCACAAATCGAGGGACTCTTTATTGAAGAGGAACAGTTGATGAAGTGTTTTGAAGTTTGAGATTAGTTATTTAATAACGTATGCTTTTGTGAGGTCGGTCATGTTTAAACTGAATACAATAGATTGAATTGAATTGAATTATCTACCTATAGAGCTCTATTTGAATACAAATAGAGTGTTTGCTATTTGAGTTTGTCTTTGCTACGTGAGTTTGCTAACAGGTGTTTGCTTCGAGGATCCCGAGGATCCTCCTGCACCCCATTTCCGAAACGGAGAATCCGGGCCCGGCCCAGGCCCCTATTCAACAGGTCACTGGCCGGTAATAACTTCTGGAGCCGACCTATACCCTACTTACCCAGGAGTTGCGTCAAACGGACTGATTTTAGGAGACTCAAGCTTTGACTACGGAACGTGCTGCCTGAGCTATTGTTGAGATGTTCGGTCGGTTCTCACATTATGCATGTCTCACATCTAGGAGCATATTCACCTACCTTTAGTCCAATAGCCGACTAATGCCTATTTAGGCAAGAGATCATATAAATAGTAGATAGATTTGATAGTTTAGCTAGACTCTATTCTATATGCTTTATCACTTTTACTTCCGTGCACACAGTTCACTAATACTATGTTTAACAGGTTATGAGCCTAGGTGCAACAGTCACCTACATTGTGATTAAATACTCTCACGAAAAGTGAGAACTCTCTTAAAAGAAGAGAAGCTGGTAGCATCACTAGCACAAATCATTAAAAGCCTCATTTTTAAGCATCACTCTCACTTTAAGAAGCCCTAGAATTATCACTAGAAAAACCCACTAAAGATTCTCATATTTGAGATACTAATTCTTACATCATCTCTTAGCTTAGCATCGACATACTTCACTTAATCGTTAACGCATTAAAATGTCAGAATCATCTTTAACAATGAATCTTAATTAGGCTACATCTAACAAGCTTAAGGATAGCGGTAACTATACTACATAGAGGAACCTTGTTAAGTAAGCTCTTATAAATGCGGACGTCTATAAATATGTTCTAGACGAAGATACTAGTAAAGAGCTACTCTCTAAAGACACTACTTATTTAGTAAGTTTAGTATATAGAAAATAGTTAAAGGGTAATGCGAAGGCATACATAATCCTACATTAGACTTATAAGATAGAGGCTATAAGAACTATAAAATCTATAGACAAGGCCTTAACTACTTAGACTTTACTTAGGAATAGATATGAAGGGAAAGGACTTTTTCTCATTAACGAAAGTCTTTATGAGTTTTAAGAGCTCTTATATAAGAAATCTAAAGATATCGCCTCATTTAATGCCTTATTTAAAGATCTTAAAACGAAGATTAATAATGTAGGAATGCTAATGCTACTAGTATTCTATATACTTAACTATCTCTAATTAGTATCTACTACTTTTCTTACCTAGGTAGAGCGAGCTAGGAGTATCTTAAGAAGATTAAGTATATAGACGAGTATGCTAATAGAGTAAACACTTAAAGAAATGATGGTAGACTTAATGGATGAGAACTAGGCCATCTTTACTTAAAATGAGAACGGCACTAGCATATCCTTATATAAGAACCGTCCTTAATATTAAAAGGGTAAGGGTAATCCTTAAAAGAGGCTAAATACTTAGTAAAGAGGGGGACAATTAAACAAGTATTATACCTACTATAAGAAGAACGGCTACCTAAAATCAAATTACTATATTAAACACTTAGAAAAGAGAGAGTAATATATAAGACAAAGACTAATAAGGAATGAAGATAAACCTATAAATCTAAAACCCCTAAAGACGAATGCAAAGATTAATCCATTTAGCCTAATAGCCCACTATACTTAAAGTCTTAAATCATTAGACTAGATTCTTAACACTAGAGCTAGTTACTATATGTATAATAATCGCACGCTGTTTAACGAATATAAGGTTAATACGAATCCTATAAATACAATTATAATAGCTAGTTCTAATACTTATGCTAAGGGATATAGTATAGTGACAATCACTATCACGAATATTAAAGGTTAAGAGCTTTGCTTTAGGCGTTGCTCTTATTGTTAATGATTCACGTGTACTGTTTCGCTAGCTAGCTGCGCGCTTGTGCGCTTAGAGCCCTACACTATATATATAGATCTTTCCCTTCCTTCTCTTTTCCTCTTTTCCTTCTTCTCTCTTTAGATTGAATCTAGCACTTCAACTCTGCATGACCTGCTCTGCATGATCGTGACAATCACTGCTATTTAGACTAACAACTTAACGATTATTCTTAAATTAGAGAACATATTCTATATGCTAAGTCTTATAGTTAATCTCTTATTTAGCTAAACAATTATAGAAAAGGGACTATATATTAATAGTCTTATATAAATGATTCACTACAAATATAATAAGTCTAAGATCTATAAATTCCAACCCCTCTAAAAAGCTATATAAATTTATGCTATCATCCTAGGACTAGTAGAACAACCTAGCCTAGCTAGCTATGCTATAATAGCTACCACTTAATTAATTAAGGTTTAGCACCATTGTCTTAGCTATATTAGCTTTAAAAACATCTATAAGACAGCTTAAATAACTAAGGGCATTAAAAACAGACTATAAAACAGACTAAAAAATAAGAAACTAGTATGTAAACTATATATCATCTTAAAAACTATGCATACTTAATTAAAGTAGCTATAATAGCAATGTAAGCATGTATTTAACAAGCTTTATGTTAATCTTCTTAGTCTAATTACCCCTACTAGTCTTAATAGCTCTTATTAGGCTATGATTAAGATAGATAATGCCTCTTAAGCTTAATAGCTCTTAACGTTTTAAAAGAAGGGGGATGCGAAGATCTATATTTAGGATTTTATCACTACCATTTACATTTAGTATAGCAAATATCCTAAATCCCTCTACCTTAACAATAGCACTAAATATAAGGGGGACTAATTTAAAAAATTCTATTAAGAAAGGGGCACCTTAAGCTAACTATGCTATATACTCCTTAATAAGATAAAGTGGCTAAATGAGCTAACTAAACCATCCTTAATTAATGCTATACTCTCATTAACGCCTTAGCTAAGGACGAAGATGACGAAGATCCTTAAGATCTTAAGACCCTATAGCTAGAATTTATAAGGACTGCTATTTACCTTATAAATCATCTTGTAACATAGAGCTTTTATAATAAAACTCTAATTAAAGCATTAACTACTAATATTAGTTAACCTATAGTCTTAGATTTATTAAATTTATAGACAATTAGCTATAAAGCCTATTACTACATCCTAAAGGAAAAACGGTAACGTAGAGCTAAATTTAAGAAAAGAGCGAAGGCTAGCATCCTCATTAAATATAAGGGTAATTCCATCTATTATATTTATAATTAAGACTGTGGGATTATAAGGGCATTAGCTATCATCTTTAATAAGAACGATGCACCTAATATTAAAGTTTAATTTAATGATCTATTTAAGGACACTTCTATTAAGGTAGGCCCTTAAGACAATTATAATGATACTTAGCATAAAGATGGAACTAGACAATTATAATGCTAGGTCTTAAACGTATAAGACTCATAAAGGTTTCTTATGTAAAGGTTTAACTTAATAGAGGAGGTAGGGGATTAGACATAAAGGCTTTAAGTAACACGTTATAGTATATAACAAAATACTATATTAAGTTAAGCACGAAGCTCCTATCTAAGGAAACACTATCTACTTATATAAAGGCGTCGTGCTAAAGGATATCTTTAGATATCTAGATAACACAATATCTATAATATCCTTATATCCATCACGTGATCCTAAGTCTACGTAATATAGCTATCTATAGCTAACTACTTAGCTATAACACTAGGTCCCCTCCTAAAGGCCTAGTCCTTAAGGCTTCGCTAATTAAGAAACGTGCTAACTACTTAAGTAGGGTTATGCCTACTCTTTATGTCCTAATGGGTTACACTACTAACTATGTCTTTTAAACATACTAAAATTAAGGAACGACTTGCTCTAGCTTAACGAATAACTACTACTAGTATAAATATGCCTCCTTATAGCCATTATAAAAAGAAGCAACTAAAATGCATTATTTCTAACGATTTAAAATAATGTAATAAATGTGTTTGTACAAATGCTTAGTGCAATGTAGGTAGTCCTTCCACTATTAAATAGGAAAAGCTTAAATGCGAAGAGCATCGCTTATAAGAAGAAGAGGAGGAGGCGATGGCTAAAATCCTACAGCTTTATAAATAACAGCGACTCTTCCATTCTCGCGCTAAAGACATGCTACGCTAAGGTCTTAAAACTATAGACAAACTTAACGAGGTAGAGCAGAAGGAGCGTAAGGAGGTAGAGGCTAAAGAGCGCGCTCCTAGCACTATAAACCCCTTTACTTATAGCGTTGATTTACCTAACCTGTTTTCCGCTTTGTCCCCTTCGTTCTAAGAGACTTAGGGTAGCGACGTTAAAATTCCTCTAGTAACTCTTAGTAGTTAAGGTTCTTCGCTAGTTCTTAAGTGTTCTCTATATGTTCATATCCTTTCCATTTAATTAGGTATTGTTCTTATTTTCCTACTAATCTTTAGTCTAAGATTTCTTTAACTTTGTATATATCTAGTTCATTCTCTAGTTAGAGTTTAGCATTTATAGTGAGTAGTGTGTTTCCTTTTACTAGTTCTAACAACGATATGTAAAACACTAGATGTAGCTATAATTCCTTAGGTAGCTATAGCCTATAATTAACTAAGCTCACTTTCTTAAGAATCCTAAATGGTCTTAACTTCTTAAAGTCTAGTTTCGTACTTAGTTGCTTCGTTTTTATGTGTTTTTAGAGTAGGTACACTTTATCCCCTTCCTTAAGCATAGGTTCTATACTACGCTTCTTATTAGCATAAACAGTAGATCTTTCATTAAGAAATTATATATCTATAGATAGCTGTTGTTAAAAGGCTTTTAATTTTTCTACCTTAAGCATTACCTATTTAGCTTAAGTGTTATCTTTTTATAGTTCTCTATATGCTTCTAGCTAGTAGCTATAATTGTCACGATCACGTAGAGCGAGTCATACGGAGTTGAAGTGCTAGATTCAGTCTAGAGGGGAAAGAAGGAAAAGAGGAAAAGAGAGCGCGAGAGAGAGGATCTATATACAGGATGGGATTCTCGTGCACAAACGCACACCTAGCTAGCTACCTTGCTAGCGAACACTTCTGCCTTGTACACGTGAATGAGCAACACATAAGGTGAAGCTCTCTATATTCGTGACAATAATTAGTAAAGAAAGGTGAAACTTTTATTATTTCTGTTATAGCACTATTATATACGAACTATGCTAACGGTAAGATGTAAACTGAATTATCCTACTAGTAGTTAACATAACTCTATAAATATTGTTTAAGGGTTTAATTTAATCTTTCCATTTATCCATTAGTCTAGGGGTGAAAAGCTGTTAATAGCTTATGATTTACACCTAACTAAGCTATAAGTGATTTCTAGAATTTTAACGTAAAGAGCTTATCTCTATTTAAAATTATCTCTTTTAGTATACTATGAGACGGCAAGCGGGGCGCGGTTTTCAGCGTTCTCGCTCGCTTGGGTTTAGCGCTGCTAGTTTAGGTTTAGCATACTCAGTTTAGGCAAGACAGCCTGCTGATCGCAACACGCTGCTTTCCCTCAACTATCACCATGATAATCTGGCTGCTCACGACGTGCAAGGAGAAATGTCTTCAGCTTATACTTATCAGCCGTTAGCTAAGGAACCAGCAGAGATTCGGTTGCTCACGCTGGACCATCCACCCACACCGCTCAGAGAGGTTCATGGCGAGCCTAAGGCTCAGCGGCAAATATCAGGCTCACTTGGCCATGTCTCTCTCGACGAAAGGCCTTCCTACAAGGCCCTCTCCTACGCATGGGGCGCTCTGGCGTCCCCGAGGTATCCGATCCTTGTTGACGGCGATACCGTAATGGTCACACAGAACCTTCATGAGGCATTAGGGTTGCTCCAGACGCTTCCCCGCATACCTACCCTCTGGATCGATGCAGTGAGCATTAACCAAGCAGACGACGACGAGAAGCGCACGCAAGTACCCTTGATGCATCGCATTTACGGCGAGGCAGAAGAGGTTCTCATCTGGCTCGGCCCTGCGGCGGACCAAAGTACCGAAGCCATTCCACTTCTCGTCGGCTGGGCACACAGATTTGCGGCTTTCCTCGAAGAGCATGGCGTTGATGGCGTCTACCCTGATACGCCACTACGAGAACTCATGATCCAAATCACTGACGGCTTCCCGGTAGCCCCATGGATTCAGCCAGTCGCGAGCTTGTTCGCACGACCATGGTGGCACCGTGTCTGGGTCATGCAGGAAGTCATCCTTGCAAAGAGAGCGATCATCCATTGCGGTGACATCGCGGTTGCCTGGAGCGATGTTGAGCGGGTTATCGAGATGTTTTCGTATCCGGACGCCTGCAATGGCCTGGACGTCATGGCACTTGCGCTGCAGATCTGCCAACACGCCCATATAAGGAGGTTGCATCTCGACTACATCGGTCGCTACAGGGACTGGTTACCCGGGCTTACCTGGGAGGAGCTGCTTGGTATCACTTGCGACTGGCCTTTTATGCCTAAGGCGACCGACGAGCGCGACCGCATATATGGCTTCATGGGCTTGCTGCTAGAGGAAGACCGCTTCAACGTTCCGGTGGACTACTCCAGTGAATCGACGGTGGCAAGAATAGCTTTTGACGTGAGCTGCGTCGTGATCGGACGGACCGGCCCGAGATGCATGATCTACTGCAACGATGCACGCTCGCGGCCATTTGGCCTTCCCACTTGGGCTCCAAACTGGTATTCTTGCCAATCGGGGGATTTTCGAGCCTGGAACGACATCTATGACGCTGCCAAGGGCACGACCTGGACTCCTAGGTTAATTTCCACGTCATTCGCGAAACCGAAACTCAAGCTGAGGGGAATACTGGTATGTCATATCGGAAAGATTTTGGCAAAGGACGCGAGATCGTCTTCCGATAGCAACCCGACATTGCAGAGTTTTCAGTTATGGGAATCCGACCTTGCCTCTACTTTGCGGAAGACAGCGGATGCGGGGAGAGTAGCCGCTGCGAGCTTCTGCGACAGGTTGTGGTGGCTCGCCATAATGGGCATTCCATCCTCAGGCCGTTGGCCTGTTACCGACTTTGAGCGAAGACAACTGCTGGCCGCATACGAGGTCTTCGTGGGGATCAGGCAGCCCCCTAACTCTTTGGATATTGACAAGCGTCATGACTGGTATGAAAGGGAATCCGTGTTCTACCGCAGGGCTCTCAAATTCGATAAATATCGCACGTTTGTAACTTCGAATGGATACCCTGGACTAGGGCAGGCAAGTGTCCAAGTGGATGACAGAGTTGCAATATTCCAAGGCTGCTCCGTGCCGTTCACGATACGCCAACAGGAAGATGGCGATTACCATTTGATTGGACCTTCTTATGTCATGGGTGTTATGGATGGGGAGGCGATGGAAAATGGCCCGGACCTTCAGGAAATTGTCCTGGTTTGAAGGGCGAGATGTACAGGCAGACCATCTTACTAATCTCATTAAAGCAGAATATTTCGATTCCCTTTGCAATGGGGCAGTATTGAAAGGCTCGGTTCAATCGTACTCCTGCAAACAATGCACAGCTTCGAATAGCATGACAAGCAGCGATCACGTCTAGCCACCGCTTTAATGTAACAGAGGAAAGTAAAAGAGGCTAGGCTGACCATACTTCGAAAGCTAATAGATCTGAAAAACGGAATTTGTATCAGATTAAAGGGGCAGTTAAGTAATGACTGTGGTCGCCTATGTAGCGCAGGCAGCCTTAAGATAGCGGGAATAAGGCATACTATAGCTAAGAAAAGAGCGGGAGCTGTTTTGAGCTCCTAACATCTAGATCCTAGATGTTAAGAAAGAAAAACTGTAATGTCTTAGGTTGGGGAAGGGGGGGTTCGCGTACAATTGATAGTGTTAGAGGCTTTAGTTAGGGGCGGAGAAACGTAGGTAAATTAGCTGTGGGTCCTAGCACCTAGAAAATTATCACTTTAGGTGTTATGCTAGTGGCGGCCTAGAACAGTTACATACAGTATACTATGGTAGGCACTAGGTTAAACGAGTTGGCAGAAGTGGAGCCTAAGGCACAAATAGGCGTGCGGCGATTAAGTTGCAGCGTAGGAAGTATTAAAAAGTGGGTAAGTAAGCTGCATAAAATAGCGATAGAAGCTTCCCTTTTTAACAGCTTCCTAGCTGTCACATTGTTAAATGGAGTAATCTATAGTTTGTAATAATAACTTTAAAGAAGGTGTACACGAGCTTAATAGCGTCACTAGCTTCCTTATATAGTATAAAGTGTCTATACTTTATAAGTCTATCTATAATGACTAGAATTAAGTTATATATAACATTTGTCATTAGTTCCTTAGAGGGTGGAAGCTTAACTATAAAGTCTAAAGCGATTAACTTCTAGGCTCTATTTAGTATAGGTGGTGATTTTAAAAGCCTATATAGCAAGTGCCTATTTAACTTTAATTTACATATGTTGCATTCTAACACTACTTTCTCTACCTACTTCCTTAGTCTAAGGAAGTAGTAGGTTCTTATAATCCTCTTAAAGGTCCTTATAATTCCCTAGTAGCTATGCGCTAAGAGTGTGTGTTATTCATAGACTAGCGCAGTCCTTACCTTACTTAAGACATATATAAGTCCTTTAAATTAGATGAGTCCTATTATGGTCACGTAGAGTAAGTCATGCAGATCTAAAGTGCTAGATTCAATCTAAAGAGAAAAGAAGGAAAAGAGGAAAGAGAGAGAAAAGGAAAGATCTATCTATACAGTGTAGGGCTCTAAGCACACAAGCGCGTAGCTAGCTAGTGAAACAGTACACGTGAATACTACAACATTAAGAGCAACACATAAGGTGAAGCCTATGATATTCGTAACAAGTCCCTACCTGTTAATAGTAAAGTCTCCTTTAGTTTTAGCTAAAACCCTTTTTATACATTCATCTGTCTAATACACATCTTTTAGTCATTGTTTAACTTCTAAATCCTCTACTACTAATATTATAGTAAGTAATTCATTATACTAAATTCCTTCCTTTATTGTCTTTAAGATAGCTCGTAGTCTTTCTTATTTTTATTATAGTTATGCAGAGTAAGTCATGTAGAGCTAAAGTGCTAGATTTAATCTAAAGAGAAAAGAAGGAAAAGAGGAAAGAAGAGAGAGAAGGAAAGGATCTATATACAAATAGGGCTCTAGCATATAAGCGTGCAGCTAGCTAGCGAACTGTACACGTAAATAACGCAACACATAAGCAACACATATAGTAAAGCCTTTAATATTCATAACACTACCCCCCTCCTCTTCTAGGTTCAAACTCCTGTTTAAATATGTTCATTATAGCTTCTATAGATATTTGTAACACCTAGCTAGTGTAGCACTAGTGTTTTAAGGTATGGTTCTTACAATGGTAGTAAAGGGGCTCTAGTCTAAGTCTAGTAGTGAACTAACTAGGCGCCTAGTACATTAACTAACAACTAGAGATCTCATCTCTAGTCTCTATGGATATATATACTTAGCCCTCTACCCTCTAGTCCCACGCTAGTAGTAGAAGTCCCCCCTTCGTTACCCTCTAGTCCTACACTAGTAGTCCATCCTTTACTAAACGTCCTATGCACACCTAGGAGCACTAGACTAGCCATAGTCTAGTCTAATCTAGACTGTTAGTATAAAGTGTAGACTATTTTACAGTCTAGTCTTTTTTTAAGACTAGACTATAAGAAAAAAAGACTAGACTGTTAACAGTCTAGTCTTGTTTTAAAGTGTAGACTGTTTATAAAAAATAAGGACTGTTTAAAAGACTAGACTGTTTAGTCTTTGCTAAGAACAGTCTAGTCTAGTCTAGTCCTACAAATTCTAGGACTAGACTGTTAGACCATTTAGACTAAAATTTTTTATTACTTTAATTAACTATTTAAGGCATTTAAAGCTATATAGCGTTACTATATTGCATTACTATGTTATGTGAAATGGTCTAGTCCTAAAATTTAAGACTAGACCATTTTATAGTCTAGTCCTAAAAAAAGTAAGGACTGTTAAACAGTCTAGTTTAGAAATCTAGGACTAGACTATTCTATAGTCTAGTCCTAAAATAAAGTGAGGACTGTTTAAATAGTCTAGTCTTAAATTTTAGGACTAGACTGCTTATGTAAGCAGTCTAGTCTAGTCTAGTCTAGTCTTTATAGTCTAGGCTAGCTAGTCTAAGGAGCACGTGCCCTCACTCCTAGGTCTCTAATCACATAACTAGCATTCTACTAGAGGTAGTGCTCACTACCTTATAATTATCCCCCCTCTTAGGGGTTAACCCTAACCCTAGTCTAGCCTATAGTTCTTCTAGTACTATAGTTGCTAACGTCATCGTTGTTATTGTCATTGTTAATAACACTAGTGGCATTACTATCACCCTTAGGGCAACGTTTGTTAGGATTATTAGTTAATTTTAGGGTTTTCACTTACGTGTAGGTCTAGTAGCGCTAGGTGACATTTTTTTTATTTACTAGCTATAGATTCCTTTTCCTTTCTTTAATATTAACAAATCTAGCCTACACACATCTACTTAGTTATCCTACACTTAGTAGATTATTATAAGTATTGCCTAGTTCTTTATTAGCATCTCTTTCATTATTCTTAAGCTAACTAGTAGATCTAGATTCTTTATTTACTCACTGTTGCTATTGTTGCGCTTTGTCTTAGCGCTCTAATCTTAAACTAGAGTTCCTTAAATCTACTAGTGTTTCCCTCCCTATTCTTTAATTTATAAGTGATCTTCTTCTCTTTCTAACACTAGCTGTAAGGTAGTAAGCATCATCCCTAGCAGAACGCTAGTTAGGTGGCTAACGCCTAAGGACTTCTAGGCACGTGCTCCTAGACAAGCGTAGTAAGCTTAGAAAAGGGTGGGCCACTAGTGTAGGACTAGAGGCAACAAACGAAGGGACTTCTACCACTAGCGTAGGACTAGAAGGTAGGGGGATAAGTATATATATATATCTATAGAGACTAGAGATAGGATCTCTAGTCGTTAGTTAATGTATTAGGCGCCTAGTTAGTTCACTACTAGACTTAGACTAGAACCCCTTTGCTACCATTGTGAGAACCATACCTTAAAGCACTAGTACTGCACTAGCTAGGTGTTACAATTCTAACAACTCACCCTTTTTAACTTATAGTATTATGATAACCTAGAAGGGTAGAGCGCTAGTCCTAGACTAGCCTCACGGGCTAGCCACACGTAGCGGGCACTAACTCTTAGTGCTAGTAACAGTCATTTAGGATATGTCCCTAAACACCCTTAAGCCTAAGGAAGAAGACACTAGCGCCTACCTATAAAGAATAAAAGCCTACCTTGCAAACGAAAAGGCAATCTATGAGGCTATGTGTAAGACTACTAATCTATACTAGGAAATGCATAGTGACGACCTAGCATCGTACCTAGACGATGTCTAGACTTTCATAGAAAGATAAGAAAGGGGCAAAAAGCGTATACGCTTAAGCACCCCTAACACTCGCGAGCCCACCTTAGAACTAAACTAGTTAGAAGAGCCTACTCTAATTCTAGTGCTAGCCCTGCAAACGGTAGGGAGATTTAAGGAGCCTAAGACCTATAAGGGTAAGACTCTCCATAAGCTTAATAAGTTCCTAGCATTAGTCTAAGGCACTTTCTAGTACTAACTAGCATTGTTCTAGACGGAATACTAGAAGGTTACCTTCGTAGCATAATACCTTAACTATGAGCTAGCGAAAGAATGGGACGCTAAATGCATCTAGTTAGGCATAGGCATTAACGAATACGCTTTCTATGACTTTAAGACATTCCTAAGGGATCTGCATATGGACCTAGAGAACCGCTAGCGCATCGCCGCCATTGCGTATAACGTAGCAAAGTAGAGGTGTTACGGCTAAGCGGTTAGCTATAGGTAGCTATGTTATAGGGACTTAGGATCACGTGATGGATATGAGGATATTATGGATAATATGTTATCTAGATATCTAGAGATATCCTTTAGCACAACGCCTCTATATAAGTAGATAGTATTTCCTTAGATAGGAGCTTCGTGCTTAACTTAATATAGTATCTTACACATACTAGTAACGTGTTACTTAAAGCCTTTATGTCTAATCCCCTACCTCCTCTATTAAGTTAAACCTTTACGCAAGAAACCTCTATGAGTCTTATACGTTTAAGACCTAGCGTTACACTTTAAGCACTACTTCTATGAGGTACTAGCTTATACACAATGTAGGAGGTGTACAATAGAGGAACAAGAGTTGAAAATTGTATGCAAGCAGATAGCAAATTAAGGCTGTGAGGCTAGAAGGGAATCTTAAGTATATATATAAGGAAATGTCTTTAAATTGACTTGTAGAAAAAACTATCTAAGGAGGGGAATGTAAGGTCCTTATATACATGAAAAAAGGGTCCTTAGCTACGCTCTATAAGGGAGTGCAAACAGTACAAACAATCCCTAGTGTAGTTAGGAAATAGTAGTAAGGGGTAGTATGATCCACCTCCTTAAAAATTTTCTTTAGCTAGATCCTTTATAGATACTAACTATTCTAAATACAGTATAAGAAAGCGAAAGCTGTTCTAGCCATTGTAGGCCCTAAATAGGGGTAGTGCTTTAACCCCTAGGTCCTAGCTAATAGTGGACAAAGTAGGGAGCTCTATGGAGACCCCCTTTGTTTAGCTGCTATCGCTACTACAATCTAGCTCTGAAAAATCCCTCATTAATGCACAATATGCATTAGCCTCTAACGATTCTAGATATGCAACCCTTATACTTCTAGTACGAATTATAGTTAAGTTATGACTTTATGAAGATCATGTGTTTGTCATGTGAGGGTTATGTAAGAACCATGTGACTTGTGTTCATATACATAAAGTATATTATAATGTAACACGCCCCCTTAATATGTACTTGAGTATTTCTCTATGATAGAGGAAGAGGTCTTAGATAAAATTTAAATGATTTAGGAATTCATTAAATTTAATTTTGTCTAAGGCTTTTGTAAAACCATTAGACTTGTTGTCTCTAGAAGGAACATATATTAAATCAATAATGCCTTGCGAAATTAAATCCCTTATATAGTGATATTTAACAGCTATATGCTTTGTTCTTTTATGAAAGATAGGATTTTTAGCAAGTAGAAGAGCTCCATTATTATCTATGTATAATGGGAATATTTCTTGCTTAAACTCATTAAGTTCTTTAAGCAATTGTTTAATATAAACAGCTTCTTTTATAGCAGCGTTTATAGCAACATATTCAGCTTCTATAGTGCTTTAGGTAATGATTGATTGTAATTTAGATTTCCATGATATAGGACCATTTGCTAGGAAAAAGACATAGCCACTTGTTAATTTAAAGTTTAAGCTATCTCCTACATAGTCTGCATCACAGTAGCCTTTTATGTAGTGGCTAGCCTCATTTTCTTTAGAGTAGATGATTCCTAACTCTTTTGTTCCCTTTAGGTATCTAAGGACTCTCTTAATTGCACTTAGATGTTCTTAACTAGGATTTAATGCATATCTTAACAATTTAATAACACAATATGCTAAATCACATCTAGTGCCTAGAGTGATATATAATAGAGACCCTACTACACTTTAAAAGTATTTAATATCTTCCTTTATAGCTTGTTTGTCATTTAGTTTAAGTTTGTATTTTGAATCTAAAGGGGTTGAAATAGGGTTTAAGTTTATTATGTTGAATTTCTCTAAAACCTTCTCTATATATTTAGTCTAATTTAGCTTTAAGTGATCTTTAGTCATCTCAACTTCAATTCTAAGGTAGTCTTTAATAAGGCCTAGCTCTTTAATATTAAAGTATTTCTTTATACTTTTAATAAAAGAGTCTATGTCTTCCTTATTAGGTCTAACAATTGCAAGATCATCTACATATACACAAATGATGATTTTTAGTGTATTGTTTATTAAGATACAACTTTTAGCTTCTAAGGTTTTAAAACCTAGCTTTGTTATAAGTACTTCTATTAGAGTATAGTACTATATTCTTACAGATTGCTTAAGTCCATATAAAGCCTTGTTAAGCTTTAGGAGTTTGCCTTTCATGTTTGGATTTAAAGACTCTAGTCCTTGTGGAGGGATTAAATAGATATTTGTATCTATATCTCCTTAGGTGAATGCAGATATCATGTCTACCTTATATATAAGCTAGCTATTAATTAATGCTAAGGCAAATACAAGTTTCCATGCCATTTGTTTTATAACACTTGCAAAGGTTTCTATATAGTCTAGGCCATATAGTTGCTTAAAGCCCTTTGCTACAAATCTCAATTTTAACTCTATTAGCTCACTTAAGTGAGACTCTTTGAGTTTATAAACCCATCTTGTTTTTAAGGGTTTAAGTCTTAGGTGGAATGGAATAATATCCTATGTCTTATTTTCCTCTAGGGAATTAAGCTCTTTTGCCATTGATTTTAGCTATAGCTCTTTATAAGGAGAGTTAATGGCTTGCTCATAGCTTTTTAGTTCATTAACTAAACCATCTTTTAATTTGTTTATAAAGACTTTTTCATTTTTCAAATCTTAGTTTTCCCCCCTAGTTAAAGAGGTTAAATAAGCTGTAGATGCTAGCTTATATATAGAGAGAGCTTCGTGGGAAGGGGGAATTCCTAATAGTCTTCTAGACTTTCTTAGAATTTCAACTCTTATGTTTTCGCTAGGAATATCCATTTCTATGTTTAAATCCATTTCTTCTTCTTCATCTTCATCTTGTTAATGTTCATGATTTTAAGAATCGTCCATTATAATATCTTCTTCTTAATTATCATCTTGTTAATTATCATTTTGTTAATTATCATCTTGTGTTTAGACTTGTGGAATTTCTTCATCATGGCTTAATTCTTCTAGGAAACTTAAGGAATTTTCCTCATTTTCTTCTTATATTCCTAGTGAAAAGATAGTCATAAACACAAGAGATATAGTCATTAAAGAAGATCTCTTATATAGAGAAGACTATTAGGATATACACTAATCCTTTAAAATGGATTAATCCTTACTCGTTAATGGTGAAGCTTCCTTTAACCTTATTAAGGATTCGTTTTGCACTTTCGTCTATAGCGTAAGCATTCTTAATTTAAGTTTTAAGTTCCGTGTCTTTAATAATAGTGATTGTTGCTAATAACTCGTTATACTACATTCCTTCCATCGTTATCTTAAGGATGGCTTACAACCTCTCTTGTTTTAGTCTAACGTAATCCGTTCGTCTACTTAGAGCATTAGCTCTAGCGTTCTCTAAACCCTTTTAGTACAAGATTACAAAGTTATAGGACGTAAGTGTTTCTACCCATCTAACTTATCTCCTATTTAATATGTTAGTGGTAGTGAAGTATATTAAGTTCTTATAGTCCGTCTATATCTATATAGGATATGTAGATCCTTTAAGATATACCCTCCATTGCTCTATAGCGATAACGATTACTAGGAGTTCTTTATTGTGGATATCGTAGTTGAGTTCCGCTAGTGATAGTTTTCTAGAATAGTACGCAACTAGTTATAGAACAAGTTAAGAAGCTAACTACTAGTACCCTTAGGCTCCTCCTCTAGCGCAGTAGCAATGGGGACCTCCTTAGTTACCTCATTATATTAATTAGCGCTAGCAAGAACATCCTTAATATCCTCTAGAGACATTACAGCTATAGACGCCTTAAAGTCTAGCATATGTGCAAACCTAAACACCTTAGAAACCATCCCTACAAAACTAGGATCTACTAGAAGACCACTAACTCTACCTACGCTAACTCCACTAGCAACGACGCTACTGTTACTAGATCCTAATGGGCTACTCACTCTAGGGACTAGTTGTCCTTGTCTAAGGTGTCCTACGCTAGGAATTAGTAGAGCATTAGACTAGTACTAGGCGAGACTTACACAAAGCTCCTTAAATCCCTTGCGAAGCTTAGCGTTAATGTCTAAGATAGCGCGCGACAAAGTCTAGGAAAGGATTAACTTAAGTCTAGTAAGGGCGTCTTACATTATGTTAGTTGCAATCGCTAAGGTGCTACTAGTGCTATAGTCCTTTAAGAACTTTGCTATAGCAGTAGAAGGATTTAGGGGGCGACGCTTAACGGCACGAGTCACCTACTTCTAGAGCTTAGCTAGAGCTTTCTCCCTTACGGCAACGACGGCTAGTTTAGCACTAGCGTCCTCTACAGCAATAACATCATCTATAGCATCCTAAAGATAGGCAACTAGGCTGCAAAAGCGGGTAGGGACCTAAGGAAAAGCATGTTAGCACATACAACCTCTAGAACAAGGAAATAGGTAAGGAACCTACTAATTCACAACCCTTGCTCTTATAGGCACAATCTACACAAACGGGAGACGTAGGATTAAACTAGTAGTAGACTAGCTCTAGGAAACGGCTCATCTCCTTTACACAACGAAGGCACATCTTCTCCTACTTAGTGTATAGATCATAGGTAGTAGATGTTAAAATAGCAACACGGCTACGCGTCTAAACGTGGCCACTAGCTAGCCCTAGAACTAGGCTACCCTTGTTGTTCTTAACCTTAGAATCTAGCTTAGTAAGGCGGGTAGCCTCTTCCTCCTCGCGACGCTTGCGCTTAACCTCCTTCTTCTTAGCCTTCTTCTAGTTGTGTTCTACTAGTGTAGTAGTAATGTAGGCGCCCTTAGAGTTAGGGCTAGATAACGGCTTAATAGTGGGCTCCTCCTACACTAGGGTAACCTAGTAACCACAATTGCCCTTGCGTTAGACATTCTATAACACATAGGGGTTTCCTAGAGTTAGAGTGAAAGGATTACCCTCGCTATCATAGGCATCCTTAATGCTAAAGGGATCTAGCTCCTACTACTTAGTGCGACAATGCTAGGTAGATAGGGCGTCATTAGGTGTGTCACTAGCGTTGCGCTTATAAACTAAGGATCGTAACAGGATCATAATGGAACCCCCCTAGGATGACGTAGGGGTCTCTACGGCCTTTCTTAGGGTCGCTACTAGAGTTGCGTTAACTGCAACCTTAAGGGCGATAGACTTCGTTAATCTCATGTTCTTAGTTAGACGTAGGGTTAAAGCTAGTAGATTAACGGCTTTCTTATAAGGAGGCATGATGTTTAATGCTAAAGAAGGTTAGCACTAACCACGTAGTAGGGGACTAAAGACCTACCTAGATTAAGCTCTTAACGATATTAACGAGTAGAGAAAAAGAAGCTATTTAGGAAGGACATTAATTAGCAGTGGACTAGTGTTAGATAAGAGACTACTTATAAGGTTAAGATGTAGGTAAAAACAGATTAGGAAAACTCTAGCTTAAGATTAGAATGCTAAATAAAGCACAATGATGACGATAGTAGAACAAAGAAGCTAGATCTACTAGTTAGCTTAAGAACGATGGAGGAAGGTTAATAAAGAACTAGGGCGATACTCATAATGATCCACTAAGTGTAGGACAACTAGGTAGATGCGCGTAGGCTAGATTTATTAATATTAGAGAAAGGAAAAGGAATCTATAGCTAATAAACAAAGAAAATGTCGCCTAGCGCTACTAGACCTACACTTAAGTGAAAACCCTAAAATCAACTAACTATTTTAGCAAACGCTACCTAGAGGGCGACGACAATGCTACTAGTGTCGTTAATGACGATGGGTAATGATAACGACGTTAGCAACTATAGCGCTAGAAGAATTACGGACTAGACTAGGGTTAGGGTTAACCCCTAAGAGGGGGGATAATTGTAAGGTAGTAAGCATCGTCCCTAGCAGAACGCTAGTCACGTAGCTAACGCCTAAGGACTTTTAGGCACGTGCTCCTAGATAAGCGTAGTACGCTTAGAAAAGGGTGGGCTACTAGTGTAGGACTAGAGGCAATAGACAAAGGGACTTCTACTACTAGCGTAGGACTAGAAGGTAGGGGGACAAGTATATATATATATCTATAGAGACTAGAGATAGGATCTCTAGTCGTTAGTTAATGTATTAGGCACCTAGTTAGTTCACTACTAGACTGTTACGGCTAAGCAGTTAGCTGCAGATAGCTATGTCACGTGGACTTAGGATCACGTGATGGATATGAGGATATTGTGGATATTATGTTATCTAGATATCTAGAGATATCCTTTAGCACGACGCCTCTATATAAGTAGATAGTATTTCCTTAGATAGGAGCTTTGTGCTCAACTTAATACAGTATCTTATACATACTAGTAACGTGTTACTTAAAGCCTTTGTGTCTAATCCCCTGCCTCCTTTGTTAAGTTAAACCTTTACGTAAGAGAACCTCTGTGAGTCTTATACGTTTAAGACCTAGCGTTACACTTTAAGCACCACTTCTACGAGGTACTAGCTCATACACAAAGCAACATGTTAACTACTAGAAAAGCTTCTGCCGTGCTTAGCCTAAAGGGAAGCACCGTTAGCACTCCATCTACACTAACATCGTCTTAGAGACCTAAGCCTAAGGATGAAGAGATGCCTAATGCACCTATCATCTTAGAGCTTAGAGAGACTCTACGTGTTAAGTTGCCTAACACGTATTCTAGCAATAGAAAGGAACTTAAAGTGTTCCTACTTTAGGTTGAACTCTACACGCACTTTAACGATGACAAGTTTCCCACTAATGAAAGCTATGGCTTGTGGACAGCG
>Ga0209512_1001342_pt1 | contig 30771 bp, 33 predicted proteins | sample frozenSSSSmetaG_FD_184142 | JGI IMG/M metagenome (GOLD analysis project Ga0209512, IMG submission 184142) | Glacier valley bacterial and archeal communities from Borup Fiord, Nunavut, Canada, to study Microbial Dark Matter (Phase II) -... | ecosystem: Environmental > Aquatic > Freshwater > Ice >...
TAGCCGGCTCATTCCACGGATAATTGCGCGCGCAGGAGTAGGCCATTCTTCGTTTTCTTTAGGAATACAAGGACTCGATAAGATTATATCGCTCATCTTTGATTTAGTAGTAATTTGGTAAAGTGGTCAATGAATTAAGAAATTTACAAAAGTAGGTGTCAAAAAAGCGACGCGTCGCGATGCTCGCTTAGGTGGGCGGAGAGTAATGGCCCCAACTCTTATGTATGGGCCATGGCCGGCCACACGCCGCCGAGACTCCAGAGCAATTCTGAAGAATTCTGTTCACAACTTGGATGCCGCTACGTATGATTTGATCCTCCGACAGAATACATGATGATCTGATATCGACACTCTATCCCAAGACTCCTCGAAGGAGCCCCAGCGACTCCCTCCGGGCCATTCTCCCATGCATTCGCAGCTTCTTCCCAGCTCCATATCCCATTTCAAGACCTATGATACATAGTTCACTTTCATCATCGTTCCTTTACCTCACGACACTCTCCACCCATCCCACTTCCAACCTCCTGACCCCTTCCCTAAACGCCTCCACCTCCTTCCAGCAATCCAAGGGTCTCCTGTCATTGCCCCTCAAGCACTTCACCACCTCTTCTCTTGCGCTCTCCACCGCTGCATCCAGTTCTCCGATCTCCCTAACCTTCTTTCTCTTCTCCAACTTCTCGCGTAGCTTCGCAACGTCTCTTGAGACCGCCTCACGTCCGAGGGAGCGCAGAGCATCGCCGGCCGAGGAGGCTTCTGTCGCGGGAAGGGATTCGCCCGTAGACGACGAGTCGCCCTCGAGAAGGGAGTTGAGGGTGGCTTCTTCCCGTGCTTGTAGACGCTTGAGCTCTTCCGCAACCCGGGATTGGATGTGAAGTTCGAGAGTTTTGGCGCGCGTGGAATCAGTCTGTTAAAAATGACATCAGTACTTGTTCTGAACGCATGCGATCACAAGATCAAAGATTGTAAAGGCAGGAGAGCTGCCGAGCCGTTTTGTAGACGAGGGAGACCTAGAATGACATACCTCGGTGCTGCTCTGCAGCGAGTCGACAAGCTCTTGGGAAAAACGGACGGGTGTCTCACTGGCAAAACATTGTTAGTTCATGTACAATCATTGTTCAAGACGACCATCCAAACAGCAATCGCACTCCTCAGCGTGTGTGGTGTTGTCATATTGTAGGCCGTCAGGAGCCGTCGGGTTTTTGATTGGATCATACCTTTGCCAAACGTGCGATGGCGCAGTGGTAGACGGCTTTGACGGTGAGCTACCCATGGTAGGATCGTACGGAAAGCTCAATTGACGATGTTTTTTTCTTCCTGACTTGAACTTCAGCTACTGCGCGAGCTTCAAGAGCTTCCGCTGTATTTGCGCGGGTTAGGTATCCCGGGGAATTCCAGATCACGTGATCTTTTGTGCCTGAATATCATGGTAAAAAATCTCGGCGACAGCACGTGTTTTGACGTGGTGATCTTCATGGGAGTATGGACGATATATGGTACAAGTCTTCCAAGAAGTACTTCGTAGCATGCTAATCCATCCATGAGGAGCAATAATCTATTTTCACGAATGGATTTTTTTTGGGGGGGGGGTTTAGACTACCTTACAGCTAGGTATCCTTGATGCATTTGAACACATGACCAAGGATTATGGCTTGCCAATGTGTACGCATTTCCTTGCCAATTCTCATGCGCTGTGAAACAACGATGATTGTCAAGTTGTCCTCCTCCTTTCTTCACTATAAGCTTCATGAGTTTAAGATACATAGCATAATACCTCATTTCCATATCCTAATTCTCTCACTTTCGAGCCTGGGTGCTTCCCTCGACAACCACTTTATATTTAATCCAAATACTTCGTCATTCCCACCCAATAAACCATCCTAAAATGGCCTCGGGGCCTTAATAGCGGCGGGTTTCATGAGGTCGCCGAACGCAGCTGCAACCTGTTTCTTCAATTCCTTGTATGAGACAACAAATGATGTCTGATCATCGCGACTTGTGAGCAACACCTTCTCATCCACGCCGGCATCCAGCTTATTGAGACACCTGATCATATGCCCGATATCCAGTACAGGATTGCCCGCGGCATCGACTTGGTGGAAGACATAGTCCCGGAAGAGTTTCAACATATAGCGTTCGCCATTTTCGGACCAGTTGCGATCGCCTTCATACTCTTGACGTTCGTTAATCGTGCCAAGTTTCATTAATAGACGCGCGAGCCGCCCATTCTCCAGTTCTCGACTGAGTTCCGAGGTAAGGCTATCAGCTTCGTGAAACGCACTATCAAGAGATGCAACGACATGGCTAGAGATGCCGCGAAGGAATTCGTCAATAGTCTTTGTTGCGGGTGCCACAGCGGGCGTAAGAAGCCACAATGCCGTATCACGTATCTCAGCTGAGTAAATGCGGCCAAGTTGCTCTACGGCTACCTTCATATTCTGTTGGGAGATGAGGCTGTTTGTTCCGAGAGCTACGATTAGCTTGCCGAATAACTGCAAGTCTTCAAGTTGAAGCTCTGATAAAGATCTCTGCGTATCGTGGTGGACAACATCCAGCACAGCACAAGCACTCAATCGGACTCGGTTTTTGTCTGTAACCACAACTTTGCTAGGTTCGAGGCAGCGAGCCGCAAGATTGGCAGAATGAATGCTCTTGAGAGCCGATGCAATCTGCACAATATATCCCCAGAGTACTTGCTCTGCAATTGTAGTAGCTCCTCGGCTGCCAAACCGAGCTGAAGTGGAGAAATGCATCTCGACAAGAGTCCTTGAAAGAGGATGGTAGTCGGTGACAAATATTAGTGAACTATCCCCAAAAGCACGGGTGGTAAATGCGTCTAGAACAGTAACCACTCCACCACAGTCCACACGTCGCCATTCTTTGACTGATCGGATTGCCTTCTCATTTGTTAGACGATAGCCTGTATCAAATCAGTGACTAGAAGAGGCTACGTGCAAGAATCATACATACCCTCAAGCCTCCTGAGACAGTATAGATTACCATTTTTACTTGATGTAGCCTTGTAGACCCAGCTTGGATATCCAAAGACGGTGGCGCTCTTATGATGGCTTGTATCAAGAGCTACGAGAGAATGATAATTATCAAGGGTAGGAAGTTGTGAATCTGCCATCGTCAGAAAATGGCAATAGTAGCTCATGAGTTCACTCACTAGGCATGGTTTGGAGAGATGCTTCGGATTTTCTCTGCAGTTCCTCGCGAAGTTTCTCCGGCATGAAGAAATCATGAGGGAGTCTTTGATATGCTACTAGATCTTCACGATGGGGGCCCATAGGAGCATAAAGATGATATTGTAACTTCGTCAATTAGCGCGGAAGTAAACCTAGTATTAGACATCGCTTACCGGCTGAGCAGCAGCTGCGTAGGAAGACTGTGGTGGATAATATGCAGCACCGGTTCCGCCAACCATGTTGGCACTATCCTCTAGATAGGGATTATATTGTGCTGGAGGCACGGATTGAGTTGAGTTAGGCATCGTAAAAGGGTCATACGACACCTGGGTATCGAGAGTATTCCCATTCAAAGTACTCTGTATGGACATCAGCAAAAAAAAACTCCACATAGGTTGGATGCCGAAACTCACCGTGCTAAGATCGTAGTTCTGTGGAGTGAATTCTCGGATTTGGGCAGGATTAAAAGTCACGGATTCCTCCTGCTGAGGAATAGGCGTTGCAGTTCCTATTCTAATTAGCCTTATGCGATTGCTCAATACAGGTAAGGTGTCACTAACCACTCGCAGCAGCTCTGGGCGTAAAAGGTGCGGCGCTCGCTGCCCGTGAAGTAATTGTGGAAGATACAGTCGGATTGTTGGCCAAACCAATCGGGGTAAATGATGGAGAATCAACATTGAGGCTTTTCTTTGGCCTGTTAACATTGCATAGTCAGTCACAGTGCTGAGCATTCATTCGAGACGACACGGTTTCTAAAGAATGCTTTGGCAGCGCAAGATACACCAGACAACAGAGAAAACAAGAAAAAGCAGACCTACATCTCAACTTGACTGCCATGCATTTTGTTTGGTTCGTGGTTGAAGGCGCATCCTTGGTCTTCATAACGGCAATGGCCGTAAATGAGGACATTTCGGCACAGCGTATCTTTGGCATTCTCTATTCCAAGGCATCAGCAACCGTCTCCGTGATACCTCTCGGCTCTCTGTCCATCCATGTCCAGAAAGATCATGTAGACATGCAATCTGCACATACCACGGCCTTTCGGTCTCGGCGATCCGACAGCCTTCTGTCCAGGGACGAAGCGTGTTGTCGCCATCGTAAGGTAGGTATATGTCTGTTTCTTTAATGCCTGTTTATCGACCTCGGCCCGTTGAATCGCTGCGAATCCTATGTAAACGTCAGCTGAGTGCCATCGCAAAAATGCTAGAAACCACTGTGCATGATGTCCCCTTTGATATGCAGTTACAGGGACTTCACATCGCTGAGAGGTATGCTGCGACGTGGACATGCAGATCCTACTCACTTCACTCTCAAGGACATATCGCAGTGTTTCTACGCGATGGCTTGTCCCCCTCGGGGTTATATAACAGCATGCAGATCCTTAGATGATATTTGCAAATGATAAGATGAGGCTCTTTTGTTGCATTAAGGTAGGTAGCCCTTGGGCCAGGATATTGTTAGAGTAGGTAGTATGTCGAGACGCAGACAAAGTCGAATCCCTCCCTCCCTGGGCGATAACCCGTTCTCAGCCTTACAGCATCCGCGCGCCAATCAAACCTTGTGAGGCTACTACTGTACAGACATGGTCCGTTCGCAGCATTGATGACGGATAGGTACCTACTCGTCACGACGGCGACAAGTTACAACAACACTTTGGAAACAACTAATGCTCTATTCTTTAGTGGTAACTAACTCAACCGTTCGCCCATCGATGCGTCTTCACTCTACAACTTCTCTGTGCGACTGAAGCTGACTAGAATTTTGTTGCCATGTCGAGTCTGCCAGATGTGGATATTGGACAACTGTCACAGTCACAGCAGGAAGCATTACAGCAGTATACGTCCGTCACGGATCAAGAAGTCGGAGCTGCCATTCCAATACTACAGCGCTCACAATGGAATGTTCAGGTATGGCATGTCGGTCAGATTCTCCTTATGCGACCTAACTGTGGAATAGCTAGCGGTTTCAAGATTCTTCGATGGTGACACAGAGCAAGCAGATCCTCTTGCTGAAGCTATCGCAGCTGCGCAGAATGCGCCTGCCACGCGCTCTGCGCGGCATGAGAACTTACAGGAAAGCCTTCTACATAGTTCTTCCACTCGCCGAGATGCTGCTCCTCGAATCGTGCCTCAGCCCGAAGATCAGATTATTCGCCGCCCCCCGTTACTCCTCGGCTTGTTATTGATGCCGTTTAACCTGCTATATAAGATAGTATCTTCGTCCCTGGGCCTCTTTACATACCTCTTTCCATTCCTTCCACGACTATTTCGACCTCGAAATATGAGCCGGGCGGCCCGTACAAAGAACACCACTGGACGGAGGATGTTGAACCCACAGGATACCGCTGCACGCTTCAAACGAGAATTTGAGGAAGAATATGGCCCACAGTCGTTGCCATTCTTCAATAACGGATATGCGCAAGCACTGGACTTGGCGAAGAAGGACCTGAAATTCTTATTGGTCCTGCTCATATCTCCGGAACACGATGACACCTCTTCATTCACACGGGATACTCTCCTTTCGCCGGATTTCATTGCCCTGGTCAATGATCCCGCGAATAATATCATTTTATGGGCAGGCAACGTCGGAGATTCGGAAGCCTACCAGGTCTCAACTGCGTTGCGGTGTACTAAGTTTCCATTCACTGCTCTAATCACACACACTGCCGAAAGTGGACCTACTTCGATGTCTGTCGTGACGCGTCTCACTGGGCCTATGCCTGCAAATATATATATTGCCAAATTACAGAGCGCGATAACAACTTATGCCGCCCAACTGAATGAGACACGACAAGCAAGATTAGCTCAGCAATTTGAGAGGACATTACGACAAGAGCAAGATTCAGCCTATGAAAGATCTCTCGCACAGGATAGGGAGCGCGCAAGACAAAGGCGTGAGCAAGAAGCAGCTAAAGCAGCTGCAGAGCAGAAAGCACAGGAGATGGTTGCTGCAGCAGAAAAGTATACTACTGATCTTGACCAGTGGAAACGCTGGAGAGCACAAAGCATTTCTCCTGAGCCAACAGCGGAAACAAAAGATGTGGTGAGGATTGGATTTCGGATGCCCAAGTCGGCGGAGAGGATAACCCGAAGATTCAAGTGCAATACGACTCTGGAAGAGCTGTATGCTTTCATTGAATGCTACGATACCGTACACGAGCCGTCAGGATCTAGCTTCGTTTCCGAACCTTCTGGATTCAAGCATGAGTACAAATTTAGACTTGTCTCACCCATGCCGAGAACCATATATGATCTTGAAAGCGGCGGCTCTGTCTTGGAGAGAATTGGCAAAGGTGGCAATCTCATCGTCGAGCCTATTGTTGATGACGACGGCGAGGATGACGGGGATGACGAGCAACGATATGTAGCATGATAAATACAGTACATTGTTCGCATTTCCTTCCCCCGCCGATGCCACCTAGAACCGCTGGATCGCTATGGGATTCTTATAGGCTGTCCTGAGAGACAGCATCGAGGAGCCAGACCCCACTTCAGCGTACCGCACTTTAAGAATGCGGCGCAGCTATGGCCTGTAACCTTGAGTTTGTACATACATCGAATAATGAGGCGGGCGAGTTACGTGTGCAGTTTGGGGCTGTGCATTCCAAAATATCTGCTTATGGATTATCGGTCAAGTCTTACTGGTAGATAGATCATAAACGGACATTGGAGTGCAAATTCCGGATATATAGTGACAAAGAAGCCATGGTACTCCAAGTATTTCAAGTGTTGACATGCATATATGAAGAGGTCCTTTACATCTGGTGCAGCAGTAGCTATGTACATTAATAATTGTTCCCAAGATGAGGTAGAGTAGTAGTATCTTAGGAATGTAGGTGCCTACAAGTGCCTACGCCTACAATATAACATGGTAAGATACAAAGGGTCTATCCATCATCTAGCGCTTAATAGAATTGGCGCCTAATTAATCCAGTCCGCATTTAAGAAAACCGTTGCAGCGCTTGTTCCGTCAAACCCGCGATATTCTGGGTACATGTCTAATGTACCTATTATGTACCTAAGCTAGTGAGCTAGCTAGATAGATATCGACATGCACTAACCTTTTTAGCCTATCTTATCGGACCCTGCGACAGCGACAGCAGCGATGGTGACAGCCAGGCTGCCACCTCCTGCGCCAGTGGCCATCATTTTTACCACAGCCCTTCCCCTAACCGCTCTCTCGACACATATTTCTGACACTATTCAGACTTCAGAGTATTAAGTATTGAGTGCGGAATGACAACAGTCAGCAGTTGAGATGAAATCTATGAGAAGTTTGGGCGGTGTGAACCGCATGCTTGGGTCTGTGAGGGGTCGAGCAAACCGTGAGCCGTCACCAATTTTCAGCGATGCTTCCTTCATTCTTTCTTCATTACCTACCTACCTAGGTATCCCTTTACTAAATGGTGCCCAGCTCCTACCGACACATCCCCAGAAAGCACGCTTGCAACGCCAGAAGAAAATGCATCGCGGAGCGTTGTATGTATTTTTCCTACCACAGCAAGCTGATTAGGCTGACCTGGTACACAGAAACTCTTCTGCGAATCTGGCGGACCGAATCATACGGTATGGGTTGTGAAAGGTTGAGCGAACTGCACGCTGACTGGTGCTCAAAGCAAGGCGAAGAAGTTTTACACCTGCCTACCATTGTGGAAGCCGCCGAGTCAAGTCCAGCTGCAGCAAAGGAATGTGCTTATCAAATTCGGAAATTTCTCTCGAAGGATAACATGGCCCGGCCGTATTTACAATACAATGCTATTATGCTCATGCGGATATTATCAGACAATCCCGGTGCGACGTTTACCAAGAATATCGACAAGAAATATGTCGAAACGGTGAAGGAGCTGATCCGGATGGGTCGTGATCCCAGCGTTCAGCAGATTCTCCGAGAGACGCTGGATAATTTCGAGAGAGATAAGAAATCTGATGTTAATCTGGGTCCTTTGATTGAGATGTGGAAAAAGGAGCAGATCAAGATCGCGAAAGCCTATGGGCATGGGGTTAGTAGCTCACTTCAGAATCAGTCCTTTATATATATGTACTAACTCGTATTTCAGGCTCGATTGGCACCTCGTATGTTGGAAGCGCCTCCTGGCCACCAGAACTACTTTTCGCGCAGCCATACGAACAATAGGCTACCGAATCCGGATGAACTAGCCTCTCGGATTGAGGAGGCCAGAACATCAGCAAAACTTCTCACACAACTCGTTCAATCAACACCCCCTACGGAGCTTCTTTATAATGAGCTGATCCGCGAGTTTGCCGACCGATGCCAGAGCGCAGGCCGAAGCATCCAAGCATATATGATTTCAGAAGACCCAGCCCCGGACAATGATACCATGTTGACCCTGATCGAGACGAACGAGCAATTATCCCTGGCCGCGACTAAACATCAGCGAGCCATTTTGCAGACAAGGAAAGCGCTAGCTGTGCGAACGCCAGATCAAGGTCCAAGTCCGAGCCCAGTTGCACCGCCGCCTGGTCCTCCACCCACAAATTCGAAGCCCCCTGCGCCTCCCTCGCGAAAACCAGCTCCGACTGTCCTTCCAGGAGAACAGGCTCGTTCTGGAAATTCAAAATCAGAGGCGGACGCCGAGAACCCTTTTATGGACCCGGTAGAGGCATCTCAAGTTGCCCCAGAGCCTCTTACAGATCAAACTGAACCGTATCACCCAGGCTTCAATCTGACGAAGAGCTATACGGGACGCCAAGGAAGCGCAACTGGGAATGTAACAATGCACGCCGCTGGTTCTTCGACGGCACATGCTGGAAGAAATGAAGCGCATAGTTCGAATGAAGAAGAAGATGACGACGCATATTCTGCTCCTGCCCACCAAAAGGCCCTGATCTATCGATACTAGCGCATATGGAGCGTTGTTGATGCATTTTTGATACGCAGTCTGCAAATTGCTTGTGTTGTTTAGCCTTGTTGGGATTTATTTTGTATATCTGAGGTAGCTAAGGCAGATTGTGATACCACGGCGGCATCTCCGCCTGTTGAATCTCATTTATATTGTTAGTATGCAACGACAGTCAAATTGTGGCTGATCGCGGCCTTTCCACTACAGCGCATTAGGAAACGGACGGCATAGGTAGATTACAAATTGCCAACTCTCGATATTTGTGTGCTTGTCAATATACCTACCTACCCTTCTGATTCCCCCCTCGTATTCTACAGTCTCTACTGTGCATACACTACGATGTACACATGTACTGTACCAAGAACTATTTACTGCAAGATGGTGCCGCATGTGCCATTCCCCGCCTGCTTGTTTTTGGCACGTCTAATGGGGCAGATTACATAGCCAGGAGTGAGGCGCATATGTGTCTCTATACAACATACCTATATGTACTCTATCTATGTACCTCCTACGAGTAAGCAGGAGAGGAGAACACCCTCCTGTTAGGTACTACTACTGTATGTACATTTAGAGCAGGGCATTTATCACTATGTATTGGGTGTCTGCTCATCTAGAATCCCAATCGCCAAATCGCCAACCAACTCAGTCACTCGCACCGTACATAATCGCGTCGACACGTCTCACATGCTTACCCTACGTTACATACTTCATTCAACCTCTCTGCCTCTAACTACCGACTACATATTCGATACCGACACTAAACATGTATAGCTGAGCTGTTCACATATCCTTTGTTTTACGATTATATCTTGAATATCCATGTATGGGCTACTCTCTTGACCATTACTGTAGCTATTTGGTGTGCATCAACATACCGGTACCTCAGGCCTGGACTGTAGTAGTAGTAGTAGTAGTGGTGTCCCCGCTTCCGCGATTATCAAACGAGATTGGGACCATCCCCCAATAATTCCCTGGGCGCAGCGCAACTTGCAAGTGCCAACAACCTTGGTCGACCGTGGTGCCGTTGCCATCTCACATCTGCGCTCACATCTGCTCTCACATCTGCTCTCACATCTGCGAAGGTCTACTGCGGCCACGGAAACCACGGCAAATTGGATCGTCGTGCATAGATTGCTGCTTGCTGCTGTGTGACAGCTGAGGAGTCCGAAGGCTGGAACTTCCGACTTGCCGCAACCTGACGGCGACAGAATGTCGGATCTCGACAGGTAAGCAGCGTACTCTACTTCCACCTCCATTGTCCACCGCTCAGATCTGGAGTGGCGTAACGGTATCTTCTAGGTACCCGGCCAAATTCCAAAATTTCCCATTCCCTTTGGAAATGGTAGCTTTACTGCTTTAGGTGATGATGGTGGTCTGTTGGCGAGCCGTGGTACTTCCTCCTACTGGACTGAGAGCAAGTGCTCCCGCTTGATGTCCTCGAGAAACCCTCGATTGAACAGATCATATGCATGTTTTATCTCACCTCACCTCAACAGCAGTCCTAACTGCTTGCTAACTACATATTCTCGACAGTCATAAGCGCACGAAGTCGACCCTATCGTTGTTGCGCCGCAACCAAGGCAGAGCCGAAGACGAAGGCGCGTCTGATGCTGGTTCTGTCGGCAGTAGCTCCAATGCCCAACCTGCATTGCAGCCAAGTGCGTCTGGGAAGTCTAGGGCGCCATCGCAGACGTCAGCACATTCGAAATCGCCTTCCATGGCTGGAATAGCGAAGGCCGCTTCAGACTCGGGCAGAAGCGCCAAGTTGCCCTCCTCATCGACACAGGATAAGACATTGTCAATCGAGCAATCGGTTCGCAAGTTCCGAATATTTGAGGCTCTAAGAAACGGCGACACCGCTCAGATATCCAAAAGCCTTCGCGAGGCATCTGATGGAAGCAACGCTTCTGGCAACCTCGAGGATACGACGATTCTGCATTTGGCTATACAATGCGCGGAACTACCAGTCGTCGAATACGTCTTATCAGACGGAGCGGCTGCCATCGATGTGAATGCCAAAGATAAGGATGGGAATACTCCATTGCACATCGCTGCGTCGCAAGGCCGTGGGCAGATTGTAAGACTCCTGCTCGAGCAACCTGGCATCAACGACTCTATTGCCAATTATCAAGGGAAACTTCCCCTCGATCTAGCTCGGACACCGGATATATTCGAACGGCTTCAACTTTCCCGCTCATTGTTTGTCGACAACAAGATCAAAGAGATCCAACTTCTTATCGCTAATGGGGACTATAAGACTTTGGGTGACGTACTCGAAGAGCCCCGTGTCAAGACCGTGCTAGATATCAATGGTGGAGAGTTCGCATCTGAGATAACAACTGTCCAGTCGGGCGGTACCCTCCTGCATGAAGCAGCCCGAAGAAAGAATACACAACTCATTCAAGTACTGTTGCTCCATGGCGCCGATCCATTCCGACGCGATAGGAGAGGGAAGCTTCCCCAAGATGTGACGAAGGATGAGACTACAAGGGCTATGCTGAAAAAATCCCCAGCGGCAGTCGCCGCACAAAGAGGGATTCAGGAGAAAGCAGTCCTTGGTAATCTTTCACAAACCTCAGGAACAAGTGGTGCCGGAGATGTCTTAGCAGGCAAGGATTCACGAGAAATGAAGGGCTATCTGAAGAAATGGACAAACTATCGCAAAGGATACCAACTTCGATGGTTTGTTCTGGAAGATGGTGTACTAAGCTACTATAAGCATCAAGACGACACAGGCTCTGCATGCCGTGGAGCGATCAATATGCGAATAGCTAAACTGAACATGGATCCAACAGAAAAGCAGAAGTTTGAAATCATTGGCAAATCATCGGTAAAATATTCACTGAAAGCTAACCATGAAGTGGAAGCCAAGAGATGGTTCTGGGCGCTCAATAACTCTATCCAATGGACAAAGGACCAGGCGAAAGAGGAATACAAGCAAAAAGAAAGAGTTGCTGAGCTTCTTCGACAGGCAAAGGCGGAGCAATCAGAAAGGACGTCCAGAGATCATTCTGCGGTTAACTTGGCTGCTGAAAGTGTTGCTGGAACCGAAGGCCGTCGAGGGAGCATGCAAAGCACGCGAGTGTCACCCAACAGTGAACCTATGCGCCAGGGCCAGCGGGTCACATTCAAGGGGACAAGTACCGCTGGTAGTCTCCAAGATGAAGAGGAAGGAACCGCATATGGTTCCTACGAACCCAGCCTTGCGAATGATATGGGTCGCAACGCTAGTAATGTCGGCACTGCTCAGTTCGAAGGTGATGATGACGAGGAAGAATACGGGGATGATAGTAGCAGTCGGGAGCGTTTCCCTGTAAGCAAGGATGCATTCAATATTACAGCTCAATCTGCCAAATTGCAACTAGACATGATGAATCAAGTGCACATAGCACTTCAGTCGGAGCAAAGTCGGAATCCAGCGATAACTATCTCAGATCCAGTTGTCAGACAAGCCTTATCTATCTATGATGATTCCATTCGAAGTCTCAAAGGACTTCTAGGGGATTTAGTGAAAATCTCAAAGGACCGAGACGACTATTGGCAGCGACGCCTGGATCATGAAGCAGATCTCCGCCGGATGTGGGAGGACAGCATGGCACAGGTAGCACGTGAGCAAGAAATACTAGAGGCCAGAGTTGGTGAATCAGAAGAGAAACGAAAACGTACCAAACGAGCCTTGAGAGAAGTTATGGAGAGCACAAGTCGACCAGAAAGCAGAACTTCCATGGAAGATAATGGATTTTCCAATGCACTTGAAGATGTTTCTCTCGCTGATAAGGACATTACTCTTCGACGCGAATCTACTACACGAAATTTATTGCGCCGTAAATCAATACTGGCAGATATCGAAAATATATCTGATATAGAGTCCGAGGAAGATGAAGAGTTCTTTGATGCAGTCGATGCTGGCGAGATTGAGGTTGCTATTATGCCATCGCCAAGCCCAAAGATGGAAGAAGCTATTGAAGAGAAGGTCCTGGAACCCGTTTTAGCCGATGGCAAAGATTTGAGTACATCTTTCCACGGATATGAGGATGGTGTTCGCATGCATCTGAAAATGGACGCAGATGATCGTCCAAAGATTTCGCTCTGGGTAAAGGATCCATTTGCCGCCGCGAAAATAATCTCATTGCTAAGTGTTGTGTAGGGCATCCTCAAGTCTATGATTGGAAAGGATATGACAAAAATGACCTTGCCTGTATCATTCAACGAACCGACTTCCTTGTTGCAGCGATGTGCCGAGGATATGGAATACGCTGATATCCTAGATACTGCTGCAGACCGGGCTGATTCCACGGAACGGATGGTATATGTCGCGGCATTCGCAGCCAGTGAATACGCTTCGACCATTGGCCGTGTTGCAAAGCCATTCAATCCTCTACTAGGTGAGACTTTTGAGTATGCTCGACCGGATAAGCAATATCGCTTCTTTATTGAGCAAGTCAGCCATCATCCGCCGATCGGAGCTGCTTGGGCCGAATCACCAAAGTGGACGTACTTCGGCGAGTCTGCGGTCAAATCTAAGTTCTATGGCAAGTCGTTCGATGTCAATCCTTTGGGCACATGGTTCTTGAAGCTTCGGCCAACAAACGGTGACAAGGAAGAACTGTATACCTGGAAAAAGGTTACCTCCTCTGTCATTGGAATAATCACTGGTTCGCCTACAGTTGATAACTATGGTACTATGGAGATTAAGAATTGGACAACTGGTGAACGTTCCACTGTCGATTTCAAGCCACGAGGCTGGACCGCCAATTCTGCGTATCATATCAGTGGTCGTGTTCTTGATGCCCATGGTAAACCACGCTTCAGCCTTGGAGGCAGATGGGACAGCAGAATCTATGCGAGATTGACGCCAGGATATGAGGCAACGATTGACGAGCCTACGGGACCAATGCATCACCGAGACAGTATTGTGGATGTAAATCAAGCTTTCCTAGTCTGGCAAGCCAATACAAGACCCACGGGCATTCCTTTCAATCTCACGCCGTTTGTCGTCACGCTAAATGATATCAATGATAAACTCAGGCCGTATCTTCCGCCGACGGACACCAGATTGAGACCAGATCAAAGAGCTATGGAAGATGGAGAGTACGATTTTGCCGCAACGGAGAAAAATCGTGTTGAGGAGAAACAGAGGGCTACGAGGAAGCGTAGAGAGTTGAACGGAGAAGAGTTCGCACCCCGTTGGTTTACCAAGGGTAAATGCGAGATCACCGGGGAAGAGTACTGGGTTTTTAATGGTAGGTATTGGAATGAGAGAGAGAAAGCTGGCAATTGCGATGGCTGTTGGGAGAATGTGGAGGATATCTTTTAGCTTGATCATCTTAGCATCTTATTCACACAATAGTTTGTTGTGCTTCTACAACGGGTTTGACATTGTTATTGATCTTTGAGCGATTATAGTTGAACTGCCAACGACAGCTGATTTCAGTTTTGTGCTATTGTTTGAGCACAGATTCGGATCGATTTACCGAGTGTTCTCATTCTCGTTTCAAAAAATTATTGACGACTTTGTGAACAGGCGTTGAGTGTATGAATTCATTTGAGGCAAATATTCTGGACATATTTGACGTTGATTATAAGTCATATTATCGCAGCTATGCGACCGAATTGCGGGGTTAATCGTTCAATAAATATCCTGTTTGCAAAACAGAGTACAGTATTCAAAACCTGCCAACACCAACCTGAATAGCCCAACCAGCGACGCATAAGACAGCGTCTTGCATGTATGCCATATGAGAACAAAAGAAAGTTGATCAGATGATGATGCTCAAACTCAAGCCAACGCCCTTTTTTACCCAAATCCACCTCCTCATTATCATAGACTCACGGGCATGATCTTCGTCTCTTATCACGCCCACCTTCACATCCTTCGGATCGGTTGCTTAGTCCTGACGAGAAATGGACTTGGCATCTCATCACGCTCGGGATCCCATGAGGCTGCTTCCCTCTGGGCCATGCGATCTGCAAATGGTCTTTTCGCTTTTGGTGAGTTCTCATCCGCGACATTGCCATTGCCATCCAGCGGCCGACCTCCGGCCCTAGCTTGTGCGAGCTCCACCAGCGTTCGTCCTTTGGGAGGAATATTAGCTTTCATTGCCATGTTATTTTTTATCGCCAATTTATTGAGATCTGCCGGGTCCGTGCCTGCAGCCGTTTTCCTTGTGAAACTCGGTTTCCGTGTCGGCGACGAGCCGCCTTCAGCAGCATGAAGGTTCGATGACGAGGGAATTTTCGATAGACGACGATTTGGTGAAGAGCTTCGTTCCTTCAAAGCTCCATTACTAGTGACCGGAAGAAGACCAGGCTGGGCAGCAATTGTCGGCAGCATGGGAATAGTAATACTCCTAGCAACTGCATTCAAATTTGATGAGTTTTGGGCTCTTGGCAGAGGGGCTGTCTTCTGCGAGATGAGTATTGGTCGTGTGCCCGCGGCCTTGAATGGATTTTTTCCTGAAATCTGTCTGGTTGGCGAAGGAACTGGAGGCATGCCGTCATCGTCTTCCGAATCAGAGGCCATCAGAGTTGTCTGCCAACGATCACTAGGTTCTCCAGCCGCTGCAAAGATATTTCGTCCCACAGCCGGCGGCTTTGCTGCTCCATTTCGGCGAGGGGACAAAGACAGCGACGCAATCGATATTGGGGATGGATCTGCCATTTCAATATCCATCGGTGTTCCAGCAAACATTGTCTGCGCTCTCCCAAATGGCGTTCGTGTGCTCTTCTTTGATGCTTTGAGAGGCTCAGGCGAATCTATAGATAACTCCGTCAGATCAGTGGTTGAGGGGAAATCAATCTCTCCGTTGGCGCTGACTGATGACAGGGGTATGTCATTCTGTTGCACAGAGACCGAGAAATCCTGAGTGACGGCGGCGCTCTGTAGACACAATCTGTGTGCTACTTCTCCTTGCACCCTTGCCTGCACCTCTGCTTCAAATTTTTTCTGCAGCCTTTCAACCTCGATTTGTACCAAGCGATCGATTTCCAATCGCGCCTTCAGCTCCCATTCGCGTCGCACAGTTGCTTCCAGATCATCTATTATCTTGGATTTGTCCAGCTCCATTCGCTGGATCCTTTCTTCGGCCTCTTGGAGCTTCTTTGCTGTCATTTCCTCCTTGCTCTTCAAAAACTTGCCGAAGTCGACCACCTCCTTTTCTTTCCTCATCAGCCTGACGATAGGTAGATCTAGAAGCGTGGCGGTATCAGGTCGACGATCTGGGTTGACCCTTAAACAGTCCTTGATGACACCCATGAGGTCTGGCGAGTATACGCTAGGTATTGCGGCAATCTTTCCCTCCTTGATCTTTTGGACCAATTGGAAATGTGATTTCGCATTGAATGGTGGTTCACGCGCGCAAAGCTCATATATAATACAGCCCAGTGACCAGATATCGGACTTTAGAGTATATCTTTCAGCTGCGCAAATTTCAGGCGACATATAGAATGGCGTGCCAACATATGTTGAAGCGAAATCGTGAGATTGCATGATTTTGGATAATCCAAAGTCACCAAGTTTGACTGAGTTATCAGCTCCGAGAAATACTGTGTTATGGTCAGCCCGACGTTCTTCACTGCCAACGTGCTTGTGTCCTACCGTTCTCTGGCTTCAAGTCCCTATGCAAAATCATGACATTGCCGGCTGGTGGTCTAGGCTTTGGCGAATTGTGCAAGCCTAAAACATTGCTTCCAACGTCTGGAGGGTCGACGCCATAATGGCACCTGTATAGAGCAGTGACCAACTGCGAAAACATGCTCCAGACGAAGCATTCTTCGGCGTACTGTTTCTTCACCTGTAAATCCTTGATGACGCGCCCCAGATCACCATTTCCGCAGTATTCCATGTACAAATGCAAATCTTGGGTCGACTTCAAGTGCTCTCTATGGTAATAGCCCACAATATTCGGATGCCTTAAAGATGAGAGGATAGCGAATTCGGCATGAAGCTGTTCCCTTTCCTTTTGGGACATCCGCACATAGTTGATCTCCTTTCGACAAAGAATCTCTCCATCTTGTTTTCTTTTAACTTTCCGAATAATACCGAAAGAGCCATGGCCTGGAAAAGTAAATTGTCAGATCTCTCACAGCGAAGGTACGAGAGGGAATCTACCAATCTTCTCCAACACTTCGTATTTCTCCGATTCGGACATGATAGTTGGAGCTGGAGAGCAAATTATAATTTGTTTTTAAACTTTGAGAAGAAAATGACAGTCGAAGAGCCATGCGCAGAGCCAAAGACTGTTTGAGTTAGTAGTATTCGCCCACAATCGTCGTTGCGAAGAAGAATTATGTTCCTGGTGCGAATGGTCAGCCACCAAGGTAAACAGTCAGTAAGTAGTCGCTCGCTGTCCCAGCAACCGACCCCGGCAGGATTACTAATTAAGATCTAATCGATAAGGAGCACACCGCCGATAAGGATGGCAACATTCTGAGAAGCGCCACATCAACCCGTCACATTCTCAGATACAACATTCAAGCTGCTGGTCGGCCGAAGAATCTATTCATTGTTATACACGATGGTTCTGCGAAAAGATGAGCTGGAGGTTCAGCTCAAAGATGAACATCAACTGATAAAGGAGGGCATTTTGCGTGATGAAAATCCTTTGGACACGAGCGATGGATTCAATAAACTATGTGATGCCTGCCGGCGGGGTGATTTGAGAGACTGCCAGGAGATGATCGCAGCCGGCGTGAACATCAATGCCAGGGACACGTTCGACTACACACCATTGATATTGGTTCGTTCTGCCTGCCTAAGTATGCGAGCTGTGCTCTTTGATGTATAAATGCTAACGCTGGCCAGGCGAGTCTGTGTGGCCATTACGAAGTAGCACAGTTGCTTCTTGAATCAGGAGCGCTTTGTGAACGAGACACTTTCCAAGGCGAACGATGTCTATATAATGCACTGACAAATCGAATAAGGAATTTGCTTTTGCAATACGATTATTCAAAGAGCACCGATCCACTACAACCATTGGCATCCCATATCACATCTCTCCTGACAAGGCGGACACCGATGACATCGGATATTACTCTTACTGCAGGTGCCGAAGCCTTCTACGTACACAAGTTCATATTGTCTGCCAGATCACCGTATTTCCAAAAGAAACTAGCATCGGCTCCAGAGACGACTCATTGGAAGTTGGCACATACTGTCCCTGCAGAAGCATTCCGTGTCGCTCTGCGATTTTTATACTTGGGAGATGTCCCAGCAGACCTCGGACTCGGTCCCAAAAATCTCGTTTCCGAAGAAGAAGTCCTCAAAGGGATCGACAAGGTCAGCAAACAATTAGAAATCGAATCATTGTGGGAAGGCATCTTGGCAGGGGAGGATAGACGCATAGCAAGGCAACGACACCAAGATGAAGTCGCCAGAGGTCGAGATCAGCTTTATAAGTGGTATCATGATAATGTCTTGAAGTACAAGATTATCATAGACACCAAAAAGGTAAACGATGTCAAATGGGACAGAGAGAACTCGATATTTGCGGATGTCATTTTACGAGCAGATGCAGAAACGGAAGAGGAGGAGGCTGCATTACTCGCTACCGCAAAAGACCACCAAGTCTCGCAGTCTGAACGTATTCCTGTAGGGAGACCTAGAGACTCCGAATCATCAATATCTTATTCACCGTCAGGGAAATCAGCTCTCTACCCTGTGCATCGTGCGATGCTTATTAGGTCTGAATATTTCATGGCAATGTTCTCTTCTCAATTTCAAGAAGCTCAAATAACTCCGTACCTCCAAATTATATCAGTGGACTGTTCACCCGAAGTTCTGGAGGTGATTCTCAATTTTCTCTACACAGAAAGGGCGGACTTTCCGTTAGATATTGCTATAGATGTTCTCTTTGCAGCAGATATGCTGTTCATCGAGAAACTCAAGACGAAGGCTGCCATTGTTATAAGCACGCTTGGAAATGGGAATACGAGTACTCTGGTTGACCGTACCCATGGCGAAGGCAGCTTAGACGAAGCTGAAGTAATAAATATCTACGAGGTGATTCGCGCTGGCTGGTTGATGCGCGTGCAACGCCTAGAAGAGTTCGCCGCAAGATATTTGGCGTATAGGCTGGAGGATTATATTGACGAAGAAGACTTTGAGGAACTGATCAAGGAGAGCGCCTCAAGGATAGAAAAGAGACAGGAAACGGATACGATTGAATTGCTCGATGAGTACGCTTTCTTGTGAATTTGCTACAATACCCTATTGACTATGATGTAGTATCCGCTATTATCTCTCAGAACGCTTCAGGCTACGCTTCGAAGACTCTGGTCTCGAGGAGATGATGGATGAGAATGGCGAGGTTTCTGCAGAAGCAGCCCAGGCCATCTCATCTAGCGTGAACGACGAAGCTATTGATGTCAGTGCTCCGAAGGAGACTGACATAGGGGAGAACAAAACAGCTACCACGGGGAATATCAGGACCCTGGACGGTTACTTGGCTGGCGACGAGTTCGTTTCCGATGCGATCAACTATCAAGTACTCTTGGGCAAGATAGACCAACTGCTCGAGAAATTGAAGCTGGATGCTTAGATCTGAGGTGTGTAGCTCGGATAATAGACTACATGAACTTACGTAGAATATCTTTTCCCTACAAAATTTCATCCAACCTACCTGCCTTAGATAGCTCTTCAGATTTGCAACTGATGAGGTTTTGAGATCGTGATCTCGGGTACTCTAGGTGCTCTATGTGAAGATTTTAGCGAGCCTATTGCTTGAAATTGATGGCATAAGCACCTCACTGTCCTGAGGGGTTTTAGTTGGTCTTTTCTCTCTTTTCACATCTGATTCGCAGAGTAGAATTCCCTGTCTTCTGGTTTACAACTACCCGCCAAACAGGGACAGAGTAAATCGCATTCCTGGAGAGACCTATGCATCTACACTTGTAGTTACTCTAACTCGTTCTTGAGCCCGTTGAGTGCATCGTGTCGGCAAATCGAGCGGAGACTTGACAAGCCATTATTTTCGAATTCTCCAGTAGCCTAGTAGAGCATGAATAGTTTCGCAGCAGCAATAATGATCTACCTGCGGTCTTTTTGGGGTATGGATAGAGAGAGATGCTCGTGTCTGTGCATGAAAAGACAGGCTTTGTCAGCAACGCGGCTCGACTAGCACATGGAGATAGAATAGAATACGGAGTAAGCATATCCGAATCTAGGTACCCGTTACGACACGCGACGCGAGAAATAGGTAGAGTATAGAGTATAGATACCGTACCTAGGTATGCGTATTGGTATGCAGATTGGTATGCAGATTGGTATGAGATTGGTATGCGTATTGGCATACCTACGGAGTACAATTGTAATGACAATAACAATATTATGATTACTCCGTACATAGGGAATAGAGTACTCCAGATCTATCATATTATTGGCTGCTGTCGGATATCGATACAGTGGAGCAAGTGCACTACGGACTGCGGAGTAAATAGAGCTAGACATGGCAGGCATGTCATATTCGCAAACCTAATACTTCGTAATAGTATTATACTGCTCTAACTACTTTGTAAGATACAAGGTTATGTACATACATACATACATACATACATACATACATACACACACGTCTATAAATAATCTAATAATCTAATAATCCAATACGAAGAACTACCTAGGTATGCCTTGCAAGCCTGCAATGTACCCTGCCCTGCTGCTCTACTCCGTACCCTGCTAGCTATTGACAACATCGTCTCTACAATTCACCACCTACAACCAACACCACCCACCATCGTCTACCGTCTACCGTCTACCGTGTGTAAGCCCTTAAATCACCTTCGTTTGGTTCTTTTCCTCCATTTTAACTTCATCTTCATCTTCATCTTCATCTTCATCTTCATTTTCAACTTCAACTTCAACTCCCTCTTACACAAATCATCCTACTCACCATCCCCTCAATCGTCAATGATTCATCCTCTGGACCGAGAAGAAAAGAAAAACACAAATCCTTGAGGATGATACCTGTCCCGATTCCGATTCCGATTCCGATTCCAGTTCCAGTTCCAAGGGCCACCGTCCATTAACACAAGTCGTGCTACGGTACCGATACCAATAATGACGATGACGCGACTCTCCTCTCTGCTACGGTCATGGACCGACGCTCTTGTGATGACTTTGGCTCTTATCTCGACCTTACCTTCATTGACCCATGCCCAAGAAAGCAAAACATATATCCAGGGTACGGATGCTGAGGGCATAACTCGATTGTTGGCGAACGACCGTTATCCTGCTTTATATACTAGCGAATTCGGAGACTGTTTAGATGGACACTCTGTGATCAATGTCACTGCCTTTGATGCTGCCTACTATGCAGATAATATGACTGTCCTCTTCCACTTGACGGGAACGACGAACCTCAAGAATGATTCTGTCATGATGTACATCTCTGTCGATGCATATGGAGAGGACCGCTTCGACCTGATATTCAATCCATGCGACGCCAACATTTACAGGCAAGCCTCTTGATATCGCTGTTTACCATCTTCTAACTTCGAACAGCTTATGCCCCATGAAGGCCAGTGTCCCCATTAGAGCAGAGGCCATCATTCCTGTCGCGCAGTCGGATGTCTCAGGAATCCCCAGCATCGCGCTTGTTATTCCTGACTTTGAGGGATTTGCAACTCTCCGATTCTTTTCGAATACGAGCCAATCAGAGATTGGATGTTTCCAAGCCGTTATGAGAAATGGAGCATCATTGTCACATCCAAAAGCCGTGGCACCTGTTCTTGGTATACTAACCGTTGTTGCGTTGCTAGCGTCTTTCTCGACCGCCATATATGGAGTCAGCATCGCGGCTATACGGACACATTATGCCCATTCACTGTCGGTTCTCGTCATTTTCGAAACATTTCAATCATTCTTTTTTTCGGGAGCACTGTCGCTCAACTGGCCAAGCGTTTGTGTCGCTTGGTGGAGCAATTTTGCCTGGACAGCTGGCATGATCTATAGCCCAGCTATGACAAGCTCGATCGATAGTTTCCTCGGTACAAACCAGGGAAACTCAAGCCAGGTTGGCGGTGCTGGATCTGTTCCGCTGAATAATAACGGTGGCTTGCAGATATATGGTCGAAATACGAGGGGCATGGCAACAAAGGCTTTCAATGCCGTGATGCGAGGACAAAGGTTCGCCAGCCGACTCTATGCACGCGATACAGCGTCTGTAGATGACACGATCGGCCCAGGATACAGCTGGTATGGTGGCCCGGTAACCCAAGGTCTACCAATTCCGGGGGTGTGGTCGAACTTTACTGGCGAACTATCAGTACTCGGCATTCCGGCTTCAAATGCTTTCATGACTGGTTTTCTTTGGTTTTTAATCGCTCTGGTCATTGCAATTGGAGCGACTGTACTCTTTAAATGGACATTAGAAGCCTGCAGTGCTATCAGGTGGATCCAACACGATCGTCTAGCTCTCTTCAGACATTACTGGTTGGGTTTCGTCCAAGTCATTATACTGCGAACCATGATGATCGCATTCTTCATGATGATGACACTAACTCTTTATCAATTCTCGATTGCTGGAGCTGCTGCGGGCGTCATCGCCGTCGCAACCATTGTTTTTGTCATCTTTTTCGTGGGTCTTCTAGGCATTGCGGCATATGCTTGTTTCTATCGTCTCCGCTTTGGTCACTACGAATCAGCGCCCGATCGTATTCTGATCTCACATCGGAAAATATGGAACGTCGTACCAGGACTCAGTTTCACTCGACAGAGCAGACTGAAGGACGAAAATCAAAGTGTTCGCGCGCATTCCGCCTCTTTTCCAGTGGTTTGGATCAAGTATGTGGATCATAATCCAGAAAGACAGAGTATTCACGAGGATCAGCAGTTCATCAAACGCTTTGGCTGGCTTTCAGCAAGATATAGACGCACAAGGTGGTGGTACTTTGCTGTATGGTTTATTTACCAGTTCATTCGTGCCTGTTTTGTGGGTGGTGCAAAGGAAAGCCCAGAGATTCAAGTCTTCGGTCTGTTCGTTGTGGAGATAATCGCAATGATTCTCATCATTTCGATGAATCCATATGAGGGATCTCGTAATACCGCTTTAGCAGTTTATTTGCTCAGCATAAGCAAGGTCGTGACAGCTGGTCTTTCCATTGCGTTTCTGCCACAGTTCAATATGCCTAGAATCCCTGCGACGGTTATTGGATTTGTTATTGTTATTACGCAAGGACTTGTGGCAATCGCCCTTCTCATTCTCGTCCTTCTGGGAGCGATTTCGAGCTACATGTCTCTGACACGAAATCGTGAAGAGTTTAGGCCCCATAAGTTGGAGAATATCCGCTTGAAGTACTTCACACATCTCGAGACAAAGGCGCCAGATATTTCGCCTGCCCCAAGTCCAAAGCCAGAGGAGCCCAGGGAGCCCAAGGAGCCATACTTCAGCGTCAATGCGGTTCGCCGTGCACCAAAGATCGAGGATGAAGACGAAGATATGATTGCTGACATGACCAACCCAATAACATCTCAGTTCAATCCATCTGGGAGGCAGAGCAGGGCGGGCAGCATGAGGAGTACAGTGTCTGGAGTTGGCGGCGTGCCTTATGGTGCGCGAGTGCATCGCATAAGCTGGAGCTCGCGTGATTTTGCTGCATGGCAGCAGGAAGGACTGGGAGACTCGCCATCACGGGCACCGTCTCGGCACAACAGCGGAGGCTGGGTCAGCCATGCAGCACACACGTCAATATCCATGGCTCCCCTCGTCCGTCCTCCAGTCTCGTTAAGTGGTTCTCGTCCTACAACACCGAGTAGGGAACAGCAAATCCAGCATGCTAGTCAACGGTTCGGAAACGTCAGATAGAAAAGCCATCCCGACTATAGCTTATTATGAGGTTATGATTAAATATTGAGTAATGATTGGACTGGTAAATATGGTCCAGTATATGGAAAGGATCAGAAACACAGGTAGACTGGAAGTCATACCAAGGATGATGATATTGCTGCATAATCTTGGCGTTTACTTGATGCCATATTTCCTCTTATTCGTCCTTGGAAATTTACTACTTGAGCGAGCGTATGAGCACAAGATCTGTTTTCACAGCATGGCTTTGATTCTCCTCTTCAATTGTGGATGATTAGATGCTGCAAAAGTCCTGGCCAGGGAGAGTCATGGAGGGAGGTATGGGACGGCGAATTAGCATTGATGCACTATCCAAGCAGGGGCATTCTCGGTGCGTGTGGAGTTTTTTTTTCTTTCTACAAATCACAAATTTTCATAATCGCAACTGGTAGTGCGTGTATAGTTGTCCTAATCTAATATCTGACGGTAGAGATGAAGTGAATCCGGTAGCATCAATCGGATCTTTCAAATCATGTGTGAAATTTCTTAAACCTAAGGTGCATTTGGCATTGCGACCATATTAAATCAATTCAATGATGGGATTCAATGTCCGACGACGTATACTTACCTTCTCCGAGATTTCCCTTCATTTCCTAACTTGAGACTCGCGCATAATTCACATGACATCCTGGAGAAATCTCTGATGTCGGGTCTATCACGATGCGCAAAAACCTGCGTTCCAAGTCTTGAGCCGATATCACGGCTTTGTCTTCGATGATGACGGCATCAACACTGTCTGAGCATAATGTACATGCAAGGAATCGTGGGAAGATCTGTGATCTTATAAGAGCAATTGGAATACTTCAAAATTGCCATGAAAGTTTACAGAAACCTACCATGGTTTTGCTTCGTCTACCTGGTTCTTCTCATGGATCATGGATCGTCTCCAATAACACTACTCCCCCTTCCCCCCCCTTAAAAAATACCATCGTTCGCGTTCGCTATTTAACTCTAGTCTACAGATCATGAGAAGTCATGCTTATTGGCCCTGCACGGGCTTTCCATCAGTTGAATTTTGAGAATCATCTGCTGGAATATATTGGGGAGAGACAATATTGGTTGGATATGGAGGCACTGCTGTTCGATGCGTCCAGAAAGAAAAAAGCAGACGATCATGAGGAATGGAAAGAACACAGGTTGAGTATGAGAAATACTGAGAGTAGCAATACTCTTTTTGGTTCGCGCAGTTCATGACGCGTCAAGTCGCGTCAAACTTGGGTTTTCTGCCCTCACTTTATCCAACCTCACTTTGGAACTCCCATCCGCACCATATTTCAACTTTCTAACATACCCTTCATTCTTTTCTTCTCACGCCATTATTGAGGTCTGAAGACTGATATACGTTTCAAGTTTCCCTTCTTATATATATATTCTCTCCCCCATTTCTCCGAATTCTTGTGGGGGAATCCTAGGCAGGAGACCGTGATCTCATCTTCGATTTCACCTTCCTGCAGATCCTATCCGATCTTTTCAAGAAGGCATTCATATGAAGTTTCCATTATTGTTTTGATACCGAGGTGGTCTTTGTACTAAGAAAGACCCAGAGGCATTTGTACAAGTAATAGACTGCGAACAGAATAGAGGCTCGGCCCTGTGCCACTGAAATCTCCAGTCAGACGATACTGAAATAGGACCTCGGTGGCCACGAAAGCAAGATGTTCTACAGTCACGAGGGTGAGTCTCCCTGATCCAACAGCATAAAAAAGAAACAAAAAACACACACAATAGGATTCATAATTGACATTCTTTGGGCGAGCGTAGTGTTAACGAGTCGAAAGTATGGAGTAGCTACTGTCTGGTAAGTTCTTCAGTTCCAAGAACCTGCCCCTGACCACGATCTCCTTTGGCCTTGTCTTTCATTACCCTACTATTCAAAAAGGTTTGAGGCTGATTTATCCTGACAGGTTGGTTGCTATTCTGGGAGCAAAATCGACGGCCTTGAAAGTGAACAGGAAACAAATTCTCAGTGTCGATGTCAAGAAAGCATGTGAGACCATCATTCAACCTGAAGCGCCAATGGCTCTCAGGTTACAGAGTAGTCTTCTGTAAGTATTAAAGCTCATAGAGCGGGCTCCAGAATTGACAAGTCTTTTTAGTTACGGAGTTTCTCGAGTCTACTCTCAACAGTGTGGCTATATTCTCCAGGACGCCCAGACTGCCCAAAACAACATAAAAGCGCTGTTCAAAATAGTGAAAGGCAATGCCATTGATGCAGAGGCAGGCATGGCTCGGTAAGCAACCACAACCAATAATCCATTTTACGGCTAACAGGTTAGTCCCGATCAGCTTATTCTCATGGATGACCCGGATTTCATGCCAGATCTGGCTCTTCCAGCATTGGATTTCGATACCTTCAAACAAGCACTTGAAGACTCACAGCACTCAGTGGTCTCATCAGTGATATCACCTGGACGTTTCATGACCTCCATCTCCTCGCAAGCCTCTGTTCTGGAACTCCAAATTCCCACTTCTGACAATGATACTCCAGGAAAGTATCAACTCCCTGGACAGTTTCAGCTGGGTTCTTCTGCACAGAAGACTCCAAGTGGGATCAATCCTTTTGATGACGAAGGCCAAGGACTTCTTGATGATCTCGACTTCGAGTTCGATGCCGATGGCGGAATGGTCGATGTGAACGCTGATGAGCTGGAGCGAAGAAGAACTGGCGTGAATTTTCCTGGAGTTAGACGTCTGGAGAGTGATTCAGCTGCCAGTGGAAGAGTGAGGCGAGAACATGAGGATGCGCTAGCCGGTCCTTCTGCATCCGAGAGATTAGACAATGACGGAGATTTTATTATGCAGATGGACGACGACATGAATCCTCTTCCTGATGCAGAGGCGTTTCCTACAGGTCCGAGGATAAACCTACCAGTACAGGAAGAGTCCAGCATGGAGAATACTTCGATCTCAGCAGAAATGCCAATGAAGAAGCGCAAATATAAACCGAAATCGCAGAGAGTCATAGCTGATATGAAGGATGACCTTGAGATCCGCAATTCTGAATTTAAGGACTGGCAGAAGAACTACGTGAACAGCATGACTATCGCCAGACAAGAAAATCAGCAAAGTCATGCCAATAATCATGCCAAAAATAATGGCAATCTTTTTGTCTGGGGCAACGGTATTGGGGGAATCGGTAAGATTATTTACTCCGCTGGTAATGTGCTGCATCCTCTCGATATTTTCTGTGGCGAGAAATTGAAGGAGCTCGTCACTGGTGTTGAGGTACCTGCTAGTCCGAGCAGCAAGCGTACGCATTCTGTGTTTGGCGAAGAGGACGACGAAGCCGCACGCAATGTTCGCGCTCGACATGACTGGGAACCCCATCTTGCACGCGCTGCTGAAGACGATGGATTCCTGACAAACTTCGAGGATGACATGATGCCACCTCCAGATGATACGACTGCGGTAGAGCTTGGAAGGGAGGCCCTCTCACCACTGGCAGATCATCATTCCTCGGCTATGCCATGGAATATTTCGACATCCCTCAACTCTCTCCGTCTCGGTTCTTCATCCCTACCTCGTGGACCATCTCGCCAATCTTCCATCCTACCAGGCCGACCAGGTTCCCGGCTTACTTCTGCAAGCCCTTTACTTGGACGCGGCAGAATATTTGACGAGGATGAGGCGAACCGCACACATCTCTCTCCTTCCAAGGAGAGGGACATTACATCCATCGTTCGAGCTGACAAATTTGAAGCCTTTGGTCCTTCAGCAGTTGTCGACACCCAAACCGCTCAGAATAGCCAATGGCTAGCAGAAGCCCTCGAGACTGAATCGTTCAATTTCTTGGAGTTTGTGAGAGCTTCCGCCGCCGCGACATCAGAAGTGATCGAAGATCAGGAGACCAAAGATGCTGATGACGGAGAGGAAGAGGATGCAAAGAAATGGGTCGGCTTCGAGACCTTGTTTCCTCCACGGGAGAACTATCGAATTGTCGCCGCACAGGCGTTTTATCATGTGTTGAGTTTGGCGACGAAGAGTTTATTGAGTGTCCAACAGGAAGAGGGTGGCGAAGTGAAGATGTTTGTAAGAGACTAAATGCATGTCATGAGATGGATGGGAACATTGCTATACTTGCTATATATTACTTGCTAGGAATACTGACATGCAGCATCGGATATTTGAGGATCAGTCGCACAAGGATGGAAGGACATACACTGAGGAGAAACAAGGAGTTCGGAAGTCACCCACACACGCATTGACAGATACCTAAGATAGCCTTGCATATCTTCGATTATGAGATCTTGCTCCAGATAGATGGTTGCTTCAACAATTAGATGACATCAAACCATAGAGCTTCTTTAAAGTTGTTAAATCAGACAATGATGCTAGTTTAATTATGAGTGGGTGAATATGGACGGGAGTTGCTTAGGGATATGGTGCCAAGGGCGGCCAAAGGCCGCCTGTCCCCGTTACCCCTTTTTCTTCTTCGGTTAAAAGGGGTCAATATGGGACAAGTTACAGGAGAGTGTCCTTTATGTCTGGAAACATCAACCATAACTTCTATACTATCTACATATCTGGAGGGATATATTGCAAAAGATGGCAACTCGAGCCACAATCCAAACGCCTTTCGCCGAATCCAACCAACATGAGAACAGGAGCCATCCGTAGCATCCTGTGGAGAAGATGTCTAGGGAGTATAGATATATCTCGGACTTCGATCCCCCATCTCTTCGATTTCATTTTCGCTCTTTCCTTCCAGCTTCCAATCTTCCTTTCCTGTCGCTCTATTTCTGTTGACACGAATGTAGTAAAATCTCATCCCTAGGTATATCAAGGCTGCCATCCCGACCATTGACAGGCTCGCTGCATGTCCAGCTGTGTAGTTTGGGCCATCGGCAGTCTGATACATGAAAGGTGTTGCAATTCCAGCCATGTTGCCAAATGTAAGTTGCAACCCACTGGCAAGTGTGCGCTTGCCATATCGAGGCAGATTTCCGGGCAGCCATGCCAATGGAAGACCTACGGACACATACAGGCCCATGGCGACAAGGAAACAGCCAGCATAGCTCACCCTTGCGTTTGCATGCGATATCAGAAGCGCATAACCTAGAATAGAAATTAACGCGAAGAGGCATGTATAGAGCCCTCGTTGCTGTGTCTTGTCGCTAATTCGCGCAACAATGAGGTAGGTGATGGCTCCCAGAGCGTAGACTGGAACGGTCAAAGCTTGTGACTCGGCGACAGTCCACTTGCCAATTGCTCTGATGATTGTAGGCAAGAAGGTGCTGAAGCCGTACAGCATCACGTCTTCCCCAAACTGAGCGATCGAAAAGGCCCATAGCTGGAAATCCCCCGCTCCTTCTTTGACGTCGGCCCAATGGAATTTCTGTGCCGATGCCGTTTGTCCAACTTCACGAAAGCGGATGTTGAGCATTATCTTGCGCTCTTCCTCGGAGAGGAAATAGGCCGTGTCGACGTCATTCGGGAGAAGAAAGAAACAGGCGAAGCCAACAAGGACCGAGGGGATTCCTTCTAGGATGAAGATCCAACGCCAACCACTAAGCCCAGCCGTGCCGTCCATAAAGCTGATTCCATAGGCGATAAGGCCGCCGCACGCCCCAGCAAGGGCAGCGGCCGTGAAAAGATAGCCGATACGAAGTGCGAGTTGCTTACGGCTGTAGAAGAGCGTGAGATACGTGACGAGGCCCGGGAAGAGGCCAGCTTCGAAAACGCCAAGAAGAACACGGCACGCAACGAGAGCGCCAAAGTTGTGAACAAGGCTGGATAAGGTCGCAATGACTCCCCAGATGATGGTTACGACGGCGATATATCGTCCCGGCCGGAACTTTTTGAGGACTAGGTTGGAAGGAACTTCCAAGACCTAAAGATGTTAGTTTGCAGGCGAATGATCCCTGGGGCATGGAGATCATACACAGTAAGGCACGAAGAGAATGGAGACGGCGATCTGATATTGGTTCCCTTGCAGGCCAAGCTCTTTCTCCATGCCATATAGTCTCGCATTGCCAATATTGACTATCCACAGCGTCAGCGAGGGTCATGAGAATTATGAGAATTACAATCGCGCTATTCGTCGCAACAGGGCAAAGCTGCACATACCACGGTCCAGGAAGCTGAACAGATATAAAAGCATAATCAGCGGGATAATGCACCAGTCGATCCTCCTGATCAAGCGATTCTCGATTGTCCTCTCGGGCAAGTCTATATTTGATTTCTGATATACGGGCGGCGCCTCCACCGAGGAAGAGCCATTGTTGGCAGTGGTCTTTTCGTTAACCCCGCTCATGGTATCTAGAAACGATGGGAATGTTAGAGTATGACATAGATGATATGGATTATGGGAAAGAAGAAGGCTGCTCACATATTATTCTTCAGATCAGGGGCGTGTGTATATGTGTATGCGTGTATGTATGTATGTATGTATGTATGTATGAATGAATGACGGCGATTTCATATTTCATTTTATCAGCCTCGCGATGAGGGGAAGGAAAAAGTGTTACTACTACGTATCTAGGTACCTAGACTAGTACCTGATTAAAGTATTACATATTAAATAGTATGTACAGTTTATCTAGAGTAATATCTAGTGTTTTTTTTTAGCTAGATAGATGGCCGGATCCCGATGTGAATTTTTTTTTTTTCATTGGCTAAGATATAGTTTTTTAGAGTATATGTGATTACGGATAGACTAGTAAATAATTAGGGCAAAAACTCCATATACCCAGTAAACTGGTAAGAAAACTCCATCTACCCAGTCGGCCGCTAACCCTCCTTTGGAAAGGTTAACGAGCTAATGAGAGGCGTACTCTCATTTGAGAGTACGTGCTCTCATATGGCCTTTTTGAAGCAATTGAGCTGGCAATATACCAGCTCAATTGCACGGTAAGTCGGGGGTCAATTGAGACCCCCAAACCTCCTC
>Ga0209512_1001343_pt1 | contig 30770 bp, 25 predicted proteins | sample frozenSSSSmetaG_FD_184142 | JGI IMG/M metagenome (GOLD analysis project Ga0209512, IMG submission 184142) | Glacier valley bacterial and archeal communities from Borup Fiord, Nunavut, Canada, to study Microbial Dark Matter (Phase II) -... | ecosystem: Environmental > Aquatic > Freshwater > Ice >...
AATTATGGCACTACATTTGGGATTCCAAATGTTAGATTTACTGAACCTGAACGAGTTGCGTAATTTTTGAGCGTCAAAAAAGTGGTTTTTTGGCGATTTTAAATACCTAACTGCTAAAGATGGGTTAGGAACAGGCAGGAATGCCTGTGTCACGGTTTCAGCGGGACTGAAGGGTGATGCGGGATTTGTCGGCGAAGCCTTCGAGGTGGAGGGAGCCGGATGGGTCGATGGTGAGGGTGACTCCGCCGGATTTCGCCTGGTCGATGACCTGGATGCTGCGGCTGCGCCAGTAGGTGACGCGGCGGGGATCGAGCTGCTCGGTGACGGGGAAGGGTGAGTTTGAGGCGAGGATGGCTTGGGGGTGGACAGCGTCGAGAAAGCGGTCGGTGAGCGTGAGATCGCCGCGGTGGTGGCCGGCGATGATGAGGTCGGCGGCGATGTCCTTGTGGGAATCGAGCATGGCGAGTTCTGCGGCGATGCCGGCATCGCTGGTGAGGAGGATTTTCCAACCGCGCCAGTGGAGGCGGAAAATGGCGACACGTTCGTCGGCCAAGGCGCTCTGGGCGCGGGGAGCGGGGGCGTGGAGGATTTCCAAGCGGGCACCGTCCGGCAGCGAGAGCGCGGGGATTTTCGCGGCCTGGAGGGTTTTGATTCCGGCTTTGGGGGCGTCGTTCAGCCAGGAGCGGAACGCGGGGCTTCTTGAAAGCTCGACGGGCAGCAGCACCTGCTTGATCGGAAACGCCTCCCAAACGGCCGCACCGCCGCCGAGGTGGCCGCCGTCCGGGTGGCTGAGCACGACGGAATCCGGCGTCACGCCCAAGCGCCGCAGCGAGGGGACGACGCGGTGCCTGAAACTGTAGGGATCCGCACAATCCAGCAGCACTGCACCGTCCTTTCCGCCGGAAAAACAAGCAGCGCCCGCGCCGTGTTCGTAATCGAAAACGAGGAGAAACGGCTGGTTGTTCTGCCGGAGCTGAAAATGCCCGCCGGGGATCGCGGAAAATCCCTTGGCGGTGAGGACGCAGCCGTCCGCCACCATCGCATTCGCCCGCGTTACCCATTTCGCCATCGGCTGCGACACTGGATACAGCGCGACCGAAAGCAAGGCCGCGCAGAGCAACACAAACACCAGTGGAATGAGCACGATCCCCGCGAGCACCGAAACCGGTGTCACCAGTCCGAAGTGATAGGCCGTCAGCGGAGTCGAGCCGATGCCCGCCGCCACGGAAACACCGAGCGACTGCGCGAGATTCCGGCGGAAATTCAGCCACCCCGTCTGCCAGCGGTTCATCATCGCGAGCGGCAGGTAGAGTTCTGGTTTTGCCATCCACGCGAACATTTTGGCCGTCCAGGCCGTGCCCACGGAAATCGCCGCCACCACACCGTAGGAAAGCTGGACGCCCGGTTGAAACAACAAGCGCCCGTCGAAAAGCATCGCCGCCAGCAGCACCGCGCCGAGCGCGTTAAGCAAGTCCGGTTTCCTGCGGAAAACGAAGGCGCCGAGGAAAACGGCGGCCATCCAGGCAGACCGCACGGCGGGCGCGCTGTTTCCAGTGAGCCACGAATACCCGAAAATCAACGGCAGCAGCACCATCACCGCCCACCTTCTCGGCACGCCCAACAGCCTGAGGATCAACCAGCCGATGCTTCCCACCATCGCCACATGCAACCCGCTGACGGAAAACGCATGCAGTGTTCCGCTGTTCCGGAATGCCGCCACCAGCAACTCGGAATCCTGCGGTTGCTCGCCGATCACGATCGCCCGGATCACCCGGGCCTGCTCCGATTCCTCGTCCAGCCCCACGGTCACCGCCGTGCGGAAACTTTTCCGGATCGCCGCTCCCCATCGCGCGAGATCGCCCGTGTCCACCTTCGTATCGGATAGGGAAGCCTCGAAAACCGCCGCCACCCCGAGGCTGCGGAGCCACGCCGCCTGATCGAAATCACCCGGATTCCTTGGCGGCGGCAGCGGCGCGAAATTTCCGCGCCCGCGCACATTGGAGCCGGCCACGGGCACGCCTCCCCTGCCCTGCCACCAGACTTTGGCACCCGATTCCAAGCGCACCGGAGCCGCCCAAAACCGGCTGCCCTTGCCATCCGCGATTACCCGGCCCTGCATCGTGCCGCCCGCCGAACGCATCAACTCAAGCTCCGCCGATAGGCGAAATTCATTCCGCCAGACATAGCCGCCGACCGCGATCCAGCCGCAGATCAGCCAAGCCGCTCCATGCTTCCAGCCGCCGATGAAAAATCCGACGGAGCCCAGCAAAACCGCGACCGCGACGCCCCACCCGGCATTCCAATCCGCCACCGCGACGCTGGCCACGGTGACCATCGCCAGCATGAAAAGCGGGTGCTTTTCATAAACTCCCCGCGCCTTCCCGCGCATACCGGTGGGGTGGTGCGACATGGGGCGCTTTGAAGACAGGGATCAGGCGAGAGGGCCGCTTTTCAAGCCCGATTCTGCGGATCTTCTGCGGCAGGTTGCTCCTGATGTTCAGCGAGTTGCCGCTGCTGGTCGATGAACGCCTGCTCCTCGGCTGCCGCCACAGCGGCGGCATCGGCCGCGCTCCAGTCGTGAAGCTTGTGGCTCGCATTCGCCGAGTGGCGGGTGCCGGGAAATTGATCCACCACTTGCTGCATGATGGCGACGGCCGAGGCACGGTCGCCCTCGACCTCGTCGTAAAGCTCAGCGAGGCGGAAAAGGAAATAAGCCGCGTCGTTCACTTCCCACGCCTGGCTTTCGAGGGCATAGCGGATCGTCTGGATCGCGGCGGCGGGATCACCCATGTTGTCCTTCTGGATCTTCGCGATTTCCACCCACGGCAGACGGTTGAGCGGATCGGTAGCGGCGGCCTGCTGGAAGGCGGCGATCGCCCCCTCGTAGTCGCCCTGAGCCATCAGCGAGCGGGCGTCGTGCATGACGTCCTTCTCGACCATTTCCGCGCTGTCATAAACGGCGTGGGTGATGCGCTGGGCGAGAAATGGCAGCACGGTGAGCACGAAGAAGATGCCGACCAGACCGGCGCTGAGAAAGGCGAGCAGGATGCCGTTGAAAGTGCGGCCGCCTTCGATGTTCTGGAGCTTGCCGTTCAGGTCCGCGAGCTTGCCATCGGGGTCGCCTTTTTCCTCCTGCGCCTGGATTTCAGACGTGAGCTTCGTCATTTCCCCACCTGATTTGGAGTAAATAAACCAGCTTCCTCCCACGAGAGCCGCGAGCACCAGATACATGAGCCACTTCATCATTCGCAGATAATGAAACAACTTCGCCGGGGACTGGAAGTAAATTCTACCAGATATTACAGTCTTCGGGCATTTCGACCTTCGTCGATGAGTTTCCAGAAGTGTTTCGAGTTCGCCAAAGCCTCATCCTCCGCCAGCGGCAGGCTCGACCGGAACTTGAAATCCGAAAACGTGCCCTTGTGCAAAACCCGGTGGACGATGACGGAGCCGTCCTTCACCTCGAAGTAAAAGCGGTAGTCTTTCGCCCGAAAACGATACAGCACGCGGCCGTCACGATCGATTTTCCCGAAGCGATCGCCGTTCAGATTTTCCAGATCCGCCTTGCCCACCTTGAACTCGTCGATGAGCTCAAGCTGCTCAAGAGTCCCGAGCGACGAGAGCTCGGCGGCGCTGATTTCATTGAAAACGATTTGAAACACCCCGGCAACTTAGTGAGGGAGCGGCGCGCTGAAAAGAGGAAAGAATGAAGTCCATTTGCAGCTTGGACTTCCCGGCTTTCCGCTGTTATCTGGCGGCGGAACGATGCGCTGCTTTTATTCACAGGAACTGGAACTTGAACTGCCCTCGGGACATCCGTTTCCGATGGAGAAGTTCCGCGTTTCCAAGGACATGCTGCTCGACGGCGGCATCCTGCGGCCTGAGGAAATCATCGAGGTCCGCGCGGCGGATTTCCACCTGCTCCAGCGTGTCCATGAGACGGACTACATCCACAAGATCGAATCCGGCCTGCTCGGTCGCAAGGAACAGATGCTGCTCGGACTGCCGGTCACGCCGCGGCTCTATCAGCGCAGCGTCACCGAGGTGGAGGCCACCCGCCTCGCCTGCCATGCAGCGCTGGCGGAAGGAGTCGGAGTCTGCCTCGCCGGCGGCACCCACCATGCGTTCCGCGAACACGGCGAGGGCTATTGCGTTTTCAACGACGTCGCCATTGCCATCCGCGACCTGCAGGACAAGCAGCCAAACATCAAGATCATGGTCGTGGACACCGACGCCCACCAAGGCAACGGCACCGCATCCTTGTTAGGCGATGATCCCCGCGTTTTCACCTACTCGATCCACGTCGGGAAAAACTATCCGACGAAGAAGATCACCGGCTCGCTCGACATCGAGACCGTGCGCTACGTCGAGGGCGAGATGTATTTGAAACAGCTTTTCACCAGTCTCGCCGGCGCGCTCGATGCCTTCGCGCCGGACCTCGTCATCTGGATCTCCGGCGCGGACAACCACCGCAACGACCGCTTCGGGCAGATGCATCTTTCGCTCAAGGACATCCAGCGCCGCGACGAGGTGCTGCTCAGCGCGTTCATCAAAAACCGCATCCCGGTGGCCGTGCTCTATGGCGGCGGCTACAACCGCGAGCCCGCTTTCACCGCTAAGCTGCACCGCAACACCATCGCCACCGCGAAGAAACTCGCCTCAGAATTCCGCGGGCTGTGAAATTCAGATTCCCGCTCGCGGTTCTGGACCTGCCGGGGCGAACTGGTTAGCTTCACCCGCAGTGAGCGCACGCCAATCCTCTTCCACCCAGAATCCCGACCTAGAAATCAAGGACGCCCAACTGATTTTCAAACGCGTCTGGAGCGAGCTGGAAAGTGAGTTCGGCCGCGAGAAACTGTTGTTTCCCAAGGAACTCATCCTCCTCGGTGGTGCGCCGGGTTCGGGTAAGGGAACGAACACCGCGTTCATCTGCCAGGTGCGCGGGATTTCCGCTCCGCCGATCGTGATCAGCCAGCTCCTTGACTCGCCGGAAGCCAAGAAAATCAAGGCGAACGGCGGCATGGTGGGCGACGAGGAGGTGCTGCGGCTGCTGCTGCGCGAGCTGATGAAACCGGAATTCCACGACAGTGCGGTGCTCGACGGATTTCCGCGGACGACGGTCCAGGTGGAGTGTTTGAAAATGTTCTACGATCAGATGGTGGCGTTGCGCCGTGAGTTTTCTGACACGCCGAAAGCGCACCATTTCCGCCAGCCGATTTTCCACATCATGGTGCTGTTCGTCGATGAGTCGGAGAGCATTGTGCGCCAGCTCAAGCGCGGCCGCGAAGCGATCGTTAGAAATGCAGAGGTCCGCCAGTCCGGCGTCGGCGAGCTGGAGGAAGAGCGCGCCACCGACTTCGATCCCGAGCTCGCGCGCAACCGCTACCGCACGTTCAAGGAGAAGACCTACGACGCGCTCGTCTCGCTCAAACAGATTTTCCACTACCACTTCATCAACGCCCAGGCGCCCATCGAGGTCGTCCAACAGAACATCATTTCCGAGCTGGAATACCAGAGCTCGCTGGAGCTCGATCCCCGCACCTTCGACACGCTCCGCCACATCCCGCTGGCGGATGAAATCGTGCTCAACGCCCGCCAGGAACTCGTCAACCGCCTCGACAGCTATCAGGTCGAGCATCCGCGGGTGATGCACGCCGTGGTCGATTTCATCCAGGAAAAGATGATGCCCATCATCAAGCGCCACGCCATCAGCGGCCGGACGATGATCAACACCGAGGACTCGATTTTCAACGAGCCCATCGCCATCGCCATCATGATCGACATCTTCTCCGAGCGCGGCTTCCGCGCCAGCGTGGACATCCACCGCATCGAGATCCCCGAGCGCTTCGATCTCGCCACCGGCATGATCGAGACCCGGGCGAAGAAGGTCTATCGGATCACGATCCTGTTCTCCGGTTCGAAGATCCGGCGGGGTTGAGGTTTTACGGGCCAAACCGGGAGCGCGGAATTCATTCCGCCAGCAACCTCGGCAGCGACCCGGGCGGAATGAATTCCGCGCTTCAGTTAGATTGGCGTTTCATTTGCTCCGTCTCTGAATCGATAGCGCGCCGTGGCCTTGTCGCCCTCGCGCTCCAGAATTTTAGCGACTACCGCCTGTTGCAGATCACGGCTGGCGGTCGCGGGGGAGAGCCCTGGGAAATGGGCGAGGTAATCTTTTCTAGAAAACGAACGCGCGGCGAAATGCGAGCGGGCGTTTTCGATCCTCGCGGCGGCCGTCATCGTGGAAACCGGCGAGGCCGTGATAGCGGCGAGCGCTTCCAAGGTCAGCTCCAGCGAAAACTCGATGAAGGCGGTCGAATTTTCCGCTTTGTCGCAGCGACCCATGACAGCGTAGTAATCAGCCTGACGGTCGCACGCCGTGATAGTATCATATGAGACTATTTCGGCGAGGAAAGAATGCCTACTCCGGAGCTGCGGGCACGATGAGCGTGGGGATGGTGGCTTTTCTCACCATGCCTTCGGCGACGCTGCCGAGGAGCAGCGAGGCAATGACGCCGTGGCCGTGGGTGCCGATGACGACGAGGTCGGCTTTGCATTCCTTAATGTGGTCCAGCAGGGCGTGGAGAGGGCTGCCTTCCACGACTTGGGCGGAAACGTCGGGGACCTCTGATTTCACCTGGACGACGAGCTCGTCGATCTTGGTGACGGCGCGGCGTTTCGCTTCTTCCTGGTAAACGTGCATCGCGGGGAATTCCTCGGGCGTGAAGCCGTAGGCGGTGTAGCTGGGCTCGGGCTCGACGGCGTGGAAAAGGCGGAGTCCGGCGTTGAAGGATTTGGCCATGCCGACGGCCATTTCGAGCACTCCGGGCGTGGCGTTAGAGAAATCGACGGCGACTAGGATGGTTTTCATGGCTTCCATCATCTAGCATCGTTGGCCAGCCGTTGCAAAGGTTCATCATCCGGTGCGCGGGAAATGCAAGGCGCTGCGGAATTCGCGGAATCGCCGTTTGGCAAGCGGGCGGATTTGTTCCAAGGTGCGCGCACCATGATCCGTTTTCTCCACACCCGCATCCGTGTCCGCAATCTTCAGACGTCGATCGATTTCTACCAGCACCTAGGCTACACGCTGGGCGAGTTCAAGGAATCGCCGGAGGGAAACAGCCTGGCGTTCCTGGAGCTGCCGGGAAACGACGTTTTCCTCGAGCTCTGCCACTCGCCGGACTACACGGCGACTTGCCCAGAGGACCTGATGCACACGGCGCTCGGAGTGGACGACATCATCGAATACTGCGACAAGGTGGAAAAGGCGGGAATCGAGATCTGGCCATCCGGCTGGCGTGAGAAATTCAGCACGGGCGGCCGGAAAATGGCGTTTGTGACGGATCCGGACGGGTATGAAGTGGAGATTCTGGAGCGGTGAGGGTTTCAGATTGAAACTTCAACCGGGAGTTTTAAAAATTTCCGCCTTTTTCGGATTGCCACCGGGGAAAGTCGTCCCTAGTTTCCGCCTCCCGCGATCTTTAACCTCATTCCGAGATGTCCAAGCACAACAGCCTCAAGTCCAGCGCCACTGTCGGCGGCAAACGTTCCGTCCTCAAACGCTTCGAGCGCGTCAAACTCCTCAAAGAGCGCGGCGAGTGGAAAGCCGGCAAGTCCCCTGTCGGACTTCCGAAGACCAAGCACGAGGGTTAATCCCCTGGCTTTCAACCTTCTCTAAAACGCGCGGATCCCGACGGGTTTCGCGCCTTTTCCATTTATTCCCATGGCAACCAACGACGGCACGCGCCTCAACAAATACCTCGCCTCCTGCGCTGTCGGCTCCCGCCGCGCCTGTGACGAGCTTATCAAGGCCGGCCGGGTGGAGGTCAACGGCGCGCCCTGCGTGAATATGGGCACCCGCATTTCGCCGGGCGATCATGTGAAGGTGGACGGAAAACGGGTGACGCCGCGCGAGGCGATGATCGTCGCTTTCCACAAACCGCGCGGGTTTGTCTGCACCAAGGATGACGAGCTCGGTCGGGCAACGATCTACTCACTGATGCCGGAAACCATGCACTCGCTGCACCACGTCGGGCGGCTGGACATGGACTCGGAAGGACTGCTCATCCTCACCAACGACGGCGACCTTTCCCAGCAGCTCATGCACCCGTCGAAGGCGGTGGAGAAGGAATACCTCGTCACCTCGAACCAGGCGTTCGAAAATGTTCACCTCGACCAATTTCTCGAAGGCGTGCACACGCCGGAAGGCAAGCTGAAGGCGAAATCCATCGAGCGGCTTTCCTCCCGCCGGATCAAGGTGGTGCTCGACCACGGCGCGAAACGCCAGATCCGCGTGATGTTCGACACGCTCGGCTATCAAGTCACGAAACTCATCCGCGTGCGCATCGGCGCGCTGTGGCTGGGCGATCTGGAACCCGGCCGCTGGGCCGCGCTGAACGCGCTGGAAATCCAGATGCTGTTAGGGAATGCGAAGCCCGTGAGAAAGCGCGGCGGGGCGCATTGATTTGCTTCCCGGCGTGGGAATTGCAATGACCCACAAGATAGAGGCGGACTCCGATCCGCCTAGTCAATGGGAAGCCATTGCCAAGTGGCTTGCCTCGAAACAATGACATTTCATTGGCAGGCGGATCGGAGTCCGCCTCTCCTTGGGTTTGTCACGGAGTGACAGGCGAGGGTAGCCGTGGGTTTCAACCCACGGGAAAATGACAGATCATGAATTGCGTCGCGGAGCGACGTTTGAAGCTGTTGGGAAAGTCCGGCGTGTTATCAACCGCCGCGCCGCGGCGAAGATTGCCAGGGAATGGTGATCCGTGGGTTGAAACCCACGGCTACGGTCATTCGGTCGCTCCGCGACGAAGAGACCGTAAATCCATATATACTCCCGCGCCTCATGTTTTGGGGAAACTCCCCTGGCATTTTCCACAAATTGTCATGCGCGGCAGTATAAGCACTGGAATGAATTGCCTGTGGGCCAGCCGGTGTGGACTCCGCACTCCAGTTAGAGCTCGCTGGTTTTCTCCAACTTCAGCAGCCAGCCGGCCTCGCCCGGGTGGAGCTTGTATTCGAGCTGGCGCATTTTCCCGGTGGGCTTGGAGTCGCCCGGGTCTTCGGGGAAAATTGGAAAGCGGCGGGCGAGGCTGTTTTCGACGACGGCGAACTCGTCATGGCCGCGGTAGCCGTTGGAGTTTTTTTCGACTTCGTTGAGGTCCGGCAGGAAAATCTGGCTGAGGGATTTTTTCTTGTTCGTGCTGTAGGCGATGAGATTCGTGCCTTCGCCGTCGTGGGCGTAAATGTAGATTTCCGGCGAGCCGTCCTCATCGAGGTCGGCCGTCTCGATGCGGGTGATGGTGCCGATGAGATCGATGGTGATGGGCTTGTTGTCGATCTCCAGGCCGCCGGGTGTGAGGGTGACGGTGTTGGCGGATCTGAGATTCGGGCTGCTGACCTTGAAGCTGATCCCGTGGAGGATGGCGGTTTGGTCGAAGGGCGGAAGCGGCTCGGCGAAGAGGAGTTTGTCGTCGGCCTTGAGGGTGGTATTGGCCTCGCCCGCGCCGGGCTGATAGTTTTTTCCATCGAAGGTCAGCGTGGTGAGTCCCGGCGCGGTGCCGCGGACGGTGGCGATCAGGTCGCGACTGCCGTTGGTCACGTTGCTGCTGAGATAGACCGGGGCGTTGACGACCTTCACGGAGCCAAGGCTGGTGAGGATTTTGCCCGTGTTTTTGAAAATGAAAAGCGTGCTGCCGCCGGTGCCGGTGTAGCTGCTTTTTGCGTTCATCAGGGCGAGCACGTCGTCCCTACCGTCGTTATCAAGATCGGTACGGGCGGTTTCGTATTGGTCCGGTTTGATGGCGGCGTCGATTTTCTGAAGCGCCCCCTGGACGGGCGAGGGGACCGGTGACGCAGCGTGGGAAACGGCGCAAAGAACCGTGGAGATCAGAAAAATTTGGCGAAAGGGTCTCATCGGAGATTGGCGCATGGGGAAGCAAAGGGGAAAAATCGCCGATGCTCAAGGACATCACCTGCGGCGGGTCTAATTGAACCGGCAGGTGACGGGAAAAATCCGGATTAACCACTTCCGAGGGCTCGCCGCTTCTGCCATCAGGAATTCCCCAAACCCCCATGAGTTTCAAACCTTCAAACCCGCGGGCCGACGTATTGGCGGATCATCGCCACCAGGCGTTCCGGACTGAAGGGTTTGGTCAGGTATTCCACGGCTCCGGTTTCAATGGCGTCCGCCTTTCGCGCTTCGTCCTTTTGAGCTGTTAGCATGATCACCGGGATGGCCGCGAGTTTCGGATGGCACTGCCAGAGTTTGAGAAGTTCAAAGCCATCGAGTTTCGGCATCTGCCCGTCGAGCACCATGATGTCCGGAGGGTCGGTTTCCCCCAGTTCCAACGCCCGCTGGCCGTCAAATGCCCAACGCACGGTAAAGTTTGCCTGCTCCATGAAAAATCCGAGAACACTGTGGATCACCTTGTCGTCATCGGCGACGATGACGCGGATCGGCCCGGGGTCGGACTTGATATAGGTCCCTTTCGGAAGCGGAGGTGGCTCATTCCAAGCGCCCGGTGGCGGTTGCGGCTTCGGCTTTGGATGGGCGAGCAACTTCCGGACTTCCTTCACCAAGTCCTCGGGTCCGTAGTCGCTCTTGTTGAGGAAATTAGTGGCCCCTGCCGTCCAGGCGGATTGAGCGAGGCCCGAGAAATAGGTGGAGTTCGACAGGACGATGACGGGCAGTGCCCTCAGCTCCGGATGCGAGCGGATGAACCGGAGAACCGAAATACCGTCGAGCACCGGCAGCATGAGATCCAGCACGATCGCGTCGGGACGATCTTTTTCGAGAATACCAATGGCGGCCGAGCCATCGGGTGCGATCACGACTTCAAAACCCTCGCTGCGGAATTTTCCACTGCAGATGTTGGTCACGAACTGGTCGTCTTCGGCGATGAGGATTCTGGGCATGTCAGGGAGCGGTGTCGAGGGTTTTGGAGTAGTCGGATAGAAACCGCCGGATGTTCCTCAGTTGATCGGATGCCTGTCGCAGCAGGCTTTCGGCGAAGACAGGTGCGCCGTCCGGGGGCATCCGTTCGATTTTCGCGAGAGGCGGCACGATGGCGACCATCCCACAACAGGCGCTGGACCCTCCGAGCTTGTGGGCCAGGCGCTGGATTTCATGGATGTCGGATCTTTCCCATGCCAGTCGCATGAGGGCGAGAGTCTCGTCGGCCTGCTCCAGATATTCGCCCGCAATCTCGCGGAACATGGCCGGATCGGAGCCGGTGATTTGGAGCATGCGGACCAAGTCCACCGCCGGCTTTTCCTCGACCGAAATAGCAGGGGCGACTTCCGGTTTCCAACGGGTCAGAATTTCGTCCAGCTTTTCGATATCGACGGGCTTGCTCAGGTGATCGTCCATGCCCGTTTCGAGACACTTTTCCCTGTCGCCGGTCATGGCGTTGGCGGTCATGGCGATGATGCGGACGGGACAGTCCGGATAATCGCGGCGAATCCGGCGGGTTGCCGCGTATCCGTCCAGCACAGGCATCTGGCAATCCATCAGAATGATGTCGTAGGCGGTGGTTTCCAGCGCCTCGAGAACTTTCGCGCCATCCAGGACCGAGTCCGCCTGATAGCCGAGCTGGCGGAGCTGGAGCAGCGCCACCTTTTGATTCACCGAATTGTCCTCAGCCAGCAGGATACGCGTCGAATGGCGGTTCGCTCCCGGCTGTTCTGTGGATTCCACCGCCGCAGTCAGTGGGCGGGGCTCGCGGCTGAGAACCGCCTCAAGAGAGATTTGCAGGCGCGATTGCTTGACCGGCTTCACGAGATAATCCTGCACGCCTGCCGCCTCCAGAACTGAGGGGCTGATGGGATTGCCGAGGGAACTCAAAATAATGATACCGGTCCCAGCGATGGCGGGTTCCGCGCGGACGGCGGTGACCAGCGCCAGGCCATCCATGCCGGGCATCAGCATGTCAACGATGGCGACATGGAAAGGAGTGCCCGCCACCGCTCCGGCTCGCAGATGGTCCAATGCCTCTGGACCGGAGGCGGTCGTGACGGATTGTATCTGAAGATTGGCAAGCTGCAGTTGGAGGATGCGGCGGTTGGTGCCATTGTCATCCACCACCAGAGCGCGCCGGCCTGATCCCCCCGCCAATGGTGGAGCGGTGGGCGGTGGATCGACGCCGGGCTCGAATTCCAACGAGAACCAGAATTTCGAGCCTTGACCGACCACGCTCTCGACGCCCAGTTGCCCTCCCATGGAGGAAATGATCTGATTGCAAATGGCCAGCCCCAGGCCGGTGCCACCGTAGGCGCGGGTGTCCGAGGTGTCTGCTTGATGAAACGGCTCGAAGATCTTGTGTTGGGAGGCCGGATCTATGCCGATTCCGGTATCGCGAATCTCAAACCGCAGCAGGTTCCCGTTAGGATGGCCGTTCGTGAGTGAGACTTCCAGCGTGACTTCGCCATTCTCGGTGAACTTTACGGCATTGCCCAAAATGTTTGTTAGGACCTGGGTCAATCGGCCGCAATCCCCCCGCAGCGCGTGCGGCACCTCGGGCTTCACGCAGCCCGCCAATTCGAGGGATTTCTTGGAGGCCAGCGGGGCAACGACGTCCAGCGCGTTCTCGATGATTTTCCGCAGGTCGAAATCCTTGGTTTCGAGCTCCACTTTGCCGGAGTCGATCTTCGAGAAGTCGAGGATATTGTTGATGATGTCCAGCAGATGGTGGGCGCTGCTGCGGATGACATCGACATATTCGCGCTGCTCGCGGTTCAGATTGGTGTGGAGCAGGAGGTCTCCCATGCCTACGACGCCATTCATCGGAGTGCGGATCTCGTGGCTCATGTTGGCGAGAAACTGGCCCTTCAGCCTGACCGATTCCAGAGCCAGGTCGCGCGCGTTCGAGAGTTCCGCCAGGATTTCGCTGCGGCGGGTGATGTCGCGCGCCGACGCGCACATGAACTCCCGCGCTGCAAAGTCGAAAAAATTCATGGTCAGTTTGATCGGGATCCGCCGGCCGTCCTTGGTCAGGTGCTGGGCTTCGATGGTCCGGTGCTGCTCGGTCCGCAGCGAATCCCATAACGCCTGCCAGCCGCCTTCACGGAGCAGGGGGACCGTATCGAGAATACTCATCGCACGGAGTTCGTCATCGGCGTAGCCCAATGACCGGCAGGCTGCGGCGTTCACATAAATCAGCCGGGAATCCGCGGCGACCCAGCACATCGCATCCGACGCGTGATCCACCGAAAATTGAGTGAACCTGAGAGCTTCCTCGCTGCGTCTGCGGTCGGTCATTTCCAGTTCCAGCTCGTGGGTCCGCATCTTCGCGGCCAACTCCAGCGACTCCGAGAGGCGGCGGGATTCCTGTTGGAGATTCCACTTTGTGGTCAGCGTGTGGGCGAGCCGGAACACCTCGCTAATGGCGAATGGCTTCTTGAGGATCAGCAGGCGATCGGAGCCGCCAAGCCGTGAGATCATGGCTTCCCACGAGTAATCGGAACAAGGGGTGCAAATGACCACTTGAAGATCCGGATCGACTTCCCATAGCCGGGCGGTCGTCTCGATGCCGTCCCACCCCGGCGGCATCGTCACATCTATGAACACCATGGTATAGGGTTTTTCTGCCAGAACCGCTGCGGTCACCAAGGCCAGCGCGTCGCGGCCCTGCGAGGCGAAATCCAAGACAAAAGCCGCCACGGGGGACTCGGTTTTTGGGGTTCCGAAAAAGGCTTCATCCTCGGCATTGAAATCCGCCTCTTTTGCATCCGTCCCCAGTATTTTCCGAAAATCGTCATGGATGGCTTCGTTGTCATCAACGACGAGAATCCGACGGTTCTTCACGGAATGACTGGAAATCGAGATCAAGAGGCACTCATAGGCGTTCTTTGGGATAATTGCGAGATTCTTTTAGGTTTCCGCAAACTATGCATATCTTGATAATCGGTAGAATTGGTTGTTTCCGCAAAAGCTATCTGAAAAGCAAGGGGCAAGGCTGATCGGCCGAGGAAATGTCCACGTCGGTTGGTTTGGTTCTGCCTCATTTGCAGGGAGCGGACCTTTTACCATGCAAGGTGTGCTGGGTTTTGGCGGTTGCGAGAAAGTTAATTATCAGGAAAAACTAAAAATCGCTTGCGGGGCCAAGATCTGAGGCGGGTTACGACGAGTTGGCACCCCACCTGCGGAATCATTCCTGTTCTCCGGGGGGAGAAAACAGGGACTTCGGTTCCACCAAAATGCCAGCGCTTCGGTGTGCTCCATCTTCAGTTGTAAGATGGCCCCCGGTGCGCTGGCTTCTTTGTGGGGTCAGCTCACACTGGGACGTTGCTATGGGTGTTCTTTGGTCAAGGGGTAAAATGAGTATTTTGCTATCATTTTTTAAGATGGCTTGGGGTGTCTGAAAAGTGGGGCACCGATTCTGAAATCCGTCGACCCTTCCTGCGGGTGGAGACGTTCCATAAAAAGAAGGAGATAACCGCTTCTGGGGACTTGCCGCTCGGCGGATGACTTCCTAGCTTCCGTCCACAGTCCGGGCGAATTGAACTCCCACCTGGTCATTTTGCGAACACCATGAGTGCCAAGAAATCCAATCAGAACGACGCCCACAACATCGTTCACAAGCCCTCCAAGGAATTTTCCGCCAAAGCCCGCATCCCGTCGATGGCGGTCTACAAGAAACTTTACAAGGAATCCATCGACAAGCCCGAGAAGTTCTGGGCGAACGAGGCGAAGGAACTGACCTGGCAGAAAAAGTGGGACAAGGTGCTCGATTGGAAGGAGCCCTTTGCAAAATGGTTCGATGGCGGAAAACTCAACGTCTGTGAAAACTGCGTGGACCGCCACGCGGTGGGAGCTCGCAAAAACAAGGCGGCGATCATCTGGGAGGGCGAACCCGGCGACAAACGCATCATCACCTACGGCCAACTGCAGAAGGACGTCTGCCGTTTCGCCAACGTGCTGCTCAAAAACGGCGTGAAATCCAAGGACCGCGTGCTCATTTACATGCCGATGGTCCCGGAAGCCGCGATCGCCATGCTCGCCTGCGCCCGCATCGGCGCGGTGCACAACGTGGTGTTCGGCGGGTTTGCGTCGGAGGCGATTGTTGACCGGTTAGAAGATTCCGGAGCGACCATGATCGTCACCGCCGACGGCGGTTGGCGGCGGGGAAAAGTCGTTCCGCTCAAGCCCGTAGTCGATGAAGCGCTGCTGAAATACACCCACGTCGCCAGCGTGATCGTGCTGAACCGCTGCGGCAACGAAATCGCCATGGAGCCTACCCGCGACAAGTGGTGGCATGACGAAGTCGCGACCGCTTCCTCGAAGCACGTCGCGAAAGGCTTCGACTCCGAACACCCGCTTTTCGTGCTCTATACGTCCGGCTCGACCGGGAAACCGAAGGGCATCCTCCACACTTCCGGCGGCTACCTCACCGGCACTTACTCGACCTGCAAATACATTTTCGACATGCGCGATGAGGATGTTTACTGGTGCACGGCCGATGTCGGCTGGATCACCGGGCACTCATACATCGTCTATGGACCGCTCGCCAACGGCGTCACTCAGGTGATGTACGAAGGCGCGCCGAACGCGCCGGATTTCGGGCGTTTCTGGAAAATGATCGAGGAATACGGCGTCACGATTTTCTACACCGCGCCGACCGCCATCCGCGCGTTCATCAAGGCGGGCGACCATTTCCCCGCCGCTCACGATCTTTCCTCGCTGCGCCTGCTAGGTTCTGTTGGAGAGCCGATCAACCCGGAAGCCTGGAACTGGTATCACAAACACATCGGCGGCGGCAGATGCCCGATCGTCGATACCTGGTGGCAGACGGAAACCGGCGCCATCCTCATTTCCCCGCTGCCCGGAGCCACTCCGTGCAAACCCGGCACCGCGACGATGCCGTTTTTCGGAATCGACGCCGCCATCCTCGACGACGCCGGCAAGGAGTGCAAAGACGGTCAGGACGGCCGCCTCGTCATCCGCAAGCCATGGCCATCCATGGTGCGCACGATCTACGGCGACAAGGAGCGCTACAAAAAAACCTACTGGTCCGACTACCCCGGCATTTACACCGCCGGCGACGGCGCGCGCCGCGACAAGGACGGGAATTTCTGGATCATCGGCCGCCTCGATGACGTGCTCAATGTTTCCGGCCACCGCCTCGGCACGGCGGAAATCGAAAGCGCGCTCGTCTCCCACCCCGCCGTCGCGGAAGCTGCGGTGGTCGGCCGCCCGGACGACATGAAGGGCCAAGCGGTCGCCGCGTTTGTCACGCTGAAGGGTGGTTTCGAAGAATCCGAAGAACTCCGCAGCGAGCTGCGCAACCACGTCGGCAAGGTGATCGGCGCGATTGCCAAGCCGGACGACCTCCATTTTGCTCCCGGCTTGCCAAAAACGCGTTCCGGGAAGATCATGCGGCGGCTCCTGAAGGAGCTCGTCAGCACCGGGAAAATTTCCGGAAACGTGACGACGCTGGAGGATTTCTCGGTGATCGAGAGCCTCCAGCGCAAGATCGCCAAGTAAGTCATTTCCCCCCATGACCTCCACCCGCTACTTCATCGCCCGCTTCGCCCAGGCCTTCGGCTACTACCGCAGGAACCAGCGCATGGGCGATGCCGCCGCCGAAATGCATCTCCTCCGCGAGGCCGAGACGCAGCTCGGTGCGTCGATTTGGGAAAAGGTGGAAAACATCGAGGAGCTCTCCGTGGAATACTGGAATTTGCGGAAATTCATCAAAGAGAGCGGGATCGTCCGGGAAAAACTCGCCGAATGCCAGGCCCGGCTCGACATTGCCCACGAGGAGCGGTCGATCGTGCTCAACAACACCCCGGAAGTTCACAAAGTGTTGTTCGACCAGCGCTTCGCCCTCCTCACCGAGCTCGAAAAACTCGCCCAGAAGCGCGATGAAATCATCTCCCACGCCCGTGAGATCCGCCGGAACTACGACGGCCTCAAGATGAAGTTCGAAGTCCTCACCAAGGAATCCACCGATTCAGTGGCCAACAAGGAGCAGATCGAAAAAGTCAAAACCCGCCTCACCGAGCTGAAAGTGAAGTTTTCCGAACTCAAGGACGAGCGGATCCGCATCGGCCAGCAAATCGAGGAGGGCGACGCCAAGGTCGATATCGTGGACGCCCAGCTCCAGGAGAAGAAAAAGGATCGCCGGACCAGTGCCTCGGAAGCCTTCCAAGTCATTGGAGACGGCAACCGCGAAATCTCACTCCTGCGCGCCGAAAACGGCGTGCTCGACACCCAGATGCGCCAGCTCTACGCGGAAATCGGCCGCTACGTCAGCCGTAACGCCAATACCAACCCCGCCTGTGCCGCCGCCGCCGCCTCCCACCAGGGCCTCGTCGATGTCATGCGCGCCCTCCGCCGGTCCATCGCGCTGAATCATCGACTGGCGGGGACCGCGTGAGCCGGCAGGCCCTCAGAAAAACACCGCTGCAAGGCCACATCCGAACATCAGCAGATGGGCTATCAGAAAGACACGGCACACCCCCACCATGCCGCGGTCATTGCTCGCTTTTGCCATCTCGGAAGCCATCTGCCAGTCCACCCACATCGTTGCCCCCGGATTCATCCCGGCGGTGAACCCCTTCCCCTTCCTGATGCAATACGGCCGGATGAAACCCAGCCACATCACGAAGATCGCCGTAGGAAAGATGACGAAGAGAACGGGCATGGGTTCTGGCGGGAAGTGGTTTGTGATGCTGTTGAAATTTTTGCTATAGACGGGTCAGTATTTCCTGTTGGACATAATTATAAATGTTCTGGCCAGCTACGAGGAAGGTCAGAGCAATGAACCCAAAACCATATTTGATGTAAGCAAGATCCCCGTTGCTCGGGTTTTTTGGCCGTCTGACCAAGATCACTGCAGCTCCTAACCAGAACGTGAAAACGGAATAGATTACCCACGCGAATACGACTCCGAAATCCGCTATCAAACTTGAAAGTGCCAACATCAGCAGTTGGGAGGCGGCAGTAAAAAGAACAGGCCTCCGATAAGTTTTTGAAACCGTGATTACGCGCGTCATCTGAATCCTCACGCACTCATCAGCGAAGTCTTGCCCTTCGCCAGGTTCTCCCGTTGCTCCAGCAGGTGCACGAAATGCCTCACCATCAGGGACGGGCTGTTCGCCTGCCAGACCGCCCACATGCGGAACTCGAAGTCTGTTTTGGCCGACTGGAGCGGCACGATCGTCACCCCGTGGTTCGCTAGATCGAGGATCTCCGGCAGCATCGCGACGCCCTGATCGGCGGCGACCAGAGTGACAAGCGAATCAAATCCTTCGACCTGCCGGAGTTTGTGGGGCTTCACGCCCTCGCTGGCGAAAAACCGCAGTGTGTCCTGGCGGTGGATCGAGCGCGGCTCGGTGCCGAGGCAGAGCACGGTCTTGCTGCCGATTTTGCTCAGCGGCACGCCGGAGCATTTGTTGCAGGCGTTGAGCTTGGAAACGGCGATGCCGAAGGTGGACTGGATGACGCACAGGCTGTCGAGGCCGGGGATGTTGCCGGCGTTCTGACCGTAGGCGAAACCGATGTCGATTTTCCCGGCGGCCAGCGCGTCGAGCTGCTCGGGCGGGAGCATTTCCACGAAAGTGACCTCCACCTCGGGATAGGTTTGTTGGAAAAGTTTCAGCGTGCCGGGCAGGAAATCCGTGGCGATCACGCCCACGCTGCCGATCCGCAGGCTGCCGAGATTGCCGTCCTGGGCTTCGCGGGCACGGGAGATGGCTTCGCCCGCCTGGCTCAGCACCTCGCGGGCGTCGGCGAGGAAAATCTCCCCGGCTTTCGTCAGCGCCACGCTCACCGTATCGCGGGTGAGCAGTTTGACGGATATTTCATCCTCCAGGTCCTTGATCTGCTTACTCAGCGCGGGCCGGCTGATGTGCAGGCGTCCGGCCGCCTTGCGGAAATTCAAATCCTCCGCGACGGCGACGAAATATCTCAAATGTCTCAGCTCCATCCCGCAGGACTGGTAATCTATAGTTACCAGCTTGGAAACATCAAAATCATTCCGAATTCCCGAATCCTGTCCATAGTCACGCTTCACGTCCTCCGATTCCCCGAATTTCCACGCCTCTTCCTTATGCGCCCGATTCTGTTCCTACCCCTCTCGCTCCTCTGGCTGCTTCCGTCCTGCGGGAAAAAACCAGCCGCCGGACCTCCCCAGATGCCGCCCGCTGCGGTGACTTTCCTGCCCGCAGTCGCAGAAACGGTCCACATCACCAAAGATCTCCCTGGCCGCATCGACGCCCTGCGGGTGGCCGAAGTCCGGGCGCGCATTTCCGGCATCCTTTTGGAAAAATCCTTCGAGGAAGGCATCGACGTCCAGGCCTGCCAGGTCCTTTTCAAAATCGATCCCGCGCCGCTCACCGCCGCCCGCGACAGCGCCGCCGCCAGCCTCGCCCGCGCCGAGGCGAACCTGAAAAAAGCGCAGAATGACTCGAAGCGCTTCATGGAGCTGATCGCCACGGAGGCCGTCAGCAAGCAGGAAGCAGAAACCGCCGAATCCGCCCTGCAGGTCAGCAGCGCGGAGCACCTCGCCGCCGAAGCCGCGCTGAAAACCGCGGAGCTCAGTCTCGGCTACGCGACCGTTACCGCGCCGATTTCCGGCCGCATCGGCAAGGCGCAGGTCACCGAAGGCGCGCTCGTCGGACAAGGCAGCGCCACGCTCCTCGCCGTCATCCAACAGCTCGATCCGATCTATTTCGATTTCACCCAGTCCAGCACCGATCTGATCGCTCTGAAAAACAGCGGCGCGGGGAGCGACCAAGGCAAGGTGACGCTTCTCTTGGAAAACGGAACAACTTACGAACACCTGGGGAAAATCCTCTTCTCGGAAGTCTCCGTGGACCAGACGACCGGCATGGTTTCGCTCCGCGCCGAGTTTCCGAATCCCAAGCGCGATCTGCTTCCCGGCATGTTCGCGCGCGCCCGCGTGCTCCAGGCAGTTAGAGAAAACGTCATCACCGTTCCGCAGCGAGCCCTTACCCGCACCGCCGGTGGCGGGGGCAGCGTGATGATCGTGGATGACGAAAACAAGGCACAGCTCCGCATGGTCCAGACCGGCGAGATCACGGGTGACAAATGGGTCATCACGTCCGGCCTCAAGGCGGGTGAAAAAGTCATCATGGAAGGCCATCTCAAGGCGCGTCCGGGTTCGCCCGTGGTGCCAGCACCGTTCGTCGCTCCGCAAACCAACAAACAGTAACTCTCCGATTTCATGGCCCGCTTTTTCATCGACCGCCCCGTTTTCGCGTGGGTCGTGTCCATCCTCATCTCGCTGCTAGGGATCATTTCGATCACGAAACTTCCGGTCGCCCAGTACCCGGCCGTGGCTCCGCCGTCGATCTCCATCACGGCGAACTACGCCGGCGCTTCCTCGGAAACGCTGAGCGACACCGTGACCTCCGTCATCGAGCAGCAGCTCAACGGCATCGACAACCTGCTCTACATGTCGTCCGCCAGCGATGCGAACGGCACGGCGATCATCACGCTCTATTTCAAACCCGGCACCAATGCGGACGTCGCGCAGGTGCAGGTCCAGAACAAGGTCCAGCTCGCGACTCCCAGCCTCCCGCAAACCGTGCAGCAGCAGGGCGTGGTGGTGGCGAAGGCGACGCGGAACTTCATGATGTTCATCGCTCTATCAACCGATGACGGCAGCCTCGATGCGATCGCACTCGGAAACTACCTTGCTTCAAACGTGCTCGATCCGATCCGCCGCGTACAGGGCGTGGGCGAGGTCATCCAGTTCGGCACGCAGTATGCCATGCGCATCTGGCTGGATCCGGACAAGCTCCTCAGCTATGGCATGACGCCCGGCGACATCTCAGCCGCCATCGCCGCCCAGAACACGCAGGTGCCGGTCGGCCAGATCGGCCAGCTCCCCGCCGTTCCCGGACAGCAGCTCAACGTGATTCTGCAAGGCCGCGCGACCCTGCGCGAGGTGGATGAGTTCAAGAACATCGTGCTCCGGGTCAATACAGACGGCTCCCGCGTCTATCTGCGAGATGTCGCCCGCGTCGAACTCGGAGGCCAGGACTACTCGATCAAGGCCCGCATCGATGGCAAGCCGACCGCCGCCGCCGCGGTGAAACTCTCACCCACCGCCAACGCGCTCGACACCGCCGAGGGCGTGCGCAAGGAGGTGGACCGCCTGACGCAGTTTTTCCCGCCGGGCGTGAAGGTGATCTATCCGCTCGATACCTCCACCTTCGTGAAAATCTCCGTGGAGGAAGTGCTCAAGACGCTGGTCGAGGCCATCATCCTGGTGTTCCTCGTGATGTATCTTTTCCTCCAGAATTTCCGCGCCACGCTCATCCCGACGCTGGTGGTGCCGGTGGCTTTGTTAGGAACCTGCGGCCTGATGGCGGCGTTCGGTTTCTCGATCAACGTGCTCACCATGTTCGGCATGGTTCTGGCGATCGGCATCCTCGTGGATGACGCGATCGTGGTGGTGGAAAATGTCGAACGGATCATGAGCGAGGAAGGCCTGCCCGCGAAGGAGGCGACCCGGAAAGCGATGGGCCAGATCACCGGCGCGCTGATCGGCATCACGCTTGTTCTCACCGCCGTGTTCCTGCCTATGGCCTTCTTTGGCGGCTCCGTGGGAACGATCTATCGCCAGTTCACGATGTCGATGGTGTCCTGCATGGTCTTCTCGATCTTCCTCGCGCTTTCCCTCACCCCCGCGCTCTGCGGCACGCTGCTCAAGCAGGTGGACGCCGGCCACCACCACGCGAAACGCGGGTTCTTCGGCTGGTTCAACCGCACCTTCGACGCCCTCACGCACCGCTATCAGAGCTGGGTGGCTGTGTTGGTGAAACGGACTTTCGCCGGTATTCTCGCATTGGTTTGTGTGATCGGCGTGGTGGTGGTGCTTTATAAAAACATGCCGTCCGCCTTCCTGCCGGAAGAGGACCAGGGATACTTCATCACGCTGATGTCGCTGCCGGTCGGTGCCACCGACGAGCGGACCAACGACGTGCTTCTGAAAGCCGAGGAGTATTTCAAAAATCAGCCGGAAATCGAACACTACTTCACCGTCGCCGGCTTCAGCTTCGCCGGACGCGCGCAGAACTCCGGCCTCGCCTTCCTGCGCTTGAAGCCCTGGGAGGAACGACCTAACAAGGACAGCAAGGTGCAGGCGGTGATCGGCCGTGCGATGATGGGCCTCGGCGGCATCAAGGACGCGATCGTCTTCCCGGTGAATCCCCCGGCCATTCCGGAGCTGGGCACCTCGTCCGGTTTCGACTTCTGGCTTCAAGACGTCGGCGGTGTCGGCCATGCGGCAATTGATGCGGCAAAAGGGCAGTTGCTGGGCATGGCGGCGAATAATCCCAAGCTGCTAGGCGTCCGCCCTCAAGGCCTGAACGATGCGGCGCAGATGAAGATCGAGCTCGATCAGGACAAGGCCAGCGCGCTCGGAGTTTCGCTCGCGGACATCAACACCACGATGCAGACCGCCTTCGGTTCCGCCTACGTGAACAACTTCGTCAACGGTCCCCGCGTGCAGCGCGTGATCGTCCAGCTCGACGCGCAGTTCCGAATGACGCCCGAAGACATCGGCAAGGTTTACGTTAGGAACAAATCCGGCGGCATGGTCCCTCTATCCGCCGTGACGAAGGTCGAGTGGACGTTCGGCTCGCCGCAGCTCCAGCGTTATAACGGACTGCCCGCGGTGAACATCGTGGGAGCCGCCGCGCCGGGTCTGAGCTCGGGTGATGCGATGGACGAGATGGAAAAAATGGCCGCACAGCTCCCGCCGGGACTCGGCTTCGAGTGGTCCGGCCAGTCGCTGGAAGAACGGATTTCCGGCAACCAGGCGCCGCTGCTCTACAGCGTTTCCATCCTGATCGTTTTCCTCTGCCTCGCCGCGCTTTATGAAAGCTGGTCGATCCCGGTGGCCGTCATCATGGTGGTGCCGTTAGGAATCGTCGGCGCGCTCGCCGCAGTTTCGTTCCGCGATCTGCCGAACGACGTCTATTTCAAGGTCGGTCTTCTGACAACCGTCGGGCTCTCGACGAAAAACGCGATCCTGATCATCGAGTTCGCACTGGATCTCCAGAAGGAGGGACTCGGTCTGATAGAATCCATTCTCAAAGCCGTCCGTCTCCGGCTGCGGCCCATCCTGATGACCTCGATGGCGTTCATTCTCGGCGTGTTGCCGCTGGTCTTCAGCACCGGCGCGGGATCCGCCAGCCAGAATGCGATCGGCACGGGCGTGGCGGGCGGCATGGTTTCCGGCACGTTCCTCGCGATCTTCCTGGTTCCTGTTTTCTACGTGGTGGTCCGCAAGGTGGTGGCTCGGTTTTCCGGTCACAAGCCCGGCGGCGATACCCCGATGCAGGCGGGCGACATCTGACGCCAGCGATTGATAGAATTTTGCCGGCCACTTTCATGGTTGGCACGGCAAAAGGCCCGACCACACCTGGGGGGGAGCGGTCGGGCCATATTGTTTTCCACCGTGGTTGCGGCGAGGAACAAGATCAGATCACACCAGCCCGTCCTTGCGCGCTTGTTTCCAATACGCGTATTCGGAGCGGTTGAAATCGACATATTCGGGCGAGAGATCGCTGGAATACATGATGTAGTCGGCGTCGCCTTGGTTGAGGTCGATGACAATTTCAAATTCGGGGTTGGCGACGATGGCACGCAGTTCTTCCATCGGCGTGTCCGCCTGGAGGCCACCGATGCAGGCGGCTTTCCCGCCGATGTGGATGTCCACGAGTTCCTCACGGATGCGGGCGCGCGAGTATCCGACGGCATGGATGATGCGGCCCCAGTTCGGATCGCCGCCGTTCCAGGAGGATTTCACGAGCGCCGATTTGCAAACGGCCTCGGCGACTTTTTTCGCGTCCAGATAGGTGCGCGCGCCGTTCACTTTCACCGTGACGAACTTGGTGACGCGCTCGCCATCGCGGACGACGGCCTTCGCGAGTTCCAGCATCACCCAGCGGAGAGCCCGGCGGAATTGGATACAGCGCGTTCCGTTGCGGGTGATCGGGGAGGCTCCGGACGCGCCGTTCGCCAGCACGATCACCGTGTCGTTGGTGGACATGTCACCGTCGATGGTGATGCGGTTGAAACTTTCCTCCACGCATTCCAGCACGGCCTTGCGCAGGACATCGCTCGGGATGTTAGCGTCGGTGGTGATGAAGCACAGCATGGTGGCCATACTCGGGGAAATCATGCCGGCACCCTTCACGCAGCCGCCGATGCGGATGCGCTTGTCGTCCATCTGGAACGAGACGGCCACTTCCTTCGCATGGGTGTCGCTGGTGATGATGGCGGCCGCCACATCGGCGCCGTTTTTCTCGCCGAGTCCGGCGACGAGATCGGTGTATTTCGGTTCCACCCGGACCATCGGCATCGGCAGGCCGATCACGCCGGTGGAGGCCACACCGACTTCGGCGCGCTTGAGGCCTAACGGCTTGGCGACGGCGGCGCACATGGAGTTCGCGTCGCGAATGCCCTCGACGCCGGTGCAGGCGTTGGCATTTCCTGAATTCGCGATGATCGCGCGGAGATCGCCTTTCCGCAGATGGGTCTGCGAGACTCTAACCGGCGCCGCCTTCACGCGGTTGGTCGTGAAAGCACCGGCAGAGCTGCACGGTTTTTCCGAGTAGATCAGCGCGAGGTCGAGGCGGTCGCTCGCGGGATTCTTGATGCCGCAACTGACAGCGCTGGTGAGGAATCCTTTGGGCGCGCCAACGCCTCCGGAGATACGGGAAAAGGGGAAGTCCATTTGATTTGTAGGGAAACAGCGGGGCAGATTGGGCGGCTGTTAAAAATTTTGCAACCCATCAATCTCATTGAGCCCGAACATCAGGTTGAAACTCTGCACCGCCTGACCGCTAGCGCCTTTTCCGAGGTTGTCCTCGGCGCTCATCAGGATCACCCGGCCGGTCCGCGGATCGTGCTGCCAGCCGATGTCGATGAAGTTGGTGCGCGTCACGTTCTTCGTATCCGCGCAGCCGCCCTTGCCCAGCAACCGGACGAATGCGGTGCCGGTGTATGCCTTTTCCAACGCCGCGCCGATGGCCTCGGGCGAGACGCCGTCACGCAGCTTTGCCGTGGTGGTGGTGACGATGCCCGAGTTCACCGGGATGAGATGCGGGAGGAAGGAAATGGTGACTTTCTCCCCGGCCGCGAGGCTGAGTTCCTGCTCGATCTCCGATAAATGCCGATGCTTCGGCACGCCGTAGGCCCGCGCGCTTTCGTTGCACTCGCAGAACAGCAGCGTGAGGTCCGCTTTCCGGCCCGCGCCGCTGACGCCGCTCATGGCATTCGCCACGATGGTTTCGTGCTCGATCAGATTTTCCCGCAGGAGAGGCAAGAGCGGCAGCAGGATGCTCGTCGGATAACAACCCGGCGACGCCACCAGCCGTGCCTCCCGGATCGCAGCCATGCGGACTTCCGGCAGTCCGTAAACCGCCTCGCCTAGCAAATCCGGAGCCGGATGCGCATGTCCGTAGAATTCCTCGTAAACCGCCGCATCCCGCAGCCGGAAATCCGCACTGAGGTCGATGACTTTGAGCCCACGTTCCAGCAGGGCCCGCGCGATTTCCGCAGCCACTCCATGAGGCAGCGCGAGGAAAGCCGCCTTCGCCCCGGTCGCAGCGATGGCATCCGGATCCGGCTCCATGAACGTGAGCTCCGCGCCCGGAGCGTTTTTGAAACGCGGGAAAACCGAGCCGAGAGATTTCCCGGCTTCCTGCCGCGAGGTCACGGCGGTCAGTTCCACGCCCGGATGGGTGAGGAGGATGCGGAGCAATTCCATCCCGGTATAGCCGCTGGCTCCGACGATGGCGGTTTTGATACAATTCATGTGCGGGGACATGCCACGATTTTCCGTGCTTGCCAATCCGCATTTGCCCTGATTCCTTGGCCATCCGTTCATGAAACGGGCTGTAGCGCAGTCTGGTAGCGCACCTGCCTGGGGGGCAGGGGGTCGTGGGTTCGAATCCCGCCAGCCCGACCATTTCGAAATTCCTTGAACTGGCAACGATTACTGCGCCTTCAACGGAGGTCCGTGGCGATGACTGTGACCTAAACCGTGTCCTAGTCGAATCTTCCGCTTGATCGCTGAAACCGATGACGGGAAGCCGCCGGCTAAACGGTTGTGGGGGGATCACAATCCGACGTGACCACGGGGACGACCACGCTCCAGGTGAGCGCTTTGGGACAATAACGATCACCGGATTAACCGCCACTCCGGAACCACCGTCAACATCGGCAAGTTCGTTCTCAGCGGAAACTCGCCCGGCGCGACAGGCGCGGTGAGCGTCGCCAGCGACGAACTATCGGTGGTTTAGCGGCAACCTTGGCGGCAATGTCACCGTCGATTCCGGCGGCCACCCGGACTACGCCATCGCCGTGACGCCCGCCCAGCAGGTCACCCGGATGATCGACGGACCCCTGACTTTTTCGCCCGGCAGCATCCTCGAACTGGTCTCAGGCGTTGCCTCCGCGGCGAGCACCTACATCCTCGTCACCGCCAGCGGCAAGATCTTCGACTCGCCGATCATTGTGAACCACGATGGCATCACCGGTGTGGCGACGGTGGAACTCTTTTCCTGCCTTCAACAGAGCCACGACGACCAGCGCCACCGCTTCCTACGTGCTGGCGCATTCTCTCGCGTGAGAAGGGTGGAGGAGGCTTTCCCCCTCCACCACCCATGCTTGCGTCATCGGTTTCGGTCTTTCACGGGACGGTTTCGCTTTCCGCCCCGTTTTACCCAGGTGTCCTTGAGCCTAGCTTTACCCGGCTTCTGGACTTTTTGGTGCATGTCACGGTTGTGCTTCGAGCTGCCCGTGCTTTGCTTCTTTCGTCTGTGGTTCATGGTTTTGTGGGGTTAACGAGATTTTCTCTTCTGGTAGCCCTTTTTGTAGGACCTCCGATTGCGTTGATCCCGCTTCCCATCCCCGAGGACACCGCCAAGCAGGGCTCCAGCAGGTCCGAATGCGGCTCCAATTATGACACCTGCAATCTTGCTGAAGCCAACTCCAGGAGGATTGCTCGACTTACCACGTCGGGCATCATTTTTGCCCTTGTAGTAGTTATTTCTCTGTTCTGATTTCGAGCTCATTTTTGGTGTGATTTTTAGTTTTAGTATTTTGGTGTAGTATCTCTATTTAGCCCCAGACTTGACTTTTGTAGGTAATGAGGGATTTGAGTGCGTCTCTCACCGCCTCAATGCGTGTTTGACCATTCTGCATATCCCGCGACCCCATCGAGGGGGAAAGGTCGATGCATATAAGTGCTGTCTCCTGCCGGTGTTGACGTTTTGCTTGCACCGGCCCTCCTCCATGCTGCAAGGCGGATGCCATCGCATGGAGGCCATCGACGGGAATAAATTTCCCGTGGTGCGTCTTGGCCGCCAGCTTTTTAAGAAGCGTGGAATTTGCGGCTTCGCCGAATGCGATTACATTCAAATTAATGAATGCATCGGCAATAGCTTGCGCCGCAGGCTCTGTGTCATGCGTATTAACGTTGGCTTCTCCATCTGAGAGGAGGAAAATCCGCCGTCGACATCCTTTCGGACAACGCCGGGTCATTTCAAGCGCAAGGCGCAGAGCACTGGCGATATTGGTGCTGCCGCCACCAATTCGACTTGGAAGAGCCAGAACCCGTTCCCCTAGCTTTTCTGCCCACGGTTCTGCTGGCAGGCTGATGGGAAACGCCTGATCATTAAATCCTATCAGGGAAATAAGATCGGATCCTGCGCGTGGATGAGTGACCGTATGCCGCATGACCGGCTTCGGGACTACGGTGGGATTAGATACGTTCGGTGTGGTCATCGGCGCGATACCGAGAGAACGAAATAGGTTTGCAATCATGGTTCTCGTTGGTGAAGTTTATTTTTCAAATAGGAGAAAGGCCTTCCCCTCAGGGCTTAGGGCAAAGAATTTCGAGCGCTGACATGCACCGCACTTGTAGTGAGCAATGGGGTGCCCGTTGGACGATGTCGTAAAACGAATGAAGGTTGCGGGCATTGGCGCGAAATGCTTGGGATCGGTGCATTTCACGTCGAGGTTTCCCATCCAAGCCGGTAGGCTTGGTTGGTGCTGCGGCTTCGGCATTGCGAACCGCACGGGGGGGCGTGGAATGCTTGGCCGAGGCTTTTGGTTTTGCATCGCGATCCCCAGCACTTGCAGGAGAGCCGCGATGGACGATTGGTCGAGGTTTCGATTTGGATTCATTGTTCGTTTTCTTTTTTGGAGTTTCGGAATGCGCTTTTGCTCATCCGAGCGGCCTTTTGCGGGCCACGAGCAGACACTACTTTTCCACCCTGCCGCTGTCGTAGGGGCCAAAATCAGGTCCAAAATCGGGTATTCCGCCGCTTGTCAGAAATGTGTTTTCCCCTCACAATCAATGGCATGAGCAGCCCCCCGAAGCCCCCGGACGTGAAGGTGATCCTTGAATTTGTGGGCACAACAGCCCCCGAGCTAGTGAAAGCTACATGCGATTTTCCACACATCGGGGATAAATCCGTGGACGGACTCAATGAGTCAAAAATCGCAGATCTCCCCCAAGCACTCGCGGTAATTCTTGTGAAATTTAAGGCGGCTAAACGGAGCGACCAATTTCGCGTTCATGCCAAGAGCGCTCAGAAAATGGAGATGCTGAGATTCATTAAGAGGGCAAAGAATACCAGCCTCTCACAAATGAGTCCAATCAGAGGGCTTGCCAGTGGGGAATTCCTAAAATTATTTAACTATAAAGGCTGCGGAGACACGGGTCAGACCATCCAAGTTAATCTTGAAAAACTTTATCATTGGAATGTAACTATCAAAGTCGATGGCGATATAATTGAAGATAGCAAGAATCTGGGAAACCTCGCTGTCAGAATCGCAGCAACAAGAAATTGGGAACTTGGTGATTACGAGTTTTCATCCCCGAATACTGCGAGGAAAGCGGTCCCTGCCCGGATTGAATCGGACATAGGGGAGCATCAAGTTCCACCCGCTATACAAGGGCTGCTCGAGCAAGCGGACAAGCTCGACGCTGAGGGCAATTACCCGGAGGCGCTGGTCGTTAGCGAGAGAGCCATGATCGCTGCGGAACAAACACAGCATGAGAGAGCAATCCTGAAAGCCAAAATCGGCCTTGCACAGGCGTTGATTCGAAGTGGGACTGATTTGTCGAGGGCGTCGATGCTGCTGAATTCATGTCTCACCCAAATTCCACCCGGAAAAAATGATGCTCAACGAGTCACGGTATTGCATCTACTTGGGCATATCGCGATGAGCCAAGGACGTATCAACGAAAGCAAGTCATACGCATTGGATGCGCTCGATATCGCTCGCTCCCTAAATAACAGGTTTAAAATCGGAGCGGCTCAACTCGCAGTCGGGCAAGCCGAAGAAATGCTTGGTAATCTTCATGAAGCATTAAGAATTTTGGGTGAGGCGGCTGAGAATTTCCGGTGGGAATTCCGCAATGGCGATGAGAGGACGCGAACGAGAGCTGCTATAAATCTTGCGGGTTGCCTGATGACGAGGGCGGGTGTATTTCAACATCTGGGAAATGCTCCGGAGACCCTGACCTGTCTCAGTGAGGCCGAAGAGATCCTACGGCAAGGCGATAGTCCCATGAACCTAGGACAAACCCTGCTGAAAAAGTCCCGCGTGCTTTTTGCCCTGTCCCAGATCGAGCGCGGTGCGGCGGCGTTGCAGGATGCTTGGAAAATCTTTCAAAGCGGCGATGACTTTTCGGGCATGATGGAATGCATCGATGGGCAGGTAAGACTTGCTCTTCACCTCGGACATCCGCAGGAAGCTTTGGACTTCGCTAGCTTAGCAGTCAACCTAGCGCGGCAGCCGGAGCGAAAGAAGCCTCGCGACCTTATAGAAGCTCTCACCCGTATGGCGACACTTTGTGGTATGTTCGGGATCAAAGTAGAGGAAGATAAATATAAGTTTGAAGCTAAAGAAATTGCAATTGAGCATCAACTTCACGATTTGATTGCAGATTGCCTTTCGAACGAGGCGGGCGAAGGCAAAGCGAAATCCAAAGACCAAAAGTCGCTGCTACGAAATGCGCTTGAACACCTCTTTCTCGCTTTGGAGGCTACTCAGGTGCGAGGTCGTCGAGCAGTTTTCATGAAGAGAATTGCCACGGCTTATGCACGGCTGGGAAACCTGCCTGAGACACGTTCATGGCTCGAACAGGCATTGTCTGTCTTTGAGGAGATTGGCGATGCTGGCGGGATACTCCAAGTTCTCGCCAACTTGGCTGGTCTGGCCCATGAAGAGGGGAATTCCGAGGCTGCTGGCAGCCAGTTGGAATCATTGATTGATCGAGCAAAAGGGAAGCCCTTCGAGCACTTTCGTGCGAATGCACATCACGACTTGGTTCTCAATCGCATATCACAGGGCGATATTCCAAGCGCTCAGCGCCACCTCAATGCCGCGAAGGCACTTTGCCAAAACAACAGATTCTCCGAACTTGAAAAGGCGTTGCAGGATACCGAAGAGCGACTCGAGACGTTGATAAGAATTCAACAACCAGCACCTGCAGATCTAGCGAACATGCTCCGCGACCTTCGCCGCTGGACCGACCGTTTTCCTGAGCAGGCTGAAGCGATCCTTCCCGCATGGTTTTACCTCTTCGGGGCTGAAGCACGGTCTAACTGTCGTTCATTGGTCGGTGTCAAGTTTTTGGGCTCTTCAGCAAAATCTGTGGGTGAACTTTGGTTCGGGTAGATCTCCAAGTGTGTGATAGAGAGAGGTTTGTAGCAGGTCAAAGCTGCGATAACCATAAGCTTTTCTCATACACAGATTGATCCGC
>Ga0209512_1001348_pt1 | contig 30730 bp, 25 predicted proteins | sample frozenSSSSmetaG_FD_184142 | JGI IMG/M metagenome (GOLD analysis project Ga0209512, IMG submission 184142) | Glacier valley bacterial and archeal communities from Borup Fiord, Nunavut, Canada, to study Microbial Dark Matter (Phase II) -... | ecosystem: Environmental > Aquatic > Freshwater > Ice >...
TGAATCCAGCCGCTGAAATCGGCCTGGGTAATCCGGTTGGGCGTGTTCAGCAGCGGGTGTTGTGGGTCAATGAACGTCATGGCAGCGTCTTCGCCGGTAACGCGGTCGCGGCCAATTTTGAAGGGGTAGGGGCCAAGCGGTGGCAGGGGCGGCTCGTTGCGCAGAAACGAACTCGGTGGCGTTACGTACTGCACAATCAGGTTGCCGCCGTCTTTGACGTACTCCAGCAGTCTGGGCTGTAGGCGGGCCATCCAGTCGTTGGTGTTGTAGGCCCGAACGCCCGTGACAATGGCGTCGTAGCCGCTCAGGTTGCCCGCCAGTTCGGTGGGGCCGAGGAAGGTAACGCGGCAGCCCATCTGCCGCAGGGCCGCCGGTACGTCGTCGCCCGCGCCCACGATGTAGCCGATGTTTTTGGCCGTCACCTTCACGTCAAGCTTCACCAGTTTAGCCTCGGCGGGTGGAAACAGCGTCTGCGTCGGGATGTGGCTATAGGCAATGGTACGGATGCCGGTCGTGAAGGTGCCGTCGGCGGTTTTCATCACGGCCCGTAGTTTGCCATCAACCGCGTTGGTCATTGGCGTAATTGTGAACGACACCCGTTGGTCGTCGCCCTTGTTTTTGAGGTCGAACGGCATCGACGCCGGACTGACCTTCCAGCCCGCGGGTACCTCCAGCTGTAACGTTCCCGACACGCTGGCGCGGCCCGCCTGTACCACGACCTCGGCCGTTTTGGGTTTATCGTCGGCAAACGTAAAGACGTGTTCGGTGAGGTTGGCCATTACATCGGGCTGGATGATGAAGGGCCGGTACGTTTCGCCTTCTACGGGGTCGGTGGATTTATAAACGAGGGGGCGGGTAAACGTGAACCGCTGCCCGCCAATCTCGAAGGTATAGGCGGCAGTGCACACGGGCGGGTTCTCGGGCAACCCAATAAGCTGCTGATTATCGACCTGGAACGTGCCTTTGTCGATGGGTTTTTCGAGCCAGTAGGGCTGCGATGGTTTCGCCGTTTTCGGAATCGTCAGCGTCGTGGTAAACTGGATTACTTCGTTGGGTTTCAACGTCTGCGTCAGGGTGGTGTCTTTGCCAGACAACGCACCAGTTGCGTATCGTATAGTAGCCAGCGTTACCGGCGAAGCGTTGCCCGAATTCACGGCGACCGAATTCACGGCGACCGGTATTTCGGCGCGGCTCACCACGCTCGTTTTGATGAGAATTGTTTCGCCGGGCGTGGCGGCATATAGCGTAGGGTTCGTCTCGACGTATAGCCCAAGTGTTTGCTGAAGCAGCGTCTGTACGTCCTGCCGCTTAGCCCGGACGTAGATGTTTGTGGTGTCCAGCTTACTCAAACTGCCGTAGAGCGTTACCAGCGCCGGTACCGAAGCCGCGGGCTGGTCGGGCTTATAATTGGCGATGAGCTGATCGACCTGCATCTGCACGGCCCCGCTGCCCTTTACGCGGCCCCAGCTAACGTCGATGCCATCGAGCGGGTCCTTCTGCACCGGATCGCCGTTTTTCAGCAGCAGGTAATCAACTTTCTTGTCGCGGTTGGCCGATACGCCGAAACCCTGACTGCGGTGCTGACTGCGGCTTTCGGCGGCAATCTCGCCGTATGAACGGCCCAGCAGCGGGTTGTACAGTCCGGTTTCGATGCCAATCAGATTGCCCGATTCGCCGGGGGCATTATTGCTCATGAAGTTGCCCGGATTGTAGGCATTCCACAGAATGCGTTTGGCCTGCCAAGGCTTTACATAGGCAAGCTGCTTCGGAAATTTGGTGGGGTCGCCGGAGATTTTGAACGCTTCTTCGGCCAGAAATCCCGACGCGCTGTGGTGCCCGTGACCGGCGCGGGCGTCGGGTGGAAACCGGGTGATGATCACGTCGGGCTGGTACTTGCGGATGACCCAGACCACGTCGCTCAGGATTTTATCGCCCCCCCAGGTTTGCAGGGCTTCGTCGGTCGATTTCGAGAATCCGAAGTCGTAGGCACGGCTGAAAAACTGGTCGGGGCCATCTACGCGCCGGGCGGCCAGCAATTCCTGCGTGCGGATCATGCCGATGTTTTCGCCCTGTTCGGCACCAATCAGGTTCTGCCCACCATCGCCCCGCGTCAGCGACAGATACGCCGTTCTGACGAGCCGCTCTTTGGATAAATACGTGAGCATCAGCGTATTCTCGTCGTCGGGGTGGGCAGCTACGTAGAGGACGGAGCCAAGTACGTTGAGTTTTTTGAGATTGGACAGAATATCCCCGGCGGGGGTAGGTTTGATGGGGCCGTAGGGAACCTGAGCAGAGAGGGTCGTGCAGATCAGGAGTAGAGCGACGAGAAAACGCATAGTGACGGAGGGGACGCGGATTAGAAAAAACGTAGTTTACCTCGATAAAAGGCAAAAGACAGATTGATGGCGTTGGGTTATGCACAGTCAGATTCTATCTTTACGCCAAATTTACCTATTTCAACCAGTTAATTAAGTAGCATGAACAATAGTCTTTACATCGTCCCTTTTCTGGGTTTGGTGGGCCTGGCGGTAATGATCGCTAAATTTAGTTGGGTGAACCGGCAGGACGCCGGCGACGCCCGGATGCAGGAAATAGCCGGTTATATTGCCGACGGAGCCATCGCTTTTTTGAAAGCTGAATGGCGGGTACTCATTATCTTCGGCCTGATTGTAGCCTCTATTTTGGCCTTTGCCGGCACGCAGGTCGAGAACTCGCACTGGTTCATCGGTATTGCTTTCGCCATCGGGGCCTTTACGTCAGCTTTTGCCGGGTACATCGGCATGAAAGTGGCTACCAAAGCTAACGTCCGCACGGCCCACGCGGCCCGTACGAGCCTGACCCGCGCCCTCGACGTATCGTTTACGGGTGGTTCGGTTATGGGTATTGGCGTGGCCGGACTGGCCGTACTGGGGCTGAGCCTGCTGTTTATTTTTCTTTACAACTATTTCGTGAGCGGTCAGCCCGTTGGGGCTGATGGTGAACTGGCGGTGAATGGCATCCCGATGGAGCGGGCCCTGGAAGTACTGGCCGGTTTCTCGCTCGGTGCCGAAAGTATTGCCCTGTTTGCCCGCGTGGCGGGTGGTATCTACACCAAAGCCGCCGACGTTGGAGCCGACCTCGTAGGTAAAGTAGAAGCCGGTATTCCTGAAGATGATCCCCGAAACCCCGCCACCATTGCCGACAACGTGGGCGATAACGTGGGCGACGTAGCCGGTATGGGTGCCGATTTGTTCGGTTCGTACGTGGCCACGATTCTGGCTACAATGGTGCTGGGTCGTGAGATTGTGATTCCGAACGATACCATCGTGGGCCACGCGCCCATTGTCCTGCCGATTTTGATTGGCGGAATGGGCCTGATTTTCTCGATTATGGCCTGTTATCTGGTTCGCGTCAAAGACGACAACGGCAACGTACAGGGGGCTTTGAACCTCGGTAACTGGGGGTCCATCCTGCTCACGCTGGTGGCGTCGTATTTCCTCGTCATCGCCGTTCTGCCCGATATTACGATGCAGATTCGGGGCGTCGAGTTTACCCGGATGGATGTGTTTTACGCCATTGTAACGGGTCTCGTGGTGGGTGCGCTGATGTCAACCATTACCGAATATTATACGGCGATGGGCAAACGGCCTGTCATGAGCATTATCCGGCAGTCTGCCACCGGCGCGGCTACCAACATCATTGGTGGTCTGGCGGTCGGTATGGAATCGACCGTGTTGCCAATTCTGGTGCTGGCGGCTGGTATCTATACCTCATATCACTTTGCGGGTCTGTACGGCGTGGCGATTTCGGCGGCTGGCATGATGGCCACAACCGCCATGCAGCTTGCCATCGACGCCTTCGGCCCGATTGCCGATAATGCCGGGGGTATTGCCGAAATGAGCTACCTCCCCGAAGAAGTACGCGGACGTACCGACATCCTCGACGCCGTGGGTAACACCACTGCGGCCACCGGAAAAGGCTTCGCCATTGCCTCGGCGGCTCTGACGGCCCTCGCGCTGTTTGCGGCTTTCGTGGGTATTTCGGGTATTTCGGCCATCGACATTTACAAAGCCGACGTGCTGTCGGGATTATTCGTGGGGGCCATGATTCCGTTCATTTTCTCGTCGCTGGTTATTGCTGCGGTGGGCCGGGCGGCCATGAGCATGGTGGAAGAAGTACGGCGTCAGTTCCGCGAGATTCCGGGTATTATGGAAGGCACGGGCAAACCCGAATACGACAAGTGCGTGGCTATTTCAACGCAGGCGTCCATCCGGGAGATGGTCTTACCGGGTGCTATTGCCCTGAGTGTGCCGGTCATCGTTGGCTTCATTTTTGGTCCTGAAGTACTGGGCGGTCTGCTGGCGGGCGTTACGGTGTCGGGCGTGTTGATGGGTATTTTTATGAATAACGCCGGGGGCGCGTGGGACAACGCCAAGAAGTCGTTCGAGAAGGGTGTGCTGATTAACGGCCAGATGTATTACAAAAAGTCGGACCCGCACACAGCCTCGGTGACGGGTGATACCGTTGGCGACCCGTTCAAAGACACGTCGGGTCCGTCGATGAACATTCTCATCAAGCTGATGTCGATTGTGTCGCTGGTTATCGCGCCGTATATCGCTATCAAATCTTCGGAGCAGATCGGCTTCAAAACCGAAGGTAAAACAGCCGCCGGTACCGAAGTACCCCTCGAAGAATCGACCGCTGCCGACAACAATCAGGTCTATACGCCCAATCGCGTGTTTACCCCCATCGACCTCGCCGTTATCGACGGTATTTCGCTCAAAGGCGTGGATGATGACGGCGTCGAAGCGAACCTCGTCAACTTTATCAAATCCGATAAAGTCGTCGATAAAACGACCTGGTTTGATTTTGACCGGCTCACCTTTAAAACGGGCAGCGCGACGCTCGAAGCCAAATCGCAGGAGCAGTTGAAAAACGTGGCTGAGGTACTGAAAGCCTACCCGAATGTAAACATCAAACTCGGCGGCTATACCGACAACACCGGCGACGCCAACGCCAACCTGAAACTCTCCAACGACCGGGCGCAGTCCGTCAAAACTGAGCTGGTAAACATGAGCATTTCCGATAGCCGCCTGGAAGCCGAAGGTTACGGACAGGAACACCCCGTTGCCACCAACGACACCGACGAAGGCCGCGCCCAGAACCGCCGGATTTCGGTACGGGTCACGAAGAAGTAATCAGTAGCCCGGACCTCCCGGTCCGGTAGCCGAATGGCTAACCATGTAGCTACTGTGCAAGCCTTACGGCTACCGGACGTGGACGTCCGGGTTACGGGTGACAAAGAAGTAACCAGTACCCCGGACCTCCCGGTCCGGTAGCCGAATGGCTAACCATGTAGCTACTGGGCAAGCCTTACGGCTTCCGGACGTGGACGTCCGGGTTACGGGTCACGAAGAAGTAATCAGTACCCCGGACCGGGAGGTCTGGGTACAAAAAAGGTCGATTCCTGAGCAGGAATCGGCCTTTTTCTTTGAATTGGTTCACTTAGACCGTAAGCGCGTACGTGATGATGTTGACGCCGAATTTGGTGTTGTCTTCGGCCAGGAAGCGTTTGTTTCGGAAGTCGTAGTCCCATTCGCAGCCGTAATCTTTGTTGCTGTATAATACGCCGATGCGTTCGTTTACCGTAATGGCTTTCAGGTAGTCATGCACGAGGTCGTCGCCCCAGCCGTTGAGTTCAAAAGTGGTGGTTGGCGGGCCGTCGGGAAACTTGAAAAAGGTGGTATAAATAGGGTGGTTGTTCGGGATCTTCTGCAACGCTTTCGGCCCGAACGTCCGGTCCATCTCCTGCTCGAACGACTTGGCAAACAGCCCGTCGATGTCGTGATTGCAGTCGTCCACAAAGACGAACCCGCCGTTTTGCACGTAGCGTTTGAACTGATCGCGCTCATGCTGCGAGAACTCCACCAGCTTATGCCCGCTGAGGTAGCAGAACGGGCTTTTGAACAGGTCGGGACTGCTTAATTGCACTACCCGCTCTTTCTGATCGACGGGCATCGTGGTATATTCCACCAGCGAATGCAACAGATTACTCGGCATCCGCTGGTCGGTATCCCAGTCGCCGGAGGTGTATTGAATGCGGGTAAAAACGAATGGTTTCAAGATTGAGTAAGTCCGACGAATCGGTTGAGTTAATGAAGAACAGATAGCTACCGGGACATCAGTACCCGAAGCATTTCCATGTTTGCTTCCTTGTCGAAAATAGCCAGTACCGGAATCTTAAAGCCCGGAACGGTGAGCGCATCAAGCGTATCGTTGATGTACAGTGTGGCAACCGTTGCAAACGCCATTGTCGCTTCGTCTAACTGATACTGCTCTACCGATTTGCGTACCGGGTCGATAATCCAGTATTCCAGCACGCCGTGCGCAGCATAATCTTCGAACTTAACCCCTCTATCGCGTCCCGTCGTGCTTTTTGAGAGAATTTCAACGATTAAATCCGGGGCGGGGTGTTCCATCTGATCGTCTTGAAACGATGCGGCTGTATCGGCATTCCAGTAGCAGATGTCCGGCTCATAATCATTGCGGGTCAGGCCGACGAGAGCTTTCTCCGAATCGACAACGCCTGAATCGTTGAGCAAAACGAAATTCTGGAGCAGGTTTTCCAGATACTTGGACGCATCCAGATGCCGACGATTAACGGGCGAGTGCATAATGACTTCGCCGTTAATAAATTCGGCTTTAACATCATCACGTAGCCACTCCCGAAACGCCCGGCGACGTTCGGATTCGTTGGCCAGAATAGCCTGCACGCGCTCAATAACGAGTTTGGCATCGGGGGCTTCGAGCAGATCAGCAACGCGGGTTTCGAGCATGGACGATGAAGTTGGTAAATTTATTGTTAATTGGCTGACTATCAAGGTATAACGTGTCCGGGTCGAGGTCAATTTCGTTCGGCCAAACAACCGTACCATTAAATGCCCTCGCATTATTAAATACGACCGTATACTGGAGTTCCTGAAAGATGCCTGTGGTCAGGTATGGCTTTACATTAAACAAGCGACGTTCATGATTCTTAAAGACCGTGTCAAGTCGGTAATTCTCGAGTGGTTTTACATCAGTTACACGCGGATTCATGTTGATTTGCTTTGAACGAACGGGCGAAACTGATCACTACTAATAACCACGACTTTCGGGAATTCTATACGTCGCAACACACTGAAATCGCGGTCGTGACTAACGATAAAATCTGCGTTTGCAGCAATGGCGCAATCAACGAATTTGTTGTCGTCCTCATCAGCAAGCAGGTTGAACCTGTAATATGTGGTGATGAATACTACGTTCGGCAGATTTTCGAGGACACCCAATACACTTTCGCTTGTGATCTGTCCCATTTCCTGCGCGATAATCTCAGCATACTCAGCCAGGATTTCGGTTGTCACGCACAGCGTAAATTCAGCATTTAGTAACGCCCGAAAAATCCAGTGCAACCGCGAACGCACCGAGATGCAGACAAGCAGAACGTTTGTATCTAAGACGACTCTCACAGATTGCCCTTGCTGATCCGTGACGATCGCATTTTAGTAGTCAACATCTGATCCACATCGGTATCCGTCCAGCCTTTCTCGTCCCAGACGGTATTAGCCTGTTCGATAGCGCGTTGCGCAAAGAACGAAGCCAGCATTTTTTTGACTTCCAATAGTTCCCGCTCCTCAAGTTGATGCGAAAAGGTTTTCAAGAGTTCTAACTGAAGATTGGAAAATGGTTGCCGTGTCGCTGTTTCCATAGCCGTTTCTTTTCGATATACTGTTCACTAACACCCACTAACCCGTTTCCGTTTACATCCTGCCCGCATCCCCTTCGACGCCAAGCTGTTGCCAGACGACAGCCGTTCAGTCATCTGACGTCTTCTCAAGCGGCATCTCTTTCCAGCCGTTGGTGGGGACGTTTCGGAGCGTATCAGGTACTGGAACATCCCATACACTTCGCTTACGTTAGCTATTGTGTATGTAGAACATTCTGATAGTCTCTGACTTACTATTCGGCTCTTCGATAAGAGAACCATTAAAAGTCCACCATTGACTACGAGAAAAAGAGTTATACCAATCTTCTGTGACTTCGTCATCTTTGCTTCTCAGATTATCCCCGGCCTATACCATGCCATCAACAAACTATCCTCAAATGAGCCGTCGGCGTTGCGGGTTTTGTTGCGCATCCGGCCTTCTTCCACGAACCCCATGCTGAGATACAGACCGATGGACTTTAGGTTCGATGCCCGCGACTCCAGTTCGACGCGCCTGACTTCGGGGAAACGGCCTTGTACCTCGGTCAGAAACGCGCTGAAAAGCTGTTTGCCAATACCTTTGCCCTGTTCATAGGGGTGCACCACGATGGTCAGGCCCATTAAGTTATGATCGAAAATGGTCAGTCCGCTTTTGGCCGCGTGAATCTCGCCGATTATCTGCCCGGTACCGTTAACCGCTACCAGCATCAGGCCGTGTTTCTCTACCGTATCGAACAGGTCCATAAAATACGCTTCGTTCAGTTCTGGCTCTGTCCGGGCGATGCCTTGGCTGACGCGGGCAACTGTCCGGTGCAGGGTTCCAATGGCATTAAGGTCGGGCCGGATTGCGGGTCTGACTGCCATTGTGTTTTCTGTGTTTTTTGTCATACTGACGAAGGAAGTACCTCTGTTGCATGAAGACTTTGCTAATCACGGAGATGCTTCCTTCGTCAGCATGACAAAATTCGCCTCTAAAACCTCACACCGCGTCTGATAAACTCGTAAATGTAAACTCGCGGATTTTCATGGGCGGAATCAAATAGTTTCGGTCCGATTCGGTGCTGACCACGCGTTCCGGTTTGCCCAATGCTTCGAGGTTGTTGAGCATGATAATCGGGCTTTCGTTGAAACGGAAGTTCTTGACCGGAAACTTGATTTTGCCGTTTTCGATGTAAAACGTACCGTCGCGGGTCAGGCCCGTGAGCAGAATGGTCTGTGGGTCAACGGTGCGAATGTACCAGAGTTTCGTGACCAGAATGCCGCGCTGTGTGCTTTTGATCATGGCATCCAGCGATTGGCTGCCGCCCAGCATCATCACGTTGTTGGGGAACGGCGTGGCTTTCTTGCCCTGCTTTTGCGCCCAATACCGCGAATATGCCAAGTTCCTGACTACGCCCTTCTCGATCCACATCGTTTTTTCCTGCGCTTGCCCATCGCCCGCCCACGGCGATGCGGGTAGCTCGGGGTTCGTCGGGTCTGAGTAGATCGTGACGCGCTCATCCACGATTTTATCGCCAATTCGGCTTTTGCCGCCGGTTTTGCTAAAGTAGGACCGGCCTTCGTCGGCAGAGCGGGCATCCATGTCGAAGAAAATGTTTTCGAGCAAAACGGCCGCGGCTGTAGGTTCCAGAATAACAGTGTATTTTCCCGGTTCCAGTGCGCGGGCCGCTGCCGAATCGCGTGCTTTCAGGATGGCCATATTGGTAGCAGACGCCATGTCGAGTTTACCAAAATCGCTGTAGCCCCGCGCTACGTAGCCTGACCCCTTGCCGTCGTCGGTGCGGACGGTGAGCGAGAAGTTGACGTTGCTGCTGGGGTAGTAGGCAAACAAACCCTTCGAGTTCATCATGGCCTCGTAGCCGTGCTGGTCGTTCAGGAATCCGGCTCCGGTCAGTTTGGCATCGCGGGTCAGTTGCAGGCTTTTGATCACGGCACCGGCGCGGATGTCGGGCGTGACATTGGCCGTCGAGTCGAAGTAGCCGCTCGATTTGAGGTACGTCTGCGGACCGAGAAGGCCCACGTATTCGGGGTTTTCGGGGGCGAGCCGGGCCAGTTCTTCGGATCGGCGCACCACCTTTTCGAGCGATGCATCATCGAACTCGTCAATAGTAGCCGTGCCCACTTTCTTGCCAAACGACGACTGAACGGCGAGGTTCTGGTTGGTGAGCGAGCCGCTGGTGCTGACTTCGTTGCGGGCGTAGCGCACATTGCCGCTTTCGTTACCCGATAAATTCACTTCGCACTCGTCCGCTTTGGAAAAGGCGAGGACTTTGGTGAGCAGGGCCCTGGCTTCTGCTTCAGTGAGTATAACTGCCATAGTTTTTTTGGGGACACAGAGTTACACGGAGAAGACACAGAGTTTCACAGAGAAAAAGGAGTTGAAAGAGAACTCTGTGAATTTTTGTGTCTTCTCCGTGCATTTCTGTGTCCAAGTCCTTTCTTTAAATCTTTCTACCGGTATTGATTACGTTGACGCCGTTGAAGCGGGCGGTGCTGCTGCCGTGCGAGACCGCGCTGCTCTGGCTGGGCTGGCCTTTGCCGTCGAAGAAGCTGCCGCCGAGCCGGTAATCGCTTTGGTCGCATACGGCCACGCACGAGTTCCAGAATTCCTGGGTGTTGCTCTGGTAAGCCACGTCTCTGAGCATCCCGGCAATCTGCCCGTCTTTGATTTCGTAGAACAACTGCCCGCCAAACTGGAAATTATACCGCTGCTGATCGATGCTGAACGACCCGTCGCCAATGATATAAATGCCTTTCTTGACGTCTTTGATCATGTTCTGCACCGACAATGGCGTTTTGCCCGGCTCCAGCGATACGTTGGCCATGCGCTGAAACTGCACCGAACTCCAGCTATCGGCGTAGCAGCATCCCTGCGAATGCGCTTCGTCGATGATGTGTACCTGGTCGCGGATGGCCTGGTAATTGACCAGAACGCCGTCTTTCACCAGATTCCACTTGCCGGTTTTTACGCCTTCGTCGTCATACCCCACCGCGCCCAGCGAACCGACCTGCGTTTTGTCGGCCACGAGCGTTACCTGCGGACTGCCGTACTTGAAATCTTTCGTTTTCCACTTGTCCAGCGTAGCGAAACTCGTACCGGCAAAGTTGGCTTCGTAGCCCAGTACCCGGTCAAGTTCGAGCGGGTGACCGACCGATTCGTGGATGGTGAGCCAGAGGTGACTGGGGTCCAGCACGAGGTCATACTTACCCGCTTCGACGGATTTGGCGGTGTGTTTGGCGCGGGCCTGCTGGGCGGCTGATGTTACGTCTTCGAGCATATCATACCCCATGCCGTAGCGGGTGGTGATACCCGTTACTTTGTCCGACGGGTTGACCTGTAAATATTCGTAGCCCATGCCGACGGGTGCACTGAGCGATTGACGGGTTTCAAACTTTCCTGTCTTGGCATCAATTGCGGTTACGCCAAAGGTGGGCCATATTCTATGAATATCCTGGTCGGCGTAGGTGCCGTCGGTGGTGGCGATGTACTTCTGCTCGTTCACCATAAACAGGACCGAGTTAACGTAGTTCGCGCCGTTTTTCAGGGCCGAAGCGTTCACGTCCATTAGCAGATCGACCTTTTCTTTGATCGGCACCTCGAAGGCGTTCCGCTTGATGGGGGCCTTCCAGCTTACTTCGCCGTAGCCTTTTTGCGCAGCCAGTTGCACCGGCTCTTTCATCAGTTTGGCGTTGGCTTTGGCAATGGCTACGGCTTTCTCGGCGGCTTTGGCCATATCGGCTTCGCTTTTGGCATCGACTACGGCGGCAAAACCCCAGCAGCCGTCGGCAATAACGCGGACGCCCACGCCGTAGCTTTCGGTATTCACGATGTTCTGCACTTTGTCTTCGCGGGTGACCACAAACTGGTTCAGGTACCGCCCAATGCGGACGTCGGTATAGGTTGCGCCTTTGCTTTTAGCTGCGTTGAGGGCGGCATCGGCTAAGCGTTTCTTGGCCATTACGTCCATTCCCGTTTCGAGCAGGGCTTCGGGGGCGATGGTACGGGAAAAAGCAGGCAGGGTGGGCAGGAGGATACCGGCGGCACCGAGGGACATGTATTGGTTGAATTCTCTTCTATTCATGGTTTTTGTTTTTTCGCCACAGAGATGCACCAAGACGCACAAAGATTCACAGAGAAAAATTTGTGTATCGCTTTATGCCATCGCGCAACATCTTGACACGAAAGTTTATAAGTAATCCTAAACGGTGTTTACCAAATTTGAGGTAGGTCAGTATTTGCGCCATGTGCATATCGTTCAACTCTTCGACTGTTTTAAGCTCAATGACCAGTTTCTCCTCAACAAGCAAATCAAGTCGATAGCCATGTTCCAGTAAAACGCCTTTGTACTCGATAGGCATTGGTTTCTCACGTTCGACATACAGCCCTGACTCACGAAGTTCGAAGTACAGACACTCTTGGTAAGCTGATTCCAGTAAACCCGGCCCTAAAGTCCGATGAACCTCAATAGCTTTCCCAATGGCAATTTTTGCCAGTTCATCCTCCGTGTACCTCCGTGCGTCTTGGTGCATCTCTGTGGCGAAAAAATCAAACAGCGTCAGACAGGCTTGTAAACGTGAAGTCGCGGATTTTCATCGGTGGGATCAGGTGGCCACCGGCCCGCACGGGTTTGCCGAGGGCTTCGAGGTTGTTGAGCATGATGACCGGGCTTTCGTTGAAGCGGAAGTTCTTGACCGGAAACTTAATCTGTCCGTTCTCGATGTAGAATGTACCATCGCGGGTCAGGCCGGTGTAGAGCAGTGTTTGCGGGTCCACAGCGCGGATGTACCACAGCCGCGTAACAAGTATGCCCTTGTCCGTGCTTTTGATCAGATCGGCCAGCGATTGCGTACCGCCCATCATGATGATACCCCCCGGCGACGGCACGGCCTTTACGCCTTTCTTATCGGCCCAGAAACGCGAGTAGTACATATTCTTGACCACGCCGTTCTCGATCCAAGCAATTTTCTCCTGCGGGCGACCGTCGCTCCCGCCACCGCCGAAGCGGCCACCCCCGCCACCAAACGGCGAAAGGGGAAGTTCAGGATTGGTTGGGTCGGTGATGATCGTAACGCGCTCATCGAAGAGCTTTTCGCCCAGCCGGGTACCACCGCCTTTTTTGCTGAGGAACGAGCGGCCTTCGTCGGCGTTGCGGGCGTCCATATTGCCCATCATGTTCTGCAATAGCTCGACCGAAGCCGTTGGCTCCAGAATGACGGTGTACTTGCCCGGCTCCAGCGCCCGCGCCGTTGACGAGGCCATTGCCTTCTGCATGGCCACTTCGGTAGCGGCTTTGGTGCTGAGCTTACTCACGTCGTTCACGTCGCGGGCCGCGTAGCCTGATCCTTTGCCGTCTTCGGTGCGGACCGTGATGGAGAAGTCAACGCCCGTTCCCTGATTGTAGCCGAACAGACCTTTGCTGTTGCCAATGGCCGAAAAACCGCTTGTGTCTTCCATGTAGCCCGCTGCGGTGAGGTTTTTATCGCGGCAGGGCATGATGCTGTCGGCGGCTGCTTTGGCCCGAAATTCCGGGTCAATTTTGGCCGTACTCTCCGAAAACGTGTTGGTTTTGAGGTACGTCTGCGGGCCCAGCATCGGCATGTACTCGGAGTTTTCGGGCGCGAGCCGGGCAATCTCCTCAGCCCGCCGGACCGTCTTTTCGAGCGATGCATCGTCGAACTCATTGATGGTAGCCGAGCCGGACTTTTTGCCAAAGACCGAGGTTACGGCCAGGCTCATATTGTCCGATTCGCCCGATGTCGAGACCGAGTTGCGGGCGTAGCGGATATTGCCTGTGCGGTTGCCGGATAGGCTTACGGCGGTTTCGTCGGCTTTCGCGTAGGAAAGCACTTTGTCGATAATTCGTTTGGCTTCTGCTTGTGTGAGCATTGTTTATAAAGGTTGGGCCACAGGGATGCACCAAGACGCACGGAGATTCACAGAGAAGAATAACTCTATGTATTGAAAAAGAACCTTTGTGTATCTCTTTGCGTCTTGGTGCATCTCTGTGGCGAAAAAATCAAATTTTTCTTGCCGTATTAATCACATTGACCCCGTTGAAGCGGGTGGTGGCACTGCCGTGCGAGACGGCACTGACCTGGCTGGGCTGGCCTTTTCCGTCGAAGAAACTGCCGAAGGTGCGGTAGTCGTCCTGATCGCAAAGCTGGGCGCAGGAGTTCCAGAATTCCTGGGTGTTACTCTGATACGCCACGTCGTCGAGCATACCAACGATTTCGCCGTTCTTGATTTCATAGAATAACTGCCCGCCAAACTGGAAATTATACCGCTGCTGATCAATAGAATACGATCCTCGCCCAATGATATAGATACCCTTCTCGACACCCTTGATCATGTCGAACACCGAGCGTTTCTCGGTACCCGCCTGAAGCGATACGTTCGGCATCCGCTGAAACTGCACCGAGTCCCAATTGTCGGCGTAGCAGCAGCCGTCCGATTCGGTCTGGCCCAGAATGGCGGCCTGATCGCGGATGGCCTGGTAATCGACCAGAATGCCGTCTTTGATGAGCGGCCATTGCTTGGCCGGAACGCCTTCGTCGTCGTAGCCCACTTTGCCGAGGGTATGTGGCTGGGTTTTGTCGGCTACGATGTTAACGAGTTTGCTGCCGTAGTTGAAGGTACCGGTTTTCCACTTGTCTAAGGTAGCGAAACTGGTGCCGGCGTAGTTGGCTTCATAACCCAAAACGCGGTCAAGTTCGGTAGGGTGGCCAACTGATTCGTGGATGGTGAGGCCGAGGTGGTTGGGGTCCAGCACGAGGTCATACTTGCCGGCCTGCACACTTTTGGCGCCAATCTTTTCTTTTACCTGTTTCGCACCCAGCGTGGCATCTTCCACCATGTCGTACGAGTTACGGTAACCGACGAGGTTGTTGGGAGCCTTGATTTTTTCGGAAGATAGTCCGTCCAGATACTCGTAGCCCATGCCCATTGGTGAGGAGAGCGCGTCGCGGGTTTTGAACTTGCCGGTGGCCCGGTCAATGGCCGATACCGTAAATGTGGGCCAGATGCGGTGAATATCCTGGTCGATGTACGACCCGTCGGTAGAGGCAAAGTATTTCTGTTCATTCACAAAGAACAGGTTCGAGGTCACGAAGGCCGCGCCGTTTTTTACCGCTTCGCTATTGACCTTCATCAGCAGATCGACTTTCTCGCCAACGGGTACGGCAAAGGCATTTTTGGTGAGCGGTGTTTTCCAGGCCACTTCGCCAACGCCCTTCTGCGGAGCCAGTACAACCGGTTCTTTTTGCAGTTTTGAGTTGGCTTTGGCAATGGCCACTGCCGTTTCGGCGCAGCGGGCAATACCGTCGGGGGTTACGTTGCTCGTGGCCGCAAAGCCCCAGGTGCCGTTGGCAATGACCCGGATACCGACGCCGTAGCTTTCGGCACTGACTACGTTCTGCACTTTCTGCTCGCGGGTAAACAGATACTGCTGCAAATACCGCCCAATTCTGACATCGGTATAACTCGCCCCCCTGCTCTTGGCGGCATTGAGCGCAATGTCGGCCATGCGTTTCTTCATGGCTACGTCCGCAGCCGACCCCGCACCGGCCCGGTCGAGCAGGTAACCGGGCGACACGGCGTGACCCAGCACGGGTACTGAGCCAACCATCAGGCCGCCAACGCCCATACCGGACAACTGCATAAAATCTCGTCTATTCATAAAATCTGGTTCTGGGAGAGTCCCGTTGATGAGTAGACCCGTCTGTGTTAACGGCGTCATAAACTGCGAAGATGGGTAAAAACGACGAATAGACTATGGCAAACGGGCTGAATTGTGATGAACGGAGCCGATAATACAGTCAGTATGCCAATGATTATTTGGGCAGGCTGCTGTGAAAAGAACCCCCGGCCTTTTGGATTTGGGGAAGTACTCTGTCCGGCGCTCAGTGTGTGCGACGTGTCAGTGCTGATGCGTCACCTCATTAATAGGCGAACTGTGGGATTTAAAAAGCCGTAGAGATGGTCGATTTGGTAGCCGAAATGCAGTTTTTAACGTCTCAGTCCGCATTAAGAATACGCCCGCTGACTAAATAGTGGCTGGATTTAATCGATGCGTTCCTAAATTAGTCCGCTACTTCTACCCGTTCCAATCTGCCCAACCCATGACCAATCACGTCTACCTGCATTTGATTGCTTATTACCGCAGCCCTCAGTCGGTCTTTGAAAAATATGTTGGTATCCTGCTTGCAGGCCTGCTACTGCTGATGGCCCGATCAGCAGTAGCCCAGTCTACCCCAGCGCTGACCATTGTGCCCAGCGCAGCAACAGCCTGCTCGGGGGCCAGTATTATGCTGACGGCATCGGGCTGCCCCGCCGGAGGTGCGTTGGTATGGTCAACAGCTCAAACTGGCGGGGTGGTGGTAGTGGTGCCTACGCAGACAGCAGCCTATCAGGTGGTGTGCAGTGTAACCAGCAGTTCGGTCGTAACCACAACTGCCGTGAGTGGCACCGCTACGAGTGGCACGGCTACGAGTGGTACGGCCATTGTCAGCACAACAGCTGTGGTAACCAGTACCGCTAGTACCTCAGCTACAACGACCATTCAGGTTAATCCGCCTATTTCAATCTCGGCCACGGTGGGGCCGGTTTCCTGCAACCGGGGTGCCGATGGGCGCGTAACTATCAATGCTACCGGTGGTACGGCCCCCTTTCAGTATCAGCTCAATACCACCACGTTCCAAACCGCCAGTGCCTACACGGGGCTGATTGCGGGCGTGTATCCCGTTGCTGTTCGGGATGCGCGGGGCTGTACGGTGCAAACTACTGCGCAGGTGCGGCAGCCGGACGCCCTGACGCTCAGCATTACGGCAGTAGGAGCCAAATGTACGGGCGGATCTGATGGCGGTATTATCGCCGTACCGTCGGGGGGTAACGGTGCGTATCGCTTTTTCCTGAACACCACCCCCCGCGACAACGGAACGTTTTTTGATCTCAAAGGCGACTCAACCTACACTATTGGTGTGGTTGACCGGCTCAGCTGTGTCTATTTTGAGTCAGTAAAGATTACCCAGCCCCCGGCGTTTCAGGTGGCGCTAACGCCCCAGCCTACGCGCTGCGCCGGATCGGTGGATGGCAGTATAACGGTGGCTGCGTCGGGTGGGTCAGGGGCCTACCAGTATCAGATCGGGACCAATGCCTTCCAGACCGGATCGCAGTTTACGGGGCTGTCGGCCAGTACGTACGCTATTACCGTGCGCGACGCCAACGGCTGCCTAACCAAAGCGTCGGCGGCTGTTACCCAGCCCACGCGGTTTCAGCTCAGTGCTGTCTCCAGGCCCGTCAACTGTTTTGGTCCCAATAGTGGCACGATTACGGTGTCGTTTACGGGCGGTACCGGCACGCCCAGTTACCGGCTCACGACCGCGCCAACGGCACAGGCCAGTAATGTCTTTACGGGTGTAGGTGTGGGTGGCTACTCCATCGTAGGGACCGATGCCAACGGCTGTACCGAAGTCACTTCGGTAACGGTGGGTCAGGCCGCCCCCCTCAACGTTCGGGCGGTACCCACATCGGCGTCGTGTTGCGTTTGTCCTACGGGTGCCATTACCCTGACCAGTACGGGCGGCAGCGGTACGGCGCGGCAGTACCAGGTGCTTGGCCAGCCCGCCCAGCCCGCCCCCCGCATTACGGGCCTGCGCCCCAACACCTACCGGCTGCGCGTAATTGACGAAGTGGGTTGTGCCGACACCACTACTGCCGTCGTGACCGATGCCAACGTACTCACATTGACGATTGGTACCATCAAAAATACGCCCTGCGCCGGGGGGAGTGCCGGCGAAGCTGCCGTACAGGTAGCGGGTGGAGCCAGACCGTTTACGTACTACTGGATTACCGAACGCAAAGACACACTGCGAAGCCGCACCGCCACCCAAACGGGCCTGATCGAAGGCACCTATACCGTCAGCGTCACCGATAGCAACCGCTGCACCACCAGTACCGTGTTTATAACCGTCCGGGCCACGGCTCTGCTGCCCGATAAGCCCGTAGTTCAGCAGTCAGGCGGGGCCTTGCTGGTTGATCAGACCGCGGGGATTCAGTGGTTTGTGCGGCAGGGTGCCAACCCCGCCCGGCCCGTTCCCAACGCCACGCGCCCCATCCTGACGCCCTTTGAAAGCGGGCAGTATTACGCCGTTGTGACCACCAGCGGCTGCGCGTCCCCCCCGTCTAATGTCATTGATTTTGTGCTGACGGCCACGCCCGAGCCCCTCACCGATTTTGTGGTGCGCGTCGCGCCGAATCCGGTACGCGGTCAGTTGAGCGTTGAACTCGAACAGGCAGGCCGTTCGGCAGTGGGATTCCAATTGCTGGACGCGTCGGGCCGGGCCGTGTGGCAGCAGCAACTACCCGCCTTCACCGGTAAAAAACAGGCGGAGTGGCCATTGACAGGCATACAAGCCGGAAGCTACCTGCTCCGCGCCGACACTGATTCGCGCCGGACGACGGTGCGGGTAGTGGTGGAGTAGGCTGGACCGTGCAGGCCAGCTTTGTGCGCCGAAGCAAACTACTGTACTACTGTTCGCAGACTGATCTGAGCCGTATCGTCCTCGCCGTTGTCGTAGCCGTTGTTGGGGGCAGAGTCGGGATCGGGACGGCCCGCGCTGAAGATTTCGGCCTGTATGGTGGCCTGCCCCGGCTGATTTGCCCGCGCCCGGAATGTCAGGGCTGTTGGCTCGTAGGTGTATACGCTCCGGCTTGCCGAGGTGAGTATATTACCCGATGCGGTGAAATCGCTGCTGCTCATGAACGACATCCCCGGCGGCAACTGACAGCGAACCTGCGCCCGTTCTTCAAAATAATAGCCCCGCGACGCAATCCTGACCGTTACTGTTACCTCCCCGTTAAGGGCGGGCGTCAGCGTACTGGTCAGAATACCCAGTTCCAGATCGCTGAACCCAGTTGCTACCACTGGCTGATTCGATGCCACGGGAGGGAGGATGGCCGGGTTCGGTTCGGGCGATGAGAGAACGACGTTTGCAGTGGCTCCCGTAGTCCGAAAATCTGCCCAGGCCACGTATTTCTGCCCGCCGTTGATGCCGAAATCGGGTGTGGCTTCGGGGTCAGGGTTGTCGGTCGCGGTGATCTGACTCGCCAGTCGGTACGTGGCGTTGGCTGTTGGTGTAACGGTAAATGAGAATGCCAGCGTACTGTTGGCCGCAATCGTGGCTGGGTTGCCATTGACCACCCCCTCAAAATGCACCACACCTGGTTCCCGCTCAACAAACGTCAGAGACCCCGGTAAGCGGCATCGCCACTGAACACCGGTAGCGTCCTGATTGCTCCGGTTTTCGATCAGAACCGTTACCCTGACGGGGGTATTGATTTCGGGCGTCCGGGTGCTGACCAGCATCGACAGCCGCAAATCGACGGGCGGTGCGTTGGTAACCGTTACGGAAATAACATTGGACGCTAGCCCGTCGCACCCGCCGTTGGTTAGTCGGCATACCGCGCTGTATGTCATGCTTTGGGCGGGTGTCACGATGAGCGTATTGCCTGTTGCCCCCGTTGACCAGATGGTTTGCTCATTGAATGAATCGCAGCCTGATGCCGAAAGCGTTACCGGCTGGTTGGGGGCGATAAACGTATTGGATGCGGTGACGACCGGCTTATTCGCTCCGATGCGGATGTATGTCGATGTGGTTGCCGTTCCCGAACAGGCTCCCGAAAAGCTTGCCGTAAGGCTGTACGTACCGGTCATTGCCGTGGTTAGATTCGTGAGTGTAAAACTCTGAGCTGAGCTGGCAAACCCATTCGGCCCGCGCCATTGGTATGCAGCCGTTACCCCGACCGAAGTAGAAGCTGATAGTTGAAAAGCTGATCCTGAACAGAAGGCCGTAGAATACACCGGGTTGACGCTAACAGTTGTGCTCGTTGCGTACACGTTGGGTGTGCCGATGGTTACGTTGGCAACCGCGGTGTTCGAGCAACCTTCGGGAAAAGTTGCCGTTACGCTATAGGCTCCAGTTAGGGCTGTTGTGGCGTCAGTAAACGTGAAACTCGATGCTGTGCTGGTAAATCCATTCGGCCCACTCCACCGGTACATGATACCTGTTCCAGTCGGCGATACCGCTACCCTAAACGCAGTACCGGGACAAAACGTACTGAAGTTGCCGCCACCCGTGCCGGTTGCTACGTCGCTGAACGCAAAGATCGAAGGCGCACCGATCTGAAGTATTTGCGTTTTTGTCAGCACCGTCCCCGCACAATCGCCCGTCAGGGTAGCCGTTAGGCTGTACGTCCCCGCCGTGGCTGCTGTCAGGTTGGTCAGGGTAAAACTTTGCGCCGTGCTGATAAACCCGTTCGGCCCACTCCATTTGTACGTAGCGGTTATAGCCGATGGTAGCGAAGCCGACAGCGAAGCGGCCGAACCAGGGCAAAACGTTGACGTGTACGTTGGGGTAGGGCCAACCGTAGTACTGTAAATCAACAGGGTAGGCGTACCGATGGTCACATTGGCGACGGCCGTATTTGAACAACCCTCAGCAATGGTAACTGTTACGCTGTACGCTCCGGTCATAGCGGGCGTGGCATTGGTTATTGTGAAGCTCTGCGCCGTGCTGGTGAAACTGTTTGGTCCACGCCACCGATAGCTCACCCCTGTTCCAGTCGGCGATGCCGCTACCCTAAACGCAGTACCGGGACAAAATGTATTACTGCCCTGAGTGGTATTACTGCCCAGGTTGCCACTACCTGCATAGACGGCTGGCGAACCAACCTGAATGGTTTGTGTTTTGGTCAGTATAACTCCCGTGCAGGCCCCCGTAAACGTGGCTGTTACACTGTATGTACCGGCCATGGCCGTTGTCAGGTTCGTGAGTGTAAGGCTGGAAGCGGTGCTGGTAAATCCGTTTGGCCCACTCCACCGATAGGTAGCGGTAGTGCCATTATTGACCGATACAAATAACCGGGCCGATGCCCCCGGACAGAACGATGAAGTATAAGATGGGTTAGGTCCGGGGGTAGAAACATTGATGAATAACCCGGGTGTTCCGACGGTCAGGTCGGCCGAAGCCACGTTTGAACACCCCTCCGATACCGTTACGGTCACGCTATAGGGGCCGCTCATGGCCGCCGTCGCGTTGGCGAGTGTGAAACTTTGCGCCGTACTGGTAAACCCGTTTGGCCCCGTCCACTGGTAGGCAAAAGCGTTGGCCGGGGAAGCATATACCCTGATGGTACTGCCGGGGCAGGCTGTGTTGTATTGATACCCGCCGGTGCCGCCAATTACTTCACTATACGCACCAACAACTGGCTGACCAACCTGCAGACTCTTCGCAGCAGTGGCCGTGATGGAACAGGCTCCCGAAAACGTGACAGTGACGCTGTATAATCCGGTCATAGCCGTTGTCAGATTCGTTAGCGTAAAGTTCTGAGCCGTGCTGGTAAATCCGTTTGGTCCACTCCAGCGGTAAGCAAGGCTTGTGCCCGCGGGCGGAATTTCTGTTGATGTCTGTAGCTCCGCTGTGCTGCCCGTACAGAAGTTGGTGGTAGACTGTCGGCCTGCGCCAATCAGATAACTGTCTATGCTGATAACGGGTGCGTAGTCTCTGACTGCAATGGTGTCTTTACCGGTGCCGCAACCGTTTGGGTAGGTAGCTTCAACCACATAGTTTCCCGCTATCGCCTGCGCTACTACCGGACTCTGTTCAGCACTGCTGTAGCCATTCGGCCCGGTCCAGCGGTAGGTGGCGGCATTGCTACTGTGTCCCGCATCTGGGTAGGCTAACAGAGAGAGGCTGGCCGGGGCGCAGATAGCCGTGCCGTACGTACTGTAAAAGCCACCATACTTGGCCAGTGCTTCCGGCTTGGGCGTCCCGAGCGCGAGCGTTGTGCTGGCCGTGGCGGTGCCGTTGGTCGTGCCTGAATACGTCATCGTGATGGAGTAAACCCCCGCTGTGGCCGCCGACGCCGGTACGGTAAGCGTGGCGTATGAGTTGCTGGTAAAACTGTTCGGCCCCGACCAACTAAAGCTGAGTGTGGTACCGCCGGGCGGAATGGAACGGCCCGCATTGATCTGAAACGTTTGCCCATCGCAGGCGGGGCTGTTGCTGCTCAGCGTCAGGTTAGGCTGGTAGGATTGAGCGCGGAGTGAAACCGCTGGGATGAGTACGGCAAACAGGACGTAAAGAAGGCGCATAGATGAGGGATTACCCACCAAAAGTATGCAAATCTGTTCATTTCTTTGATACGGTCATGACCGAAAAAAACTGACTGAATTTGTGTGGTTCCTGCGACGGTTACAGCCGCTCGGTAAACAGTTTCAGGATGCGTTTGTACTCGTCCATCCAGTTCGTCAGACTCTGTAAAAATTACCAAATCCAATCGAGGTTGTACTGGTGAATATTGGCATCTCGGGTAATGAACGTCGTCCCTTCAGCTATGCTTTGGGCAATCATCAGACTGTCGAACGGATCACGGTGAATCATCGGTAAGGATAGTAATTCCCGCGTATGCTGAAAGGTGATCGGTAGTAAGCCAAACCCATTTTGGTCAATAAGCGCAAGCAGATTTTCGTACCCAGGTTTGAATGTCATACTACCCAGCCGAATCTTAATGGCCATTTCCCATAATGATGCCATACTGACAAACGAGGTATTAGCTGGGGTCGTGATGAGTTGCTTCGCCCTTGCCGAAAGTTCTGTTTCGTCGCCGTTCAGAAACCAGATGAGCGTGTGGGTATCGAGCAGTAAATTCATTATTGGTAGTCGGCGAAATCATCCAGCGGGGCATCAAAATCGGGACTCAGTTGAAAGAGTCCTTTCGCGCTGCCAAATACCGGCGTTTTTTGGGTTTTGTTATCCTTGTCTTTTTTTAGCGTCAGGAACTCAACAAAGTCAGCCACTTCTGCCTGGTACGTAGGCGGCAGCGTCTGGTATTTCTGATAAAGCTGGAGATACGTCATGAATAATGGAGCAGTTTACAGACAAATATAACAAATCGGCGCAACACCATCCCGCGCTTACAACCGCTCGTTGAACAGCTTCAGGATGCGTTTGTACTCGTCCATCCAGCTTGTCGGTTCCACAAATCCGTGGTCTTCCAGCGGGTACAGGGCCAGCTCCCAGTTCTCCTTCTTGAGTTCGATGAGCCGCTGCGACAGCCGGAGGGCATCCTGCGCGTGTACGTTGGTGTCGATCAGTCCGTGGCAGATGAGCAGGTGATCGCGCAAGCCCTCGGCAAAGTAAATTGGCGATGATTTTCGGTACGATAGTGAATCGGCCTGGGGTTCGTTGAGGATGTTGGCCGAGTAGGGGTGATTGTAGGCGGCCCAGTCGGTAACGGGGCGTAGGGCGGCACCGGCTTTAAACACGCCCGGCGTGGTAAACATGGCCATGAGCGTAATGAACCCGCCATACGATCCGCCGTAAACACCAATCCGGCTCGAGTCCACGCCCTGCGTTTGCACCAGCCAGCGGGCTGCATCCACGTGGTCGGTCAGGTCTTTGCCGCCCATGAACCGGTAAATGCCCGTGCGCCAGTCGCGCCCGTATCCCGCCGACCCCCGGTAGTCGATGTCCAGTACGGTATAGCCCGCGTCGGTGAGCAGGTTATGAAACATGTATTCGCGAAAGTACTGACTCCACCATTTGTGGGCGTTTTGCAGGTAGCCCGCGCCGTGTACAAACACTACGCTCTTGCCGTTGCGAATAGCCGGGTCGGGTTTGTAGAGCCGGGCGTAGATGGCCTGTTTGTCGCGGGCCGGAATGGTCACGAGCGTTGGTTCGCGCCAGGGGTATTTTTTGAATGCCTCCGTTGGCGAATCCGTCAGCTTAACGGGCAACGAAGCCTGTTTAGTGGTTACTGGTAACTGCACACTGTACAGCTCCCACGGCTGATTAGTGCTGGAATAACGGATGGCCATTCGGGTTTCGTCGGGCGAGAGCGTTACGTCGTTCGCACCGGTTTGGGTAGTCAGGCGGGTGCGCGGCCCACCGGTGGCTGCCATCCGGTAAAAATGCTGCTCGCCGGGATGCACTTCGTTGGTTTGCAGGAAAAACTGGCTTTTATCTTTCGACAGAGATGCCTGCTGCACTTCAAATTGGCCCGATGTAAGCTGTTTACGCTGTTTGGTCAGTAAATCGAGGGTATAAATATGCGAGTAGCCATCGGCTTCGGACTGAAACCAGATCGTATGGTCATCGGCCAGGAAGCCGAGGTTCCCGGCACTGTTGGCCGAACCAATACCCGGCCCGCCAATCCAGGCGTCGTCGTGCTGCCGGTCCAGCGGGGTCAGACTCAGCGAATCCAGATTGAGCTGCATAATCCAGCGGTCTTTGTTGTCCTGCGATCGCAGGACAACTACGCAAAATTTACCATCGTCCGACCAGACCGGTCCATTAATGACCACTGGGCGGGTTTTCTTCGCCGTATCAGCTTTGGCAGTCGATTTAGTTTTTGCCGAGTCGGCTTTCGCTTTCTTTTGATATTCAGTCAGAAACGCCGGTTTGTCGTAAATGCCGGGAACGGTTTTGAGCGATACAGTCCGAATGGTATCGCGGTTTATATCATAGACAAAAAATTCTGACGCGGCCACTGAACTACCCACTTTGGTCCGGCTCGTAATGGGTTCTGTATAGCCCGACTCGGTCACGTAACTCGGCACGATAGTGGTTTTGGCGTTGGTTGGGTTTTTACTGAGCCGGTACGTAATAAACCGCCCGTCGGGGCTGCGTTGTGGGCTTTGCAGGGTGCGGTCGTCCAGATAGACTTCTTTTGGGCGTTGGGGTTTGTCAGCTTTTTCGATGCGCTCGGCTTCTTCTTTCCTGGCTTTGCGCTCGGTCAGCACCGTAGAGAGCCGGGGCTGGTCGGCTTTTAGGTATTTTTCGTTATCGGTCAGTTTAGGATCGTCTTTTTTCTTGCCGGGTTTAAAGTCGGTCAGTTGGGTCAGTAAACCGGTTTGTAAGTCGAGGCTGAACAGGTTGTTACCGCGCCGAAAAATGGCCTGCCGCTCATCGCCGGAGAAAACCGGGCTGCTTTCGGCTTCGGTAGTATTGGTCAGCTGCCGGATGGCGTTGGTCTTCACATCGACCAGAAATAAGTCGTCCTGCCGTTCAAACAGCCGCTGCGTCCTGGCCCGGTTAAAGCCGAAGTTGGGGGGCGTGGTCAGGGCGCGTCGCTCGATAGGGGAGACCTTTACGGGTTTGGCAGGCGCGGGCGTTTTGCCGGTCGAGAACGTGACTTTATAGAGCGAATCGGCGGTGGCTTTGTCGGGATTCCAGCTAAAATACAGCGTTTTGGAATCGTCGGACCAGAAGGGGCTACTGGGCGACGTGCCGACCCAGTTCTTCGGGTCCTGCATGATGGTTTCGACGGTGAGCGTGGGTTTCTGCGCGTAGGTGGCAACGGTAGTCAGCAGCAGCAGTAAAGCAAGAAGGTGTTTCATGGTGGTGCAAAGAAACGCGAAAGCCGATAAAAACGTACCTTGCCAAAGGGAAAGCCCATTAACCCAGTTCTCTAAGTCTCCAAATAGCAGCCAATGACCTACGTTATTCACGCATACGATTACCCCGACAGCCTCGACAAACGCATGGCCGTCCGGCCTGCCCACCTCGATTACGTCCGTAAACTCAAAGCCAATGACCAGTTTATTCTCGGCGGTGCATTACTTGATGAAACCGGGCAAATGATGGGTTCTATGCTGATGCTCACGTTCGATACCGACGAACAGTTGCAGGACTACCTCCGTACCGATCCCTATATTGTACAGGGCGTTTGGGAGAAAATTGACGTTAAACCATTTCGACAAGCTGAGGTTTGAAAAAATAGGGGTAAGGAGTAGGGAATGGGGTGTATTGCTGACGCATCACCCCCACGCATCAGCAATACATCCTATATCCCCATTTTCACCCCTTACTCCCTTCTACCCCTTGATACAAGCAGCAATATTTGACATGGATGGTTTGCTTATCGACTCCGAACCACACTGGCGGGCTGCCGAACGCGAGGTATTTGCCACGGTGGGCCTGAACCTGACCGACGATGAATGCAAACAAACAACCGGCCTGCCCATTCCGGCAGTGGTAGAGTACTGGTTTGCCCGCTTCCCGTGGGTCGAACAGCCGGGGAAAACCCGCGCTGAGATTGGCAAAATCATTACCGAGGGCGCGCATGAACGAATCGGTGCGCTGGCTGAGCCGATGCCCGGTGCGCTGGCCATACTTGATTTCTTCGCTGAACGTAACATCCCCACCGCCATTGCTTCGGCCTCGCCTATGAGCCTGATCGAGCTGGTTATCGACCGGATGGGCATCCGCAATACGCTGACTGTCTGGCACTCGGCCACGCTGGAACCCCGCAACAAACCCGCCCCCGACGTGTATCTGGGCACGGCCCGCAAACTGGGCAGGACACCCGCCAACTGCCTGGCGTTCGAGGATTCGGGTACGGGCCTGACCTCGGCGCGGGCGGCTGGTATGAGAACGGTGGCGGTACCTGCCGCGTTTGAGTTTGCCGATGCCAAGTTTACGGGTGCCGACCGGGTGCTGGCGTCACTGCGGGATTTTTCTGCGCCGGTATTTGAGCAACTGACGACTATGCGCTAATTTTCCCGTTGTTACACTCGTCCAAAACCCCTTTTTATGAAAATTTATCAACTCGATGCCTTTACCGACCGTCTTTTTTCGGGTAATCCAGCCGCTGTTGTTCCTCTAACCGAGTGGTTGCCGGACGAACAGATGCAGCAGATTGCCGTTGAAAATAACCTCGCCGAAACCGCTTTCTACGTCAAGACCGATGGTGACGCCCAGTTTCACATCCGCTGGTTTACGCCCACCGTGGAAGTTGATTTGTGCGGCCACGCCACGCTGGCAACGGGTCATGTCGTGTTTTATCTGGAAGAAAAAGTTGATGCCGACGAGATCAGCTTTGAGTCGCGTTCGGGACTACTGAAAGTCTATAAAGGTGAAAATGGCTGGCTCACGCTCAATTTTCCGGCCGACGTAGCAACCAAAGCCAACGTACAGCCACCGGCGTTAGCTACCAGTCTCGGCGAAAAACCGCTGGCCGTCTTCAAAGGGAAAACCGACTACATGCTGATCTATGAGAATCAGGCTCAGATCGAAGCCCTCGACCCAGATTTCCGTGAAATGGCTACTGTGCCGGCCCGGGGCGTCATTGTAACGGCTCCCGGCGATGCGGATAGTGGCGTTGATTTTGTATCGCGGTTTTTCGGGCCGCAGTCGGGTGGTGACGAAGACCCCGTAACGGGGTCGGCCCACACCACGCTGGTACCGTACTGGGCCGAACAGCTGGGCAAAACAGAATTTACGGCCCGGCAACTCTCTAAACGGGGCGGCTATCTCCGCTGCCAACTCCTCAACGACCGCGTTGCTATTTCCGGGCAGGTGCAGTTGTACTTAGTGGGGCAGTTATCAGTAATCGGTAACCCGTGATCAGTTTCTGCGGCAGTTGATAACTGGTCACTGGTTACCGATTACTGCCTACTGTTCCTCTCCCCGAATCCTGAACACGCCCCCCTGCAACGATTCATCGACGCGGAGCTGGCACGCCAGGCGGCTGTCTGAGTCGGCGTCGGGCAGGGTGTCGAGCATGTCGAGTTCGGCGTCCTGGGCGGGCGGGAGGTTATCCAGTCCTTCCAGCACCTGAACATGGCAGGTGGCGCAGAGGGCCATGCCACCACAGGTTGCCAGAATCGTGTAGTCCGACGCTTTCATGACCTCCATCAGGCTCAGGCTGATGCCTTCTGGTATTTCCAGCGTCTGCCGCGTACCGTCGCGGTCTTCCATGGTAAAGTCAATCATAAGGAGAAATTTTTAACACAGAGAAACGGAGACGTTCACCGAGTAGTCCACTGATACAGTTTTCTTTCTTTTTCTCTGTCAAACCGGCCCGTCGAACCACTCTGTTCTCTCTGTGTTAAAGAAAAACATCAAAACGTGGGTACGCCGTTTACGGTGGTGTATTTGAAACTTAGTTTCTGGCTTGGGTATACGTATTTAAACGCGCTCTGGCACATCAGTGCAGCTTCGTGGAACCCGCACAAAATCAGCTTCAGCTTGCCCGGATACGTATTGATGTCGCCGATGGCGTAAATGCGCTCCACGCCCGTCGAGTAATCTGTGGTGTTGACGCTGATGGCCGACTTGTCGATGTTTAGACCCCAGTCGGCAATAGGGCCGAGTTTAGGTGTCAGGCCAAAGAGCGGAATCAGGTTGTCGGCGGGCAGGGTGGTTACGGTTTTGTCTTTGGCCGTAATGTTTACTTCCGCCAGTTTCCCGTTGCCGTTGATGCTCGTGATGTTGGATTGTAAGACGAGGTTGATTTTCCCCTGACTGGCCAGGTCGAACACTTTTTCTGCTGAATCAGGTGCCCCCCGAAAGGTATCGCTGCGGTGCACGAGCGTCACTTCCTTAGCTACGTCGGCCAGGAAAATGGTCCAGTCCAGCGCCGAATCGCCCCCGCCAGCCAGCACTACGCGCCGGTCGCGCAGGCTCTCCGGGTTTTTGACCATGTAGGCTACACCTTTGCCCTCGAAGCGTTCGAGGTTTTCGATGTCGGGTTTGCGTGGTTCAAAAGAGCCCAGCCCGCCCGCAATAACTACCACCCGACAGTGCACGGCCGTGTTGTCGCTGGTGGTGATGACGAACGATTCGTCAGGCTGGCGGGTCAGTGTTTCTACCCGTTCGCCGAGCGAAAACGTTGGTTTAAAGGGCGCGGCCTGCTCCATCAGATTGTCAACGAGTTGCTGGGCGTTGATGGCCGGAAAGCCCGGAATGTCGTAAATAGGTTTCTGCGGATAAATTTCGGACAGCTGCCCGCCCACCTGCGGCAGGGCGTCGATGAGGTGGCAGCGCATTTTGAGGAGCCCGGCTTCAAAAACGGCGAACAGGCCCACTGGACCCGCGCCAATTATGCATATATCGGTTGTAATCATGGTTTTTGTGTGATAGCAACGGTATTTTAACATTCGCTACCACGCTTATAAGAACGTTGGCTACTATTGAATGATTCGGGCGTAAAGGTAGCGTAGCCGGGCAGGGGTGGCACATTACCATGCGTTATGCAGGATAATGACGGAGAATAGATTTCAGTTTGTATTCCGGTTGCCAGTAGCTTTGTCGGTATAAATCAGCCATTCAGGACTTCTACAGTTGCATCGTCCATTCGTTTACATAACCCAGTAATTCTATGAATCAACAACGCCGACAACCCGCCCTTTTCCTCGCTGCCCTGGCACTGCTTGCCTTAGGTACTGCTATGCTTCCTACCGTAAAGCCACCCGTTGGCGTAGGAACCAAACCACCCAAAGGCGCCGATCTGCTGTTTGATGGCACCCGGCAGATGCTGGACCAGAACTGGACGTACTGGAACGGTCCGCGTTTATCGGCTACGCTGCCCATTAAATGGTTTCTGGTGAAAGACCCGGCTGGAAAAGGCATGGTCCTCAACACCAACGATCCGGCTGCTGCGGGCGGTAAATACGGAGCTGCCGACATTGTGACGAAAAAACTTTACCGTGACGCCCGTATCCACGTCGAGTTCATGATTACCGAACCGGGTGGTAACAGCGGGGTTTATCTGCAAAGCCGCTACGAGATTCAGATCGTCGATGGCGACACCACCTCGCACGGTATGGGTGCGGTCATTAACGAGTCGCCTTCGCCGTATTATGCCTACGCAGGTATCGGCAAGTGGAATGCCTACGATATTCAGTTCCGCACGGCCCGCTTCAAAGATGGTAAACGCACCGAACCCGCTATGGTGACGATATACTTCAACGGTAAAAAAGTGCACGACAACCAGAAAATCAGTCAGGTATGGGGCGGGCCAAACTCCGGCATCGACGGCGGTAATGACGGCGGCAAAGGCATTACCGATACCCCCGGCGGGCTGAAACTCCAGGCCGAAGGACATAATGTTCTCTACCGCAACGTCTGGATAAAACCGCTGCAACTGGCCAAAGCTGATACGAATTTTTAATAAACTTGCTGGGTGGTAAACTAATCGGACCAATCTCAAAATAAGCCAAGGCCTGAACCTTCAATAGAAAGTTCAGGCCTTGGCTTATTTTGAGAAATGGGTTGTAACTACACTTATGTTATGAAAATAAAGCCAGAATCAGATTTTATCTGAAGCACAGGAGTCAACTTAAAATAATTACAGCAGGGCACTAATGGTAGGTCAATGTGATGGATCAATTGAACGAACTATCTGGTCACCGCCGATCATCATAAATACGGCAAACAGCAAAAAGGAAGCAACTACCATCCAAAGGCTGTCAAGATATGGCTTCTCGTTTCCAGTCTTGTTACGACGTTTCACCAGAACGACGACACCCATTATTAGAAAGTGAATCAAGAGTAGAAATACGAATGTGATGGCAAATGCGATATCTGCCCCGCCCCCTTTGTTGGTCAGCATTTGTGCGGAAATATAAAAATAGCCAGCTATCGTAATTAATGTAATAATTCTTGCCATCGTGATTTCTACTCGAAGAGAATTAAGCCTTTAAGCTGTTGTATGAAGGGTACACAGTCAAAGGTACTTATGCCCTGAAAATCTGTTGTATAAGTGATGTTATGTAAAACTACACAGCCATAACCAGAACGCAAAGGGAAGTGATTAACGTGAGCAAACCGCGCCAGAAATGGTTTACTCGTTCGTAGTACGGAAAGTCTCTATCCGCGCTAATCAAGATTAATTCTTCGGATATAGCCTGACGAATCAGTAAATGGTCGAGCTGAACAGGCTGTCTATGTCAGTGGGAAGCGTCAATTTGCCCGACTTTGCCTTTACAATCATTTCCCGAATGCTTTCGGTACTCAGAAAAAACTCGTTTGTCTCGTCAGTGAGTATATTCCTGACTGCAATGTCGAGTTTCGGACTGCCAGTAAGCGTCCAGATTAGAATATGGGTATCCAGCAAATACCGCATCAGGCCGGAATAGTCTGCTTGAGATCTTCATCCCAGCATCCTTCCTTGTCGCGGATAATTCCTTTGTACTTGCCGAGCGCGGCCTTTAGTCGCGACTTGGG
>Ga0209512_1001349_pt1 | contig 30722 bp, 24 predicted proteins | sample frozenSSSSmetaG_FD_184142 | JGI IMG/M metagenome (GOLD analysis project Ga0209512, IMG submission 184142) | Glacier valley bacterial and archeal communities from Borup Fiord, Nunavut, Canada, to study Microbial Dark Matter (Phase II) -... | ecosystem: Environmental > Aquatic > Freshwater > Ice >...
CCAACCCCCAGGCCCGACTCAGGAAACGGGCAACCCCGCCCACTTGCTGTTCTGTACTATCGTTCCAGTTGCCGCCCTTATCAAATGGCCCCAGGAACATCAGGAAAGCCCGTACCGTGTCCGCCCCGTACTGACCCACCAGCACATCCGGCGCAACCACGTTCCCTTTGGACTTGCTCATCTTGCGGCTATCGCGCAAAATCGTGCCCTGGTGGAACAGGTTAGTAAAAGGCTCCTCAAAGTTAATCAGGCCCATATCGTACAAGGCCATCGTGAAGAAGCGGGCATACAACAGGTGCATGGTGGTATGCTCGGCTCCCCCGATGTACTGGTCAACTGGCATCCACTTTTTGACCAACTCCGGGTCGAACGGCCCTTTGTCGTAGGTCGCGCTGCAATAGCGCAGGAAGTACCACGAACTGCACATAAAGGTATCCATCGTGTCGGTCTCGCGGCGGGCGGGGCCTCCACATTTAGGACAGGTGGTATTCACAAACTCTGGGATATAGTTCAGGGGCGACTCCCCGGTAGGTTTGAACTCCACCTCGGCGGGCAAAATTACGGGCAGTTGGTCTTCCGGCACAGGCTGGATGCCGCAACCATTCTGACAATAAATCATCGGGATGGGCGTACCCCAATAACGCTGACGACTTATCAGCCAATCGCGCAGACGGTAATTGACCTCAGCCTTGCCCCAGCCCTCTTGCTCGATAAAATCAATAAACTTTTTGACGGTTTCAGGGCTGTCCGGCAAGCCGTTAAACTGCCCGCTATTAACGACATGCCCTTCATGCACCAACGCGGCGGTCATGGTGTTAGCGTCCACCTCGTGGTCGTCCGGCATGTAGGTCAGAATTACGGGCAACTCAAACTTGCGGGCGAACTCAAAGTCGCGCTGGTCGTGGGCTGGAACCGCCATAATTGCCCCCGTCCCATAGCCCATCAACACATAATCCGAAATCCAGACTGGCACTTTCTCCCCGGTGAAAGGGCTGGTGACATAGCTGCCCAAAAAGACCCCGCTCTTCTCGCGCTCGGCATTGGTGCGCTCGATTTCGGTTTCGCCCTTAGCCAGGTTGACGTAGGCTTCCACCTCGGCCTTTTTCTCTGGCGTGGTCAATTTCTCCACCAACGGATGTTCCGGCGCAATCACAAAGAAGGTAATGCCGTAGACCGTATCGGGGCGGGTGGTGAAAATCGGCATATCATATTCCTGACCATCGGGGGCGGTGGCCTTGAAGTTAATTCGCGCCCCCTCGCTGCGCCCAATCCAATTGCGTTGCATTAACTTGGTTTTTTCAGGCCAGTTGATGCCTTTGTGTTCCAACAGGCGGTCAGCATATTTGGTGATGCGGAAGAACCACTGCTCCAACTCGCGCTTGATAACCAGCGTGCCACAGCGTTCGCAAGTGCCATCCGCCAATACCTGCTCGTTCGCCAACACCGTCAGGTCTTGGGGACACCAGTTCACGGCGGCTTTAGCGCGATAAGCCAAGCCCTTTTCGTATAGCTTCAGGAAAAACCATTCCGTCCACTTGTAATATTCCGGGTTGCAACTAACCACCTCACGCTCCCAGTCCCAGTTGTTGCCCATCGTCCGAAACTGTTTTCGCATGGTCTCAATGTTAGATAAAGTCCACTTACGAGGCTGAATACCCCGTTTGATAGCGGCATTCTCGGCGGGCAAACCAAAGGCATCAAAGCCAATCGGTTGCATCACGTTATAGCCCTTCATTCGCATCATCCGTCCGCGCACATCTCCGCCTACAAAGTTGTACCAATGCCCGATGTGTAAATCGCCGCTAGGGTAGGGGAACATCATCAGGTTATAGAATTTCGGGCGTGGGTCATCGTCAGGGGCGTGGTCAGCCCCTTCCTCATGCCACTTTTGCTGCCATTTTGGTTCGATTTCGTTGGGCCGATAAGCTGGTCTTTCGGCCCTGACCTTTTCGGTCTTTTCTTCCGGTCTAATTTGGGTGTCCATAATTGTCTATCTCCATAACATACTCCTTCACCGCCAGGGGTTGCCCATCAGGAAGGGTAAGGTTGTAATTTCTGACGAACCGGAAGCCCCGCCGCTGATAGAAAACGATTGCCGCCGAATTTTCAGCTTGCACCGTTAACCACAGCCGGGGCGGTCTAAGGTCAAAATCGAGGGTGTGTATTGTTGCCAGCATCTGGTTTAATAAGGCCGTGCCAATCCCTTTGCCCTGCCATTCGGGTAAAAAATATATGCGGGTCAGTTCGGCATCGGGGTGTGCGCCTGGTCGCAGCACAATTTCGCCAAAGCCAATCACTTCTTCGGCTTGCTCTGCCACCCACAGCCAGTTATCAATATCGGCCCGCCCCAATGAATAGTTCAAGGAGTTGTCGGAATAGCTACGCCTGATAAAGCCCGCCCGTGTCTCCGGGGAAATCGTTTCAGCGTAAGTAGCCTCCCAACTAATGCGGGCGACAGTGCGAATGGCCTCAATGTCCTGTGGATGAGCCCGCCGGACAATATATTGGGTCGTATTTGGTTGTGTTGAAATCTCAACCATAAAAATCACCATATAAAGCAAAAAAACGCCATTCCGTTACCCATACCCTTCTCGTTTTGGAGAAGTTCAGGGACGAAAGGCGTTGACCTTGCGCGTTACCACCCATCTTGACAGGGCCAAGCCGGGCTTGAGATTTTAAGATGGAGATGAGGGGGCTCGAACCCCTGACCCCGACACTGCCAGTGTCGTGCTCTCCCAACTGAGCTACATCCCCAGGTCAGATAAGTTTCTCAAGCGTTTCCAAGTTGGCACTATCCGCTCAATTATGGCTATAACGGGCTTTCCCGGCGCAGACTACCTTTTCAGGTTTACCAGCGCAACTCCCAGGCGAGTTCGGCCTTGTGCGTGCCACCTTTCCACCCTCGGCGGCTCTCTATGGTGCGGCGGCTTACTACTCCCGTTCGCAGTTTTTGGCGTTATTCCAGGCGGGGTATTAACTACCTCGCTCAGTGGGTTGTATCTTATCATATAGACGGTAAATTTGCAAGCGAAAATTTCACAGGTCAATAAAGAACAAGTGCGTATGTTAGATAAATTACTGCCAAACCTGTTTGTAGTCCTCAACGTATTGGCGCATTGTGAGGGGCGGACGTTCTAATAGCTGGCTGAGTTGAGGCGACAGCTTGCCCGCTCGCCCAAATGCTACCGTAAGATATAGAATACTCATCACCAAAATAAAAGCCAGGGGCATTTTGCGTGACCGCCACCGCCAGAAGAACCTTATCACCGAGGGTTTGCTATAGCGAATTGGGCGACCCAGCACCTCAGTAAAAATTTCGGCCACCTGATAATAATCGAGTGCCTCGCTACCAGTCAGGTTATAAGCTTTATTGACATGACCGTCCTGGGTGAGGGTCAGAGCCGCTACCGCCGCGATGTCGCGCACATCTATAAAACTGGTCTTACCCCGCCCGGCTGGCACGAAAAGGTCGCTATTTTCCTTGATGTCCTGAAGTTGGGTGGTATCGAGGTTTTGCATAAAAAAGCCCGCTCGCAAAAACGTCCAGCTCAGTCCCGATGCTCGCAACAATTCTTCAATTTTGTAATGAGGCACAATCTTGTTGTTCTCAACTCCCATTAAGGACAAAAACACTATCTGCTCAACGTTGGCTTTTTTCGCGGCTTCGATTGCTGGTAAAATGTCGCGCTGGGCGTTTGTAATATTGGGTGGGCGCATCAAAAATAGCCGTTTTACACCCTTAAAAGCAGCCTCGAAAGTATCGGGACTCTTAAAATCGAATTGGACATACTCTACCTCCCCGCCCAGGTGTTTTTCGGCTTTGGCTACGTCCCGCACTGCCACGCGCACTGGCTGACCGATTTTTTGTAACGCTTTTACTACTTCCATGCCAACATTGCCAGTTGCCCCGGTTACAAGCACAGGGTTAGTCATTAGTGTGTCTCGATTCATTATATATTTTCAATTTTCCCAGCTTTAATTCCGACCATTACTTGCTGTTCTTTGTCATACTAGCATAATTTAAGGCAGGTTACTTCCATATCTCATGTTAGCATGTATCTGACGGAAAGGGTATAGGGTGTGGAGTATTTTTGTGGATGTGAATAGTCATAGGAGGATAAGGGGCTTTCCAAATTATCGGGAAGCCCGGAAACTTCATAAGGAAATTAATTACTGGGTTGAAGGTCGGGGAGTCAGGTCAAAACTCGTTACTCGTTACTTTCTTCCGACCTCCCAATCACCGTTTAGCTCGCCAGTAACTCTACTTCGTCAAGCTTGCTGCGGTTAAGGTTGCGGAAATATTCGGCGGTAAGGTGGATACCTTCTTCTATCGTGACACGCGGCTCCCAGCCCAATCTGCTGCGGACTTTGGTGATGTCCGGGCAACGACGGTTGGGATCGTCCACCCGACCAGGATGATAAATAATCTCCGAGTCTGAGTTAACCACCTGCTGCACCACCTCGGCAAAGTTACGGATAGTGCGCTCGTCGGGGTTGCCCAGATTAAAGACTTCACCCGCCAGCCCCTCGCTAAACATCACCTTCAACAAACCTTCAATCAGGTCAGAGACATAGCAGAAAGAGCGGGTTTGTTCGCCTGTACCGTAAATGGTTAGAGGTTTATTTTCCAGAGCCGCCATCACAAAATTAGGCACAACTCTACCATCCTGGGGGTCGTTGCGCGGGCCGTAAGTGTTAAACAGTCGTACAATCCGGGCATCCAGGGCGAATTGCCGAAAATACTCCATCGTCAGGCTCTCGGCAAAACGCTTGCTCTCATCGTAACAACTGCGCGGGCCAATCGGGTTGACGTTACCCCAATAATCCTCGCGTTGGGGGTGTACCAACGGGTCGCCATAGGCTTCGGAGGTGGAAGTAATCAGGAAACGAGCTTTATCCTGCATCGCTAGATTCAGCAAATTATAAGTCCCCACCGAATTAACCAGATGGGTTTCAATCGGGTTTTTGGTGTAACCAACCGGGCTGGCGGGGCTGGCAAGGTGGAAAATAAAGTCTACCGGGCCGCTCTCCAGTTTAATCGGCTTGATAATATCATGCTCATGAAATTCAAAATAAGGATGACGTATAATGCCTTCCAGATTAAAAATGCGCCCGGTAATAAAATTATCAAGGGCAATAACCTGATGCCCTTGGGCTAACAGGGTTTCGCATAAATGCGACCCGATAAAGCCCGCGCCGCCTGCTACAAGTATCCTCAACGTTTCACTCCTTAAAATAAATCTAAAAGAAATTTACATGATAGGGCTTATAAACCTAGAGGGTGGGTTGCAAACCCACCCCTACAAAACATTATTTGATTAGTGACTTTCGACCTTTGACCGCCGACTTACTGACTTTTCGTTAGCCAGAACGGGGCGACCAACCGACTCGTATTTGAAGCCAAGTTTTTCCATATCTGCCGGGTTATAGAGGTTGCGCCCGTCAAACAGCCAGGGTTGGTTCATCAACTGCTTTACCCGCCCGAAATCTACTTGCTTGAACTCGTTCCACTCCGTCAGCAACAGCACCGCATCGGCATCCGTCGCCACGCTATAAGGGTCATTGCAAAACTCCACTCCACCGGGCAGTAGCTTGCGGGCCATCTTCATCGCCACCGGGTCGTAAACTTTCACTTCCGCCCCCTTGCGAATTAGGGCCGTAATAATATCCAGCGAGGGAGCTTCGCGCATATCGTCGGTGTTGGGCTTGAAGGCCAGACCCCAGACCCCGATTTTGCGATTTGTTACCGAACCCAGGCCACGCTCGATTTTGCGGACAAAGTTACGGCGGGCATCCTGGTTAATATCCATCACCGCCAGCAGCAGTTGCGGGTGGCAATTGATGGTTTCAGCCATATGAGCCAGAGCTTTGACATCTTTGGGGAAGCAACTTCCGCCATAGCCAATCCCGGCACTCAGGAACTGCGGGCCAATCCGTTTGTCGTAGCCCATTCCTTCGGCGACCACACTCACATCCGCCCCCAGCGCGTCGCAAATCTGGGCAATTTCGTTGACGAAACTGATACGAGTAGCCAGAATCGCGTTCGAGGCGTATTTAATCATCTCGGCGGTGCGGAGGTCAGTGATAATCGTGGGGGCTTTGAGGGCCGAATATAGCTCGGCTACCCGGTCGGCGGCGGCGCGGTCAGTGCTACCCAACACAATTCGGTCAGGATGGGTGAAATCGTAAACCGCCGAGCCTTCTCGCAAAAATTCCGGGTTGCTAACCACCGCAAAGCTGGCATAATCGCGGTTGCCGTTCATCCCTCGGTCAACGATACCCGCCACCAAATCACCTGTACCAATCGGCACGGTGCTTTTGTTGATGATAATCGTATGCCCCTTGATAACGTGGGCAATGGACTGCGCGGCCTTCTCGACATACTTGAGGTCAGCACTGCCATCTTCGCCCTGGGGAGTCCCAACGGCGATAAAGGCGAAATCTGCTCCCGGCAACGCTTCTTCATAGCTGGTGGTGAATTTCAACCGACCAGCCTCCACGTTACGTTTAACCAATTCTTCCAGACCGGGCTCGTAAATTGGCAATTCGCCCGCCTGCAACCGGGCAATCTTATCGGCATCAATATCCAGACCGATTACTTCGTTACCCATGTCGGCCAGACAAGTCCCGGTAACAAGTCCCACATAACCTGTGCCAACAACACAAATCTTACTCACGCTTCTGCTCCTTAACAATAAAAATTAATGCGACTATTTGCGTCAAACCCGTCCACAACGTCGGATTAGAAAGCTCCATCCCCCCGAATAACCGCAAAGGGGGTTTGCATCATAATTTTGAGGTCAAGCCAGAGCGACCAATGCTCGGCATAGTAAATATCCAGTTTAACCATATCTTCAAAGCTGATATTGCTGCGCCCACTAACCTGCCACATCCCCGATAACCCCGGCGTTACTTCCAGGCGACGGTGATGCCAGTCGTCATATTTCGCCACTTCTGTAACCATCGGCGGGCGGGGGCCTACAAAGCTCATCTCACCTACGAGAATGTTGAAAAACTGGGGTAATTCGTCCAGACTGGTGCGACGAATAAAGCGACCCACTTTGGTACGGCGGGGGTCATTGTTCATCTTGAAAGTAGCTCCGCCCGTCTGGTTAAATTCAGCTAACTTCTCCTGCAATTCCTCGGCATTAACATACATCGAGCGAAATTTCAGGCAGGTGAAGAATTTACCACCTTTGCCCACTCGTGTCTGGCGGAATAAAATCGGCCCTTTGCTATCCAGCTTGATGGCGATTGCAACAATTAGCATTGGGATAGCGGCAATCGTAATTGCCAGCAGCGAAAGGAAAATATCAACCGCTCGCTTTACAATGTAGTTCCAGCCAGTCAGGGCGTTCTCGCGATAGCTGATTAAGGGAATACCGTTTAACTCCTGCACGCTCAAAGAGTTAATTTTCAGTTCAAAAATATCGGGAGCCAGAATAAAATCTACCCCCAGGTCGTGGCACTGGCGAATAACCTGATCAATCGTTTCGTGCTGGCTACTCGGCAGGGCAATAAAGACCTGCTTGATGTTTTTGGTTTTGATTAGCTCCTGAAGTTGTTCAATCTCGCCCAACAACTCAATATGATTTTCGCTTGGCGTGGTTTTCAGGTAGCGGGTGGGCAGCGTCCATTTGGAGAAACGTTCCTCGTTGTCCACATAGCCCATCAGACGATAGCCACTGGTAGGCCGTTCCACAATACTCCGCATCAGGCGCATCCCCACGTCGGTTGCTCCTACCACTAGCGAATTGCTGACCCCAATTCCCCGCTTCCACCAGGCGCGATACAACTGCCGCATGGTCAGCCGCTCGATAGCCAGTAAGATAATCGTCAGGGGCACCACGTATACAAACATCAGGCGCGAAACTTCCAGAGAGCGGGTAACAAATACCCACAGCAGGATGATTGAAATAGAGATAAAAGTAGCACTGCTGATTACGCCGAATTCGTCCAGAAACCCGGCAGTGCGGGGCAACCGATAGAAGCCCTTGATTTGCAACGCCAAAAATAAAATAGTGGCAAAGGCCGCGCCAATCCCCAAATAATCCCATAAACTGTTTTGATATTCCAGAATGGCTTCGCTGCCCACTTGAAGATAAAAACGGGTGGCATAAGCGTAGATAAAGGCACTAAAAATTAGAGTGATTTCGACCACATAGCGCGCTGAACGCCAGGCCCGTAATTTGTTAGCATTTTCTCTGGTTTCAGTTTGTTTCCGAAGTTGGTGTGAAGTGAGAGTGGTAGTTCGGCCTCGGAAAGCGCGTCCAGCTTTAGCGTTTAGCTCCACTGGCTCGCTTTGGTTAGCGTAATCCATCTTCATATTTCCTTCCCTGGCTACCCGCGACAAATAAGTTACCCTTTTACCTGATGATGTTTTGGCTTATGCTATTGTGCTGTTCGTTTTTTGCTACCACTGTTCTTGTTCTGTAGCTGTTTCCCTTTAGTTAGGGTGATTCCGTTGATGAGTGTAATATATAGCGGCAGGCTAAAAATAGCGTGAAATAATTCCGCTCTTAGATTACACAATTGAAAACTTGCTGATGAAAACGGTCGTCGGTTGTTGGTTGTCGGAAGAAATCCAAAATCCAAAATCTAATATTAGGGAAATTCGTAGGGGCGGTTCGCGAACCGCCCTGCAAGAAATTATTCACAAGGATGGACAGGATAAACAGGATATTTGGGGGAAGGGGAAATTCGTAGGGGCGTTATCGGTTGTCGGTTGTCAGGGGAATTTGTAGGAGGACGATCTGTCGTCCGATACTCCGTCAGCCGATAACCTATCGCAGGACAGAGCCTGCTCCTATAAAGGGTAACTTGTAGAAAATTAAAAGTCGAAAGTCAGGGGATTTTACTCCCTGACCTTCGACCTTAAACTCATCAACCGCCAACTTTTGTGCTGATGGCTGACGGCTGATAGCTGACAGCTTTCCTGCGACCGTTTAGTTCAAAGGCAACGGCCCATTCTGGTAATAATTCTTGGCGCGGTCTCTTAGGTAGCCGCCATCGTCGTCAGAAACGGTGGAAGTTTGATTATTACCATTGACTGCCGCCGGATTAGTAACACCATCCTTTGCCCCGTCGTAATAGGTGGTTTGGTCGCCCGCCCCCGCCCCGAACATAATCCCAATCACCCCTGCGTTTATCCAGGCTTGCAGATTGGTTTTATAATTCGGGCCGAGGAAATATTCCACCCGGTTATCCTGCCAGTGGTTTTTGCTATTGTTCTCGGTGCGATACAACTTGTTACCTACGGGAACTTGCCACAACATCGCCTTCAAGCCCGTGCCTCTGGTAACACCCGCCACATAAGCTTTATAGCGGTCAAAGTTGGGGAAAGCAACGTTAGCAATATCCCACCAATGTCGCCAGCCCGCATTGTCGAAGGTAGCATAAAAACCTGCGTCACGGTCGCTAGGGTCAAAGAACAACAGGTCGAACTTTGCCCCCAACGAGTTGTAGAACCTGGAAGTACGGCTGATAATCGAGTTCAGGTCAAGGTTGGCACTGGTATTGGTGGATACATCCAGTCCGGTACTCCAACTTGAGACCTGAAAAGACAGGATTACGTTCGGGGCGTATTTGTCGCGCAAGGCCACCAACGCCTGGGCAAATCCCGCCACATTATCGGCTTTATTCGCTACCACGTCGCCAAAACCACTGCTGGCAACCATCGCTGGAATAGAGGCCGGATTGTCACCAACCGAAGTCTGCTGGAGGAAGCCCCACAAATCCGGCTCAACCTGGACAATGGTGGTTTTGCCAAAGGCTTTGGCCTTATCCAGCAACAGTTTGAAGTTGGCAAAGTACGCCTTCATAGTGTTGGCAGTTTTTAGATTGGTCAGGCTTTTCAGCCCCTCGTTAGCCTGAGTATTTCCCGGCGAGGCATAGAACATCACATAGTAACTGAAAACCGGGATATAACCTGCCGCCGCGCTATCATTCATATAATAGGTTGCGAAAGCTCCGGCGGGCTGATTCCAGGTTGACCAGTCCGTTCCGTTGGTGACATCGCCCACCAAATATTGATAACGGAAGTCCCAGGGAATGCCAGAGCCAGTCATCCAGCTCATATCCCCCGGTTGGTTGCCCAGACCAATCATAAAGGTATTTTTCAGGCCCGGTATCGTCCCCCCGACTGGCGGGGCGGTAGTTGGGGCTGGGGTAGTCGTTGGTGCAACGGTAGTGGTTGGGGCGGGGGTAGTTGTAGCTATGGTCGTAGGCGCAGGAGTAGTTGTCGCTACTACCGTTGTAGTTGGTGCAGGAGTGGTGGTCGCTACTACCGTTGTAGTTGGTGCGGGCGTAGTTGTAGGTGCAACGGTGGTAGTGGGTACAGGCGTGGTGGTCGGCGGCCCACTATTTGATTGTAGATAAAGTCTGCTCTGGGGTATCAGTTCCAAAGTTTGACTTGGACTTTGCCAGCCCAACAAGATAGTAGCAGCCCCCGCATTGTTATAACACTCCAACTTTAGGTCATACTTTTGACCCGCGTTCAGACTGATAGCGCCACTGTTGCGGGTGGAGGCGTGATTCGTCCAGTTGTTTATCAACTGTTGCCCGTTAACCCATAACCTGACCCCATCCACCGACTGCGTGCCGATAGTGTAGGTTTCGGAATATTTAGGCTGTAGCTGACCCGTCCAGCGTACCGAATACGAACCAGCACTTACGCCGGGAGCTGGAGAGTTCGCGCCCCAATTAAAGTTAACCTGGGCATCGGTGCGGGTCAACTTCAGGTTGGTCAGGTCAGCATTATCAAAATACTCACCCTGTAAACCTGTGCCACTAACCGCCGGAGGGGTAGTAGTAACTGGCGGAGCGGTGGTTGCGGGTGGGGTAGTGGTGCTGCCTACAGTCGTGGCGGTGGTGGTTGGCACAACCCCGTTATTCTGGATAATAATCCCGACTGTCCACCAGTTGTTGGGGTCAGTTCCAGCACTCGGATAATCAGGGTAACTAATAGTACCATTCGGGTTATAAGCGCGAGCATAAAGCTGGTATTTACCATTAGTAAAGTGACTGGTATCTACCTCAAAACTTGCTTTATAGGCGGGGGTGGGGGTTTGGGCACTGGTTGCTTGACTCCCCACCACCTGATTGTTTACCAGTAACTCTACCTTCGAGATACCCGGATTTTTTCCTGTACCCAGGAAGGCGATTTCGTTGGAGACTGAAACCTCAATCGGAACTTTGCCACTAACCTTGTAATCCAGGTTGGAAGAGGCGACGCGCCCACCGTCAATCCAGAGTTTAGTATTGGAGCCAACCCCGGTAATTTTCGCGCCGGGGCCGAGGTCGGGCATAGTCGGCACGCTTGGGCCTAATGCCGTGATGGAGGGTTGGGTATAGGTCGGTGCTTTGCCCGTGTCGAAATCGAACTCGGCATGAATATTGTGAACACCACTATTCGCCATCGAGAACACCAGAGTATTATTCCCAGTCTTAAAGGCACTGGCTGGTATATCCAAAACCATCGAATAAGGCCGCATAATGTCTATTAGCAAGTTAGGGGCCAGCCCGGTGCTGCTGGTTGGTTTGGGAATACTGAACTTCTGACCATTGACTGTCACGTTATCGTTAGCACTCCAGGAATAGTTATCCCAGGGTTGCATTTGCAGGGTAAACAACAGGCGGGCGGCTTTGGCGTTGGTTAGCTGGTCGGGAATATTCAGCGTTTTGGTAGCGGGTTGACTTGAATTAACTTTGGCAAAATCGGTGCCGCTATTGACCAACTTGTAGTTGTGAGTGTCGGTGGTGGCCCGATAACCCGTTGGCGCATCAAAACCAAAGTTGTCCCAGTGAACCAGGGTTTGAGGTAAGTCCGATTTGTTGGTGTTATAGCTAAACTGGTTCCACAACACATAAGCCTTGCTGTAATCCAGATTGAAATTGCTAGTTTCCAGCACTTTTTTGCCGTTGACAAAAATCCCGGCATAATTCTGGGAGAACTGGAACATCCAGTGCCGCCGGACGTTCGTAACTAGCTTTGAGCCAGCCCAATCCAGGGGCTGGAAGGGTTTCCAGTCGGTGCGGGCCAGTTTCTTTTCCAGACCGTTTTTGTCCAGATAAATTATTTCCAGAGCTTGCCCAGTCTGATGGAAACGGATAATGTTGCCGGGATGACCAGGAGTGGCTTGCCCCTCGAGGTTTACCTGACTGGTAATATCCATCAAATCTGGCACTAAATCCATATACCATTGGTCACGGCGGAACTCACCATCAAAGTCAAAAGTGATGGTGCCGACCCGGTTGGTAAAGTCAAAAACGGCACGCGGGCGGCTAACGGCCTGGGAGCGGTCACAGTTACCGTTGGTATTACCGACCATATTATGGGCGTGGAATTGAGTGTTAACAAAAGCCCCGTTAACCGCCGGGTCGTTGCAACGGGAATAGGCCACATTCCACTTTAGCTCGTCAAAAGCTCCAGCAGGGGTGTTAAAGTCTTCAAAGAAGCCGTTCATTCTGGCCCGCATATTTTCCACGCGGGTTTTATCACCCGTAAAGGTTAGTTGCGGGCTGGGAGCTGAAACGTTGCCTAGTTTATCTACTGACTGTACCTGCACCACATAGGGCTGCCCGTTATTCAGGGGTTGCAGCTCAATAATCCGTTCAGTGGTTAGTTGCACGTTACTCAGAGGTTGCCCGCTAAGACCCCAGCTTACCCGGTAGCCTGTGACATCGCCTGTCTCGGCGGTACCTTCGTTAAGTGGGCCACCATTCCAGGTCAAAATTGCGGCGCGGTCATCTTGCTCAGTCTGGAGGCTGACTGGCACGGGTAAATTGGGGGTACTGGCGGCTTCTACCGCTTCGGGTTGGGGGCCACTAAAGGCAAAGGGGGCTAACACAATCCCTTCTACCAGCATTATCACCATAAAAATCGAAACTGGCCCAGGGCGTAATAGGCTGCCCCAGCCTTTTTTAACGTTGGCCTGTTGGTCAGCAATTTTTTCCTTACGTCTTTTGCGGCGACTATGGGCTACAATCCCGCCCATTAATAGCACCAACAGGGCGGCGGAAACAAATGCTCCTAAACGTTGCACTTCTAGGCTCATTCCCAGTTGCAGCGAAACTTCCTCGGCGTGGAAATGGGCCGGAACGGTGTAGTTCTGCCCGTCGTAATAAACCTGCACCTTGTAGCTGTTGTGCATGATGTCGGTGAAAAAGGTTATGCCGCTCTGGTCAGTGACAAGCTGCTGGTTTTGCAGCGAAACTACTGCCCCTGCCGCCGGAGTGCCGTTGGCAGTGGTCAGGGTCACTTTTGTCACCATAAACATGCGGTCGCCCATCATGCTTGCATCATGGTCACTCGGAAGTTGGGGAGCGGTTGGCACAGCAAAAAAGCTGAACCAGATGGAAGCCAGCATTAGGGTAAGCGCGATGATAATTACAATTATCCGGCCCAAAAGCTTCTTGATTGGCTGTGGACTCTTGTTACCCCGGCTGGACTTGTTGCTGGGCATTACCAAATTCATTAGTATCTCCTTAACTTGCCGTCTAAAAAATCCGGCTATAATTCCTCGCTTGTTAGCGGCCCTAAAACAGGGTGCAGGAATACCAGACCAGGCGGGCGATCTTCCCGCTATCTGGCAAAAATTAACCTAACGACTTCGTTGGAAAATTTAGGGAAAAAGAGGTGCGTATCTACGCGGCTGAAATTCGCAGTAACTGAGCAGTCTGCGAGAATAAAAACAAGATATATAAGGAGTAGTTGAATGTTGGTAAGATGTAGTGGTTGAACTGTACTATCTAGTTAAAATTTTTTAGGAATACTCTTTTTTCCCGAACCTATACTGCCTATTGAGCAATCACATAATGGACACCCAGATTGTTACGTTTTGTTAATTTGGGATTTCCATATTTATAGGCTAATTGTAATTTCTTATTGGTTTTACCACAATGACCCTTTGGTACCACTAATACCTGATTGTATTGGGAAAAAGGTACTAACCGCCAAATTGAATATCCAGGATTAAGGTGGTTGTAGCACCACTACCGGTAGTAGTAGCCCTAACAATTTAGCCTCACTTGATCCAGGTACTATACCATATGTTGATTTTATAAGCCTCAGAGAAAATTTGTAGTACCATGACTAAGGTACTAAGGGGTTATAGAGACCAAACTGCGGGATGAAGGAGGTGGCATAAATAATGCTAAGTGGCTACTCCTGTAAGAGGCTGCTCTGTCAGCCGATAATTTTTATTGCAGGACAGAGCCTGCTCCTACAATTATTCTTCGATTTTGGACTATTTCGGGTGCAAACCCGGTCTTTATAATATAATAGCCGAGGCTGTATTGCAGGACAGAGCCTGCTCCTACGGGATTGGGCTTTGTAGGAGGCTGCTCTGTCAGCCGAGCTCTTACAATCTTTAACCAACAACTAACAACCAATAACTAACAACTTTCTACCGACAACCGCCTATGCAAAGACGATTCCGCAGAATTTATCCCGTTAGATATGACGAAACTGACATGTTTGGCTACCTGACTCCGGCGGCGGCCTTGCGCTACATGCAGGATATTGCCGGGCTGGACTCTGCCGAGGCGAATCTGCCTGGTTCAAGTGGATGGTTGGCAAAACGCTCGATAGTGGAGTTTATTGCGCCTGTTCCAGCGCGGGCTAGTCTGGATATCCAAACCTATGCCCTGGGCTTCACCAGAGTCACCGCCCAACGCGCCTATGATTTGCGGCTGGAAGGGCAACTTGAGGTATTAGTAAAAGGCCGCACTCTGTGGGTTTATCTGGACGAGCGGGGTAAGCTAGGCCGTATCCCCGATTCAGCCACAAGTTTATGGCTGCCGGATGGCCCCCAGGCACAACTTGTAGACCCTCCCTTTCCCCTTTTTCCCAACGACCCACCCTTTATCTCTACTTTTTCGGTGCGTTTTTCCGAGCTGGATTTGTTTGCTCACATGAATAACGCCGCCTATGTGGCTATGCTGGACGATGCTGGTTGGGAAGCCCTTTCCCAGCACGGTTTTATTCCAACCAGAGGTCCTAGCTCATTGCTGCTGCTTAGCTACGATATTGACTATCTTGATAGCGCGGTGTTGAGGGACAAACTGGAAATTCACACTTGGTTTCAACCTAATCCCCGTGAGTCTTCCGAATTTGTGCGCCTTCAGAAAATCTGGCGTGATGCGAAAATGCTGGTACGGGCTGTGTCACGCTGGCGGATTACTAAAACATAAGTTGCAAACCCTCGGCAAAAGTTATATTATTAACGAAGTGATGGAGTAGTAACCCAGAATACAAGGCGATGAACCGTAAACCTCCCGACTTTAATAAAATATCCGACGAACCGATTTACAATACCAAAGCGGCGGTTCAACTCAGTGGCGTGGCTGCCCCTACCCTACGGGCCTGGGAGTGGCGTTATAAAATCGTAGTCCCCGAAAGGGCCGAGAATACCTACCGTTTGTACAGCGAACAGGATGTAGCCAAACTCTGCTGGCTACGCGAACAGGTCGAGCAAGGTTTAGCCATCAGCCGGGCTGTTGATATTCTGGAGCGCGCCGCCCTTGAACTCCCCACTGAACCTACTCAGTTTATTCCCCCCGAACAATCCAACCAGACCTCTGAACTGGAAAGCAACGATATATCTTTTGCCAAATTGGCGGCCCAATTGTTAATAGCGTTTGAAAAGTTGGATGAGGGACAGGCCGAGCGGATTATGAATCAGGCATTGGCGGCCTATGGCATTGAGGAATTTTGTACCCGCTTGATTGAGCCCGTGATGGTCGAAATCGGCGAACGCTGGGTGCAAAATGAGCTTTCAGTCTCGATTGAGCATTTTGCCAGTGCCATCGTGCGTACCCAGCTTTCGGGGCTGCTCAAGAATTCCCCCCAACGTGCGGTTGGCCCTCTGGTGGTGGCGGGCTGTGCGCCGGGTGAATATCACGAAATCGGGCTACTAATGGTGCTGCTGTTTTTGCGGCGGCAAGGTTTAAGGGTAGTCTATCTGGGTCAAAACGTTGAAATTAAAGATTTTGTCGAGATTGCCCGCCAGACCCAGCCCCAACTTGTAACGCTTTCGGCTTCGACCTCGCATAGTTTGGCTGGGATTACGGAAGCCCAGCAACTTTTGGACGAGTTTCCGCCAGAGCAACGCCCAATTTTTAGCTATGGCGGGCGGCTGTTTCAACTTCACCCGGAGCTGTCTTTCAAGTTGCATGGCTATTACCTCGGCGCACATGCGGCGGAGGCCGTCGAGAAAATTCGTAATTTAGCCCAGCATAATTTTATTTTAGATTGAGGCAATGAGTAAAAACGACAAAAAACATAAAACGGCTAACGGTATTTTGATAAAAGATGGCAAGGCTCTTTTAGTTTTACGCAATTCCAAAAAATATTACTCAGGCTTTTGGGACATCCCCGGCGGTCATATCAAGAAAAAAGAAACCCCCGAAGAAGCTCTAATCCGCGAAATGGTCGAAGAAATCGGCGTTTCAGTAATAAATTATTATCTATTCCGCTCTTACGAAGAAAATGACCCCACCAGCGATGACCTCTCCCGTCACTTTGTTTTTGTGGTTACTGAATGGGTCGGCGAGCCCGAAAACCTTGATACTCGCGAACATAGCGATATGGGTTGGTTCAACCTCGAACAACTCACTAACAAACCCGTGACTCCCTCTACTCGTTCCGAGCTTGTGGAACTCCTGAGTTAGCGATTTTTCAATTCATCCAACGCGCGTTGGGCCTGTTGAGCGATACTGGAATTGGGGTCAATCTTGATGGCCTGTTGGAAAGCGGCGATTGCTTTGGTAGGGTCGGAAGGGCGCAGGGCTGTACCGTAGGTGTATAGCACCAGAGGGTTGTTGGGATTCTCATCGCTCAGGGTTTTTAGCTGCGACTGGGCCTCTGGATAATTCTGGTTATATAGATAGGCCAGACCTACCCCAAACCGAGCCTTGAAGCGGTCATCGGGGCTAACGTTGCTACCGAGCTGGTCGGCAATTCGGGTGGCCTGTCCATAAGCCTGAATAGCGGTGTCAAACTCCTTGCAGCCGTAAACATAGTCAGCATAGTTATAACTGGCCTTGAAATCGTTCGGGTTGGCTCTAACCGCTGCAACAAACTGGTTGCGGGTATCGGCGTTGGTGCAGGCCGCCTCTGGTTTGGGTTTGAAGCTACCTCCAGCTAAACGCCACAGCCCATAGGGTATCAGTACTATCGCCACCACAATCGCCGCCACTATCCAGAAACGTTTCCAGCCTTTCGACATTATTTGAGGTTTTTCTTCAGTTTTTTGCTCGGTTGCCATAATTTTTCTCTTGGGTTTATTTAAGGAATTTTAGTTTCCAGCATCAAAATTCCGCGCCCGGTGGGACAGTCCAGGGCCAGCGTACATTGGTGACAGAGGGGCTTGCGGGCGATACAAACCTTGCGCCCATGCCAGATTAGCCGATGCGAAACCAGGGCCCATTGCTCCTGGGGCGACTCTCGCATCAAATCCACCTCTATTTTTTCGGGGGTAATATATTTGGATAGTCCCAGGCGTTGTGAGAGGCGCGTAACGTGGGTATCCACCGGGATGCCAACATTTATCCCGAAAGCGTTACCCAGCACCACGTTGGCGGTTTTGCGGGCCGCTCCGGGCATCTTGATAAGGTCTTGCATACTGGCTGGCACTACCCCACCATACTTCTCGACCAATAACCGCCCTGTACCCAACAGACTTTTAGCTTTGTTATGATAAAACCCGGTGCTTCTAACGTACTGTTCGATTTCTTCAACGGTAGAAACCGCTAGAATTTCGGGGGTGGGGAAACGCTTGAACAGGGCCGGGGTGATTTTGTTGACCTGCACATCGGTGCTTTGGGCCGAAAGAATAGTAGCAATCAGCAATTGGTAGGGATTTTCAAAGTCCAGGCCAGAGCGTGGCTCAGGGTATAATTCCACCAGTTTCGGGTAGATTTTGTCGAACTGGCTCTGGGTATAGGCCGCGTATTCTTCGTCGTTTAATGCGCTAATCTCCACTACAAACTCTTTCTAGCGGTTGTCGGTTGTCGGAAAATATCAACAAGAATGAACAGGAGTTATTGTAGGAGGACGCTCCGTCGTCCGATGATTATCGCACCGTAGGAGGACGCTCTGTCGTCCGATAACCCATCGCAGGACAGAGCCTGCTCCTACAAATCCTTCATCCTTCTTACCAAATAGCTAACGCGTTCGCGGGATTCGGGGTCAAACCAGGGGCCATTTCCGGCGGCAGCGTTTTCCGCCATCCGTTCCGGGCGGGAGGTGGCGGGGATAATTACACTGACGCGGGGGTCGCTGGCAACCCACTTGAGCAAGATTTGAGGCCAGCTATTGACCCCGAACTGTTCAAAATAGGCCAGCTCTTTGGCGGGTGGGGAAGTCTGCACCAGACTACCCTCGCCAAAAGGCCGCATAATTACCACCCCAATGTTTAGCTCCGCCGCCAGGGGCAAAAGGCGTTTTTCCACTTCCCGGTCAAGGGCGTTATAAGGAATCTGAATCCCTTCCACTCGGCCCGTCTTCATAATTTGTTCCAGTTCGGCAAAGGCACTATGGCTATAGTGAGTAATACCGATGGCCCGCACCTTCCCCTCGGCCTTGAAGCCTTCCAGCGTTTTGAGCCGTTTTTGCCACGCCACCAGATTATGCACCTGATAAAAATCTACATAACCGCCGAAAAAGCTAAAAGCATTCTCAAATTGGCGTGTGCTGGCCTCGTCCGAATCTGTCCAGACTTTGGTGGCAATCATAACCTTATCGCGCAAACCCAACTTCTGCACCGCCGCCCCTAGCACCCGTTCGGCCTCGCCATACATTGGGGAGGAGTCGAAAAAATTCGCCTCGCTGTCAAAGGCCGTTTTGACAATCTCCTGACGGTGGCTCTCGGCTTCTGCCCCCTTAACATTAAAGGTTTTCCAGGTTCCCATCCCGATAATCGGCACGGTTAGCCCAGTCTGTCCGAATTTGCGTGTTTCCATTTTGTTAAACTTTCACACTTTTCTTGCGCCCTTTGCTTTTTGGCAAAGCCTCGCCGTTTTGTTGCCCGTTCTGGCTGGTATGCTCATCCTCCGGTAGGTCGTTGTGATGAAGACGCGACTCACCGGGCTTGCCCAACGCCGCTTCCAGCACCTCGTCAATATTATCCACCAGCACAAAATTAAGCTCGTCCCGCAATTCCTGACTTAAATCGTCCAGGTCGCGCGCGTTAAGTTTTGGCAGAATAATCGTTTTTAGTCCGGCGCGGTGAGCCGCCAGCACCTTTTCCTTGACCCCGCCAATCGGCAAAACCTTACCACGCAGGGTGATTTCGCCCGTCATTGCCACATCGCCATGCACCGGGCGACCCGTTAAGAGTGAGGCAATCGCGGTGGTCATAGTGATGCCCGCGCTTGGCCCGTCTTTGGGAATTGACCCCGCCGGAATGTGAATATGAATATCGTTTTTCTCGAAGAAGTTAGGCTCTATCCCAAGATGTTTGGCTCTGGAGCGCACGTAACTGAGAGCCGCTTGAGCTGACTCTTTCATCACATCGCCCAACTGCCCGGTAACGAGCAGCGATTTGCCGCCTGACATCCGGGTAGCCTCGATAAACAGAATATCGCCGCCCACCTCGGTGACAGCCAGCCCCGTAGCCACGCCCGGAGCCTGGGTGCGTTCCGCCACATCAAAGAAGTAACGCTGCTTGCCCAGCAATTCGGCTACCTTGTCGTTATTAATGATGGTTTTTTCGGTCAAGCCCTCGGCAACGGTGCGGGCAATCTTGCGTAAAACGGTGGCAATCTCGCGCTCCAGACTCCGCACCCCGGCTTCACGGGTATATTCGCGGATAATGCGCCGGGTAGCCTCATCCTCAAATTCGGCATCAGCCACAGTCAAGGCGTTGGCCTTTAGCTGCTTTGGAATAAGATAGTTGATGGCGATTTTAAGTTTTTCCTCCTCGGTGTAGCCTGAAAGAAAGAGAATCTCCATGCGGTCACGAAGGGGCGCGGGAATCGGGTCGAGCAGGTTGGCGGTAGCCACAAACATTACTTTGGACAGGTCAAATGGCACGTCCAGATAATGGTCGCGGAAGTCACGATTTTGCTCCGGGTCTAAAACTTCCAGCAAGGCTGAACTAGGGTCGCCCCGATAGTCTGAGCCAATTTTATCAACTTCGTCCAGCATAAAAACCGGGTCATCGGCATCGGCCCGCCGCAAAGCCTGAATAATTCGCCCTGGCATCGCCCCGATATAGGTACGGCGATGACCGCGAATCTCGGCCTCGTCGCGCATCCCACCCAGCGACATCCGGGTAAACTTGCGGCCCAACGCCCGCGCTATACTCTGGCCCAGGCTGGTTTTACCCACCCCCGGCGGCCCTACAAAACACAAAATCGGCTCACGCGGCCCGGTGTAATGATGTACCTCGTCATAGGTGGGCGGCCCGTGCAAAGGCTCGATAGTGTCAGGCTGGCCGGCATCGGGAGCCTCGGCTTTATTCTGGGCTTGCTCCACCTGTTTACGGTCTTGCCGCAATTTACGAACCGCCAGATATTCCAGAATCCGTTCTTTGACCTTTTCCAGGTCGTAGTGGTCTTCATCCAGCACCTTGCGGGCCTCGATAACATTAAGCGGCCCCTCGGTACTCTTGCCCCAGGGCATCGTGGTCAGCCAGTCCAAATAGGTTTTAATTACGCCATATTCGGCGGCGGCACTCGGCAGACGGGATAGCCGTTCCAACTCCCGGTCAGCCTCGCGGCGGGCCTCGGTGGGCATTTTGGATTTCTTAATTAGCTCCCGCAACTGGTTAATTTCGGCAACCTGCGGGTCGTCCTCGCCCAACTCTTTTTGGATGGCCTTGAGCTGTTCGCGCAAGAAATATTCGCGCTGGGTTTTGTTAAGTTCGTCCTGTACCTGACTCTGGAGTTTGCGGCCTAACTCCAAAACTTCCAGTTCTTTGGTCAGGAAGGTATTAAGTTTCTCCAACTTTTCTTTGACGCTGGCGGTTTCCAGAATCTCCTGACGTTGCTCCAGTTCCATGCGGACGCTAGTGCCGATTAGATAGGCTAGATGGCGAGGGTCGTCCACGTTAATGGCGGTCATCAATAATTCGTCGGGAATCTGGGGGACAAGCGCGACCAGCCGTTGGAACAGCGAAACCGAATTCCGCATCAGAGCTTCGATTTCCACACCCTCCGCCGGATCGTCCCGCAAAACCCGAATGCGGGCTTTAAGGTAGGGCTCGGTCTGGATATATTCGATTATTTCAATCTTTTCCAATCCCTGCACTGCCAACCGAATAGTCCCATCAGGCACTTTAAGCAGCTTATGCACCATCGCCAGTGTGCCAATGCGGTAGCTGTCATTTGGCCCTGGTTGCTCCACCTCAAGGTTATTCTGGGCCACCAGCCCCACCAATCTATCGCCGCCCGACCCCGCCACTTCGTCAATCAGCCGGATAGAGCGTTCTTGCCCCACCGCCAACGGAAAAACGGTCAGGGGATAAACAACAGTATCCTTTAGTGGCAAAATCGGGATTATCTCCGGGATGCGCGGGTGGCCTTCGGTAGACTCCGCTCCCTCGGTTTCAGGGCTACCCTCACCATCAACCTGGGCGCGCACCAGCAACCGCAACAGGGCGGCAGCTTTCTCATCGCTTAAACCCTGGAACTGGTTAGTATCGAGTTTTCCAAAATCTGGGGGTAATTCCGGCGGGTCGGCTTTTTTCCGGGCAACCCGTTTAACAGGCTTTTTCTTCGGCGGGTTGGTTTCCTCGCTTGTCCCAATCTTCGGCTCGGTTTTGCTTTGTTCTTCGTTTTGGCTTGGTTCCAGGCTGGTTTTACGCTTACGAGTTTTTGGTTTTTGGTTATTTTGGTCGTCGGACATTTTTCTCCCTATGCGTCTCAAAACGCACTTTTCCCAATCTGTTTTATATTACGACTTTCGCTTTGGAACTTGTTATTTAGCCTAAAGAGCTACAATTTAAACTCAAGCGTTGGCCTCACGCGAAAGTCCTACTAATGAAATTTTTGTTCAATTTGCTATTCAGCTATTTTACTTTAAGCCTGCGCCTTTTTCAAGGAAGGAGTTATAGGCTACGCATCCACTCCCTGGCTTTTTCCACATCGTCAAAATATTGGGTTTCAGTCGACCCTGTAAGAGTCGCCTTATTTATAGTATTTCGGACGGCCATATTTGCAAGCTGGCTGCTGGGAATAATAATCGCCTGATATTTTAATCCAGCATCTCTAACCCTGGGAATCCAATCAGTTCCAGCCCACTTTTGGTCATCCTGATTAAGCACCCGCAATTTACGGGTATCGGAAAACATTCGGTCAGCCTTCTTCTGAATCAGGAGTTCAAGAATCTTGTTCAGGGCCAGTTTGTAATCGTCGCCATAAATAAAGCCGCGCCACTCGTTATGCACAGCCTTTAGCTCATCATCCCATTGAACGGTGATTTGGGGGGTTTGATAGAAAATCATTTCTTTGCCTCCTGTGCTGAAAAATAACATACATAGCTAAGTTTAACATAAATTCGGCACAGTTTCTTGCGTTAATCGGTTCAAAACCCGGATTTTAAGCGTAGCTATACATAACTATTGACAAGGGTATGTATAATCAAATTAGAGGGGAAGACGCTCACATACGTCTAAAGCTAGTATCACATCAGGAAAGGAGGTCTCAATGCAGAAGACCGAATTTATCGCCAGTGTGGCGAAAGAAGCAGGAATTACCAAAAGCGAAGCCGCCAAGGTGGTGAAAGCCTCGCTGAAGGTTATAGAAGACTCCCTTAAATCGGGGGAACGGGTAACTTTGACCGGGTTTGGCACCTTTTCAGTGCGCGACCGCAGTGAACGGCAAGTTACTTCTATCCGCACCAAAGCGAAGGTAAAAATCCCTGCCAGCAAACTACCGGGCTTTACCGCCGGAAGCGAACTAAAAGCGGCTATCACTGGCAAGAAATAGGGTTAGCCTGTCTCCATCCCCCTTCTAAATTATAGAAGGGGTTTTTTGTTTAAATAACCGTTGACATAATCCCTTAATATTCGTAAAATATAGTGGGACTACGGGGCGGTTTGCATAACCGCTTTTTATATTAATTAAGTAGCAAGAAAGTGCCTAAAATGACCCGACTAAAAGCCACTCTTGCCAAAATAGGTTCGCAACTGGTAACAATTGTGCTAATTGTTGCGGCTCTGGCCTTCGTGGGAATGTTTATATTCCAATCCCTTCGCATTCACGATATGCAGGATACCAATCAATCACGCAAGGCCGAACTAGCCCAATATCAGGAGCGTAATACCCGTTTGCAACAACAACTGGATTTCCTGCAAAGTCCCGGCTATATGCTCTACGTAGAGACGGTAGCCCGTCAAGCTCTAGGTCTGGCGAAACCCGGCGAAACAGTAGTGTTGCCCGTACCCCAGGGCTCTAATGGCACAGCTATTCGCCCTGGCACTTCAATTGTGCCCGCCAAAAGTTCGCCGGAGTCAAAACCTAAATCGGGCTGGGAAAGCTGGCTAAGTTTCTTTTTTGGTTAAGCCAATAATTTTTAGATAAATTAGCTTGAGGGCGGCACACAACCTGCTTATATTAATTTCGAGCTAAATATAAATCTGGAGGTTTTATTTATATGCAATTCTTCAAAAAACCCGACCCTGAAAAATCCAAACGGGTGCCCCCCGGTCAATCCCTAACCGAACGCTTCCCGGTGCTGCACTATGGCCCGGTGCCAAATGTTAGCCTGGATAAATGGGATTTGAAAATTAACGGGCTGGTGGAAGAGCCCCTGCGCTTCACCTGGAACGAATTTATGGCTCTGCCCCAAAGCAGCCTGACCACCGATATTCATTGCGTTACCCGTTGGTCTAAACTTGATACTACCTGGACGGGGGTTAAGGTTAGCGATATGATGAAAAACGTCAAGCTAAAACCTGAAACCAAATTTGTGCTGGCGAATGCTGAGTATGGCTTTACCGCCAATATGCCTCTGGACGTATTTCTGGACGATGATGTGATGTTCGCTCACAGCTTCGACGGCAAGCCCCTTGAAAAAGACCATGGCTGGCCTGTGCGCTTGCTCGTTCCCAAGAAATATTTCTGGAAGAGTGCCAAGTGGTTGCGCGGTATTGAGTTTATGTCGAATGACAAGCTAGGTTTCTGGGAGCGCAACGGCTATAGCAATAATGCCGACCCCTGGAAAGAGGAACGCTACAGTTCCGATAACTGGTAAATAATTCTATTTTTGGGTAATATAATACCAAGTTCGGCTAAATACTGTACCCTAAACTTTGTAGGGGCGGGTTTTCCCCCTGAGGACAGGAGGGACAGGCAAACCTGCCCGGATGGGTCACAGACCCACCCCTACAAATAATCACTTATCAGGACTTGGTATATTAATGAAAAATTACCTGTTGATTGGTTTAGGAGGGTTCGTAGGGGCGAATGTCCGCTACTGGCTGGGTCTGGCGATAAGCGGCCTGACCGGTGGGGCGGCCTTCCCGCTACCGACCCTCTTTATTAATCTCACCGGGAGTCTGATAATCGGTTTTGTCCTCGGCCTCTACGAACGCTTTGCCCTCCCCTCCGAACTGCGCCTGACCTTTGTAACGGGCTTTCTGGGAGCCTATACCACTTTTAGTAGTTTCAGCTATGAAACGGTTAATCTGGCCCGCCATGATGAAATGCTTTTGGCTTCGCTCTATGTTCTGGCAAGCCTGACATTGGGGATGCTGGCGGTCTGGTCAGGTTTTACTCTATCCAGAATGGTTAGGAGAACGGCTTGATGCGGAAAATATTGGGCTATCCCCTGACCGCTATTCGGGTGCTGGTCAACAAATTGTTGCGGCTGGCTTTTCAAACTTTGTATTACCCCCTTGCCCCGGTTTACGACAAAATCAGCCATTATGCCTTTTTGGGGCAGTGGTCAAAGTGGCAAAAGTCGGTCATACCCAGTATTCAGGGTAAAGAGGTTTTAGAAGTGGGTTGCGGTACGGGGGCCCTTTATCTGGAGTTACTGGAGCGGGGCTATAATGTCAGGGGGGTGGATGCCAGTGCCCCAATGTTAAACCAGGCTAACCGCCGCCTGAAAAATGCCGGGAAAAGCGGGCAACTCCTACGGGCTAAAGTTCAAAATTTACCTTTTCCTGACGATACCTTTACGGCGGTGGTCAGCACTTTCCCCACTGAATATATTCTGGATATAAACGCCCTTAAAGAGTTTTGTCGAGTGTTGTATCCGGGGGGGCGGCTGATTATTGTGGATACGGCTCAACTCCGGCCTTTCAATCGTCCCGCCAAAATCTTGCTGTGGATTTATCAGAATATTTTGGGCTATGGTGGCAAGCCCCGCACCCAGCAAGCCTACGCCCAATTCCATTTACCCCTGACCGAGGCTGGCTTTGTCCGCCGCGACGAAACTTTTGAAGATGAGCAGGGTGAGGCGCATATCATTATCGCCACCAAAGTCTGGTAATCAGTAACGAGTACCGAGTGGAAGAAGGAAGTTATATGAGCGGAAAATATGAAATATTTATGGCTCCCGTAACTGAGGAGCAACTCAAGATTGGTATGCACCCAGGCTTTCCCTTACAGGATATTATAGACGGTAAGATTGACCTTGCCGACGGTGCCTTTCTTCTCGGCGACAATGGTGAGGCCATACCGATACCCTATGGTGGCGTTAAAGAGTACGCCCGAAAGCTAGTTGCGGATGGCCTAAGCCCTCAAACCAAAGTTAATTTCGGAGTTACTAATGGCTTTACCGAGGAAGAACAGGCCCTGTTCAGCAAAATGTCGAAAAAGGAAATCGTAGAGTATCTCCGCAAAGAGATGGAAGAAGGTCGTGGTAGAGGGCCTCACAATATCAAGATAGAGAGTATAAATCCCAATAAGCACCCGTAGGAGCAGACTCTGTCCTGCAATGATTATCGGATGACGGAGCATCCTCCTACGAATTTTTCCTTTTTAATAAACAAAAGGGCGACCATCAGGTCGCCCCTACGAAATGCCCGATGAAATATCAGGATGGTTAGGCTACGTTGGCGGTTTTGCCCATGTGTTGTTTAACGAAGGCTCCAAGCTCTTTCAAGGACTCCAGAGCTTCCGGCATTCCCGCTCCGGCAAAGAACTGGAAGACGTGCCACATCCCGTCCCAGACTTTCACTTCTACCTCTACCCCGTCGGCTCTAGCTTTAGCGGCAAAGCGGGTGGTATCATCCAGCAGAATTTCGTCATCGCCAACGTGAATGAGCATTGTAGGAAAGCCCCTCAAATCCCCATAGATTGGGGAGGCCAGGGGGTTACGCGGGTCTGAGTCACCTATATAATGGCGGGCGGCAGGGCGCAAAAGTTCCGGGGAAATCCAGGGGTCTACATCGGCGCGGGTTTTGGTGGACTCGCCAATGCCCTCAAGGTCAGTCCAGGGCGATAAGAAAAAGGCCGAACCCGGAAGTTGAACCCCGTCCCCCTTCAGACTTAGCAAAGTCGTAGCGGTTAAGCCACCCCCTGCCGAGTCTCCCCCAATCGAGATATTGGCAGGTTGGTAGCCCTCACTCAGCAGCCAGCGATAGGCGGCGGTTGCGTCCTCAATAGCAGCAGGGTAGGGATTTTCGGGGGCTAAGCGGTAATCCAGCACTAACACTTTGGCTCCGCTCGAACGGGCTAAGTGCGTACCAATATCGCGATGGGTATTGCATGAACCAGAAGTGTAAGCCCCGCCGTGCAGGTAGAGTATCACCTGGTCTGCGGCACTACCGGGAACTTCCAGCATTTCCCCTGGCACTCCTCCCGCCGAAATTTTGGCAATAGTAAGGTCGGCTGGAATAGGGGTTTGAGCCGCCATCGCTTCCAACACCTGACGCTCAACCTCCACCGGGCCGCCAGGGGTGAAATTCGGGGCGATTTGAGTTCTTAACATCTCGCGTAATCCAATACTTTCCGGGCTTGGCATTGTTTACCTCCTTTGGTAACGTTAATATAATGTTTCGTCATTGAGCATAAAATATATAAAGCGTGGTATACCGTGAATATAGGGCGAACAGGGTTTATCAAAATCAGGGTTAGGGTTGTTCGTCCATCCTTGTAAATATTTCTGACCGGGCGGGGAGACCCCGCCCCTACGAATTTATTCCGACAACCGACAACCGATGACCGACAACCATTTCATCTTCCCTAGAGTCCCAGCGTTTTGCAGATAACTTCCTTCATAATTTCGTCTGTGCCAGCCCCGACCCGGTTTAAGCGCAGGTCGCGCCAGATACGGCTGATTTCGTACTCGTCCATGTAACCAGAACCACCGTGAATTTGTAAAGCTTCGTCGGCGACGCGGTTGGACATTTGGGCGGTGAAAAGCTTCGCCATCGTAATTTCTTTGACGGGGTAGCCACCTGCCATATATTTTTCCACCGCCGAGTAGGTTAGTTGTCGCCCGGCCTCAATCTGGGTCGCCATATCGGCAAACTTGTGCTTAATAACCTGGAACTGGCTGATGGGCTGTCCAAATGAGACCCGCTCTTTGGCATAGTCGTAGGCCAAATCAAAGGCGCGTTGGGCGGCGGCTACGGCTCCTACCGCCGCAAAGAGCCGTTCTACCTGTAGTTCCCACATGATATGGTAAAAGCCCTTGCCTTCCTCGCCCAAAATTGCCGAGTGAGGGACGCGCACATCCTGGAAAGACAGTTCGGCGGTATCGCTGGCGTGCATCCCTAGTTTCTTGAGTTTGCGACTAACCGTGAAGCCAGGGGTAGTTTTGTCCACCAGAAATAGCGTAACGGCATTGGCTCCGCGCTGGGTGGTTTCGGTTTTGGAGACTAACAGGATAAAATCGGAGCGCACCCCGTTGGTAATATAAAGTTTCGAGCCGTTAATAACCCAATCGTTACCATCGCGGCGGGCGACGGTGCGAATAGCCTGTACATCGCTGCCAGTATTGGGTTCGGTGATGCCCAGACAAGCAATTTTCTCACCCTTGAGGCCGGGAACGAGATATTTTTGCTTCTGTTCTTCCGTGCCAAATTTCAGGATGGTCGGTAGCACCATATCGGTATGCACCGCCAGTCCCATCCCCAGGCCACCGCAACGGCTACGGCTCATTTCTTCGGCTAATACCACACTATAGAGATAATCGCCACCACTCCCGCCATATTCTTCGGGATACCACAGGCCCAGAAAGCCAAGTTCGCCCATTCGTCGAAAAACCTCATTGGGAAATCCCTCGGCGGCTTCCCACTCGTCGGCATGCGGGGCTAGTTCTTTCTCGATGAATTTGCGTAAAACCAGGCGCATTTCCTCATGTTCTGCGCTGAACATTTTATCTGCCATTGGTGGCCTCTCCTTAATATATAGATAAAAAGGGCAGGCACGGGGACCTGCCCCTACGATTACTTCCAGATTGGGCAGGCACGGGGACCTGCCCCTAGAGTTATTTTCTCATTCCAACCGTTTTTAGTTAGAGTAGCCGTAGATGTTGAATTTCTGGTCGTGGGCAATCGCGCCCAACCCGCCAAGCAGTGTTAAAACCTTGATAAGCAGGGGGCTATCCCGGCGGTGTTCTTCCAGCTTAATCGTCAGGTCTATGGTTTCCTGGCTCAACCCTAGCAAGCGGTCATAGGTACACTCGAAATCCTCGTAAAAATCCGCCAGGGTCATAAGCAACGGGAATATATCCTCGTCATCGCCAATCGCCAGCCGGATTGACTCACATTCCGCTTCATCCAATGCCCACATCAGATATTTGGGGCTTTTGAGGTCACTGCTGACCGATAAAATAATCTCTTTCGCCATCAGTTACCGTTCCTTTTTAAAATGGTTGTCGGTGGTCAGTCGTCAGTTGTCGGTAAAAAGTTGTTAGTTATTCTGAATTCTGGTTATGTAGTAAGTATAACGTTTAGTTTTTAAATCGGCAACTGTTTTCCCAGAAAAAATTGCGACCCTTATCTTAGGGGTGTATACTCAGAAAATGCAACCCTAAATTCTCAGAAAAATAATTATAGGAGAGTGTGAATGACTATGCGTAAGAGTTTCCCGAAGGATTTCGTGTGGGGTTCGGCGACGGCCAGTTACCAGATTGAGGGTGGCTGGGACGAAGATGGCAAGGGGGAGAGTATCTGGGATAGATTTAGTCATACCCCTGGCAAAGTCCATGACGGCGACACCGGGGACATTGCCAACGACCATTATCATCGCTGGCGTGAAGATGTGGCTTTGATGAAATCGTTGGGATTGCAAGCCTATCGTTTCTCGATTTCCTGGCCGCGCATTTTGCCGCAGGGGACAGGGCATGTTAATCAGGCCGGGTTGGATTTTTACGATAGTCTGGTAGACAGGTTGCTAGAGCGGGGAATTAAGCCTTTTGTGACTCTTTATCACTGGGACTTGCCGCAAGCTTTGGAAGATGCGGGTGGTTGGCCCAACCGGGCGACGGCGGAGGCTTTTGCTGAATATGCCGGGATTGTGGCTGACAGGTTGGGAGACCGGGTAAAACATTGGATTACCTTAAACGAGCCCTGGGTCTCGTCGGTAGTGGGTTATGCTATCGGGCGGCATGCTCCAGGTCGCCAGGATTTTGCCGCCGCCGCCAACGCTACCCATAATCTCTTGCTGGCTCATGGTTTAGCTGTACCGATTTTACGCGAAAGAAGTGCGGCGGATGCTGAGGTTGGTATTACCCTTAGCACTAACTTGCCCCATCCCGCTACAGACTCCGAGGCTGATAAAGCGGCAGCACGACGGTCTGATATGTTTTCTAACCACTGGTTTTTGCATCCACTCCTCAAGGGGGGCTATCACCCTGAAATGACTCCAATGCTAGAACCACTGGTGCAGAGCCAGCCGGAGGATATGGAAATAATTAAAGCCCCGCTCGATTTTATGGGGATAAACTATTATGTACATAATCTGATAGCGGATGGGACAGACTTCCCACCCCTCAATCTGAAAATGAGCAACCGCCCTGGCGTAAAACTCACCGAAATGGGTTGGGAGGTTTACCCACCCGATATGCGCGAGTTGCTGACCAATTTCCACAAGGAATATAAGTTCAAAAAGGTTTACATAACTGAAAATGGCGCGGCCTTTGCCGATATTTATGACGGTGGTGAGGTAGTCCACGACCCTGACCGGGTGGATTATCTCAAGGGTTATATCGGGGCGGTCAACGACGCGATTAGTGACGGTGTGCCAGTCAAGGGCTACTTTGTCTGGAGCTTTATGGACAATTTCGAGTGGGCCGAGGGTTTCAGCAAGCGTTTTGGTATCGTGTATGTGGCCTATCCCACCCAGACCCGCGTTTTCAAAGACAGCGCAATCTGGTATAAAGAAGCCATCGCTAACAACGGTTTTGAGCTGTAACGGTTGTCAGTCGTCGGTTATCGGTTGTCGGAATAAATTCGTAGGGGCGGGGTCTCCCCGCCCGGTCAGAAATATTTACAAGGATGGACAGGATAAACAGGATATTAAAAAGTGTTGAGGAATGAGTGTTGAGTTGAAAAAATGCTCCCCCTCTTAGAATCTGGGAAGGGGGAATAGTTCTTTCAAATTCAGGGTAGACATGGAGGTCTACCACTACCAATTAAATTTCTTTCCGCCAACTGACCACCGACAATCGACAACAGTTTTCGGTTTTGTATCAGGCTTATGCGTTTAAGCCAAGTAAAGCCAAAACCTGGGCGGGATGACCAGAATTAAAACGCAAACGCGCCGTAATCTTGGTATGACCAGCTTTACGCAAAAGATTTAAGGCAGTATTGCGTAAAGCG